>ENA-ORLW01002766-ORLW01002766.1-human-gut-metagenome-genome-assembly--contig:-NODE-2766-length-14862-cov-24.309976_pt1 | contig 14862 bp, 7 predicted proteins | sample MGYA00243017_ERZ508829 | MGnify/ENA primary metagenome ERZ508829 (study PRJEB26277, sample SAMN04329776) | human gut metagenome | biome: human-associated habitat | host: Homo sapiens | place: USA...
TGGCATCTTTAACAGCAAAAGATGCCACCTTTTGCATCACCCCTCGTAATAAACCGGATCATATCAAAGCATCAAACAGGTGATAAGACTATATGCTTCAGCCGTCCGGTCTCTATCTTCGGTCAGAAAGACGCATTGCCATGAAATTAAGAAAGGGAACCATCTCACGATGACTCCCTTTCATTCCTAATTTTAAATTTGCTTTCGCAAAGTTCTCCAGACTTAAAATAGCTTGGCAGGATATTCACCCGCATCCACTAAAGCCTGGATTTTATCTACAACACTTTGACGATCCTCAGGATAAGTCACGCCAAACCATTTGCTTGTAGTATCGAGGACCTCGCATGTAGCGACACCGTCCTGAATCAATTTATCTACCATCAACGGAATGAAGAATTCACTCTTCAGATTCTCCATATTCTTCGGATCGCTCAAGAAGCTCTTGAAGAAATCGCAGCTGTATGCGAAGTAATCGGGAGTAAAGCCCCAGAAATTCATACTTACCGGAGTAGTTTCGGGAGTAGCCGTCCATTCGCCATTATCGTCAATGTATTTCACTTCTCCGTCCATACGTTGAATCTTAGTGCGTTCTACAACAGAAGTCAGCAGATTGTTGGCATCCGTACCGCAAAGACCGCGAGATACAGTACCGCTATCGCTCAGTGTATTACCAATGCGGAAACCTACCATTGAATATACATTCTTTGAATCTTCGGGCAGTGCAGAAAGGAATTTACCCATTACCTGGAAAGAATCGCGACCATAGAAGTCGTCGCAGTTGATAACGGCAAACGGTTCCTGAATTACATCAGCACCCATCATTACGGCGTGGTTGGTTCCCCAGGGTTTCGTACGACCTTCGGGGCAAGTGAAGCCTTCGGGCAGATCGTCGATAGACTGGAACACCAATTCGCACGGGATATGACCTTCGTATTTGGAAATAATTTTATCACGGAAGTCTTTCTCAAAATCCTTACGGATTACGAAAACGAGCTTACCAAATCCGGCGTTAATGGCGTCATAAATTGAATAGTCCATAATAGTTTCGCCATTCGGACCCAGTCCGTCCAATTGCTTCAAGCCACCGTAACGGCTGCCCATTCCGGCTGCCAATAAGAATAAAGTTGGTTTCATACTTAGTTATTATTTAAAAAGGTTAGTGTATCCTTGTTTTGATTACGGGGCAAAATTACAAAAAATAAAGTCAAGAAAGGTAGACAATTGGTTCATATTTTAGCTCTATCGTACAAAACCCGCCATTAGAACGGATAACCGATAGCAAAATGCCATGCCATGCCATCTTTAAACTTCGGAATATTATAATATCCCTTCTTACCTGTATCATACGGATCATGCAGTGCCACTCCCCAGTCGAAACGGAAAACAAGGAAGTCCAGGTCGTAACGCAGACCGGCACCGGTACCCAAAGCAACCTGTTTCGGGAAATTCTTCAACGTCAGCTGTCCATCAGGACGGTCTTTATCCTTACGCATCAACCAGACATTACCTGCATCGAGGAAGATAGCTCCGTGCAGGTCGCCGAGAATACGGAAGCGGTATTCCACGTTTGCTTCCATACGGATATCGCCCACGTGGTTGATATAGGAATACTTTTTCTCTTTATCGGGTGGATAGCCACCGGGCCCGATACTGCGGGCAGAATAGGCACGGATACTGTTGGCGCCACCAATATAGAACTGTTCGGTATAAGGCGCAGTCGTTGCATTTCCGTAGGACCAGATTACTCCTCCTGCAATACGGGAAGCAATCATCTGGTTCTTGTCTATCCTGTAGTGATAGCGGAATTCCGAATTCAGCTTCAGGAATTGTGCGAAAGGTACTCCCAGCAATTTCTTGTCTTCCTTGCTGAAAGACTGTCCGAATGCCTTATAAATCAAAGAGGTCAGATTACCGGCAGATCCGAATGTAGTCTGCCACCAGATGGGATTACGTACATTGCGAAGAGAAGCGTTATCATAGGTATAGGTATATTCCATCTTGGGAATAAACTGATTACGGAGACTGATGTAAAGAGCCGGGTTCTGAGCCTGTATTTCCTCAAAAGCCGCAGTCGGATTGCGCAACACATTAAATGTCAGTTGGAAGGGCGTGATACTATGCTTCCGGGTAGGCACAGGCTGAAAGTCATACGTGACGTTTCCACCGAAAGCAAGCAGTTTGTAGTACTTGGCACGGTTCATCTGGTCTATGTAGACACGGAAGGTGGTGGAAGCCGGGAAGTCATATTCCTTGGTACCCATCCGGGGGAAGACGATACGTGGGAAGGTAAGTGCAGAAGATAGGCCCAACTCGTAGCTATTCATCAGCGAACTGCTATTCTTACCCGTCTGCCATTCATAAGAACCGTTCACTTTCACATTCCAGGTTTCACCACCACCGAAGACGTTGTTCTTCGTTACGGTGAAGGCGGCACCGGGACCGGTCTGGTTATTGCTCTTCATTGTGACATTAAAGTCCAATTCGGCATCATACGGTTTATCCAACATGGCACGGATATTCACATCCAGCGTATCAGAAACGAGTGCCGTATCGCGGGGTGTGTACTGCATCTCCAGATAACGGAAGATGCCCACACTTGCCAGACGCTCCTGGATACGGGTTTGCCGGTATTGGCTATATAGCTTTTCCGGACGACGGCGCATACCTCCCTTGTCCAGTTCCTGGCGTTTCCGTTGGTAACCTTGGTAGTTCAACCAACGGTGGAGCATATTGGGACGTATCTTCAGTTTATCGTAATAGTGTATCCAGAAAGTCTTGTAGTAAAGACTGTCATTGGGCATTTGTCCTTGCGGACCGTGGAGGTAGAAATTAGTTTTACCTACAAAGAAAGGGCGTTCGGCGTCCTTCGGCATACCGGGAACAGGAATCATGCGCAGGCTGACGTGCCCACCGGGAACGAGAGTTGTATCGGCCTGGTAAGTCAGGTAGTCAGGGCGAAAATAATAATACCCCATATTACGCAGCAAACCGCTGATGCGGGTACGTTCACCATCAAGATCAGTAACATTGAACTGTTCACCCGGACTGATCAGGGAGCGCCGGCGGCCAAGGTTGATAATCTGCATCGTCGTACTATTGAATCCCCGATAATATACGGTATCAATGAAGTACGGGTTACGCATATCGACCGTGTATTGCAATTTAGCTTTCAGACTGTCCTTAGGATTAACGAAAGTTTGATAACTTACCGTGCCATTGAAGTACCCATAATCATGCAGGATATTCGTCGCTACTTTCTGCCGGATGTCCGGATTAACGGAAGATATGAGCACGGGGGTGGCGGCAAAGCGATTGAATATCCACTTACCAAAACCTTTTTTGTACTTCGCAAAACCATTATACACCCACAGTCCGAATGGAAAAGGGATGCGGTATTCGGAGCTACCGAGCAGGGAGTTATTGGGAGCTTTGGCAAGGGCGGCTTCCACTTCTTCCATAGCAGTCTCGCCTACCTTGGTATCAGAGCGGTTCTCTACAATCATCGGCTTCTGACCGGTGTAGAGCACTTCGCCTTCGGGCAGGTGCTTAGTAGTGGAGCAGGCTGCCAGAAGCAGGGTTGCAAGGAGGATGTATACGAGTTTCTTCATTTTGATTCTTTAAATTGCGCTATTGTTATTTCTTTTACACTATTCGCTCACAGGTTCTACTTTCTTCTTTCTCTTGAATATGAACAGCTCACTCAGGCGGTCCATCTTACGGCGAAGCACAAGGCCGACACCTGTCTCGGTTATCTCACCATCGAGCACACCTTCATAGTTTTTATTGTGGAACACGCGGACATAGCGTGTACCGCTATTGTCCAAACGATATTCCAAAGAAATATTATCGATGAATGATTCCACGTCATTCGTTGCATTAGCGCCACTGGATACTTTTCCACCGATTACAATCTGTATACGATCATTGAAGAAACGCTGAGAGTAGCGGAAACTATAGTCCGTCTGTTTATCACCCGTTTCAGCAGCGGTACGGTCTTCAATGCCGACACTGAGAGAAGCGTTCTTCAGATTTCCGGTCAGCGCATTAATCTGACTTTGCAGCACGCTGTTCAGTGCGGAACCCATAGTTAAGCCACCACCTTTTCCGCTGTTATAAAGATACATACCTGTGGCAAGCATGGTAATGGCTTGCTTGCTTCGTTCATCGGCACTCATTCCTGCCAGTTCGCCCTGTACGGTAGCATCATCGGGAGCACTCAGATTAAAGCTTAAATCAGGGTTCTCCAAACGGTTCTTGATGCTGATGGAAACGTCGAAGTTCACCATGCGCGAACCGCCGTCATCGCCATCGGATACAGAAGCGCGGACACGTTCCGTAGCAGTCAGGTTGAGTGAAGGGTTCATCGGATTACCCGTCCAGTCCACATAACTTCCATTGACAAACTGGAACTCTTTCAACGGGATAACGGGCAGGGCATATTTCATCATACCACCTATCAACGTATAGCGACCGGACAATGTGAGATCTCCTTGCGGAGTATATTGCAGATTCAGGTCACCTCCACCTTCCAGTTCCACACGACTACTGCGGTCGGGGCTAAGATCAGCACGCAAACGTACGGCATCATCGATGTGCACAGACATCAACATGTCCATACCGCCGAGCGACATGGTGGGGACCTCAGTTGCCTGCACCGAAGTAGTATCCGTAAAGGAAGTGAACGTGACAAGTTCACCCAAACGGTCTTCTACAGTCAGAGGAGAGTCAGTCAACACATAGGTCACATCTGTGTTACCCAGCAGATTCATGTTTCCACGCATGGTCAGTCCATCCAGCGGACCACGTACAGTAGCATTTAAATCTACAAAGATTTTGCCGTAAATCATACTTTCCTTGGTACGGGGAGCATCAAGCAAAGTGTAGTTCTGTGCACGCAGGTTCAACTTCGCTGTCGGATTTTCCATATTGCGGAAGTCCACGTTCCCGTCTATCGTAAAGGGATTCCGGCTGGTGGTGTATATGGCAAACTTATTAAAGATAAGTTGATTATTCTCTATCTTCAACGGACGATTGTCAAACCAGTAACGTGCACCTGCCTGACGGGCATAGACGGACACGCTGTCCAATGAGAGGTCACCGCTCAGTTTAGGCTTCTCCATGGCACCGCTGATATAGAGTCCGCCGTCGATGTCACCGGTAAAGGCAACTACCTGGTCGGGCATGAAAGCATTGGCAAGCGAGAGTGGGAAATGCTCAAAAGTAGTGTTGACTTCAACCGAATCGCGCCCATTCTTCTGGGTCAAGACGGCATCAGCGGTCATTACCTCCTGATCTCCCGACCGGAAATAGGCATTCAGATAGTGTGTACCTTTATCACCCGGAAGCCAAGTGGCACCCAATCCGATGTTACCTACCGGCTGGCGTTCGTAAGTCAGCTTTTCCACACCGGCCTCAGCGGAAACTTGCAGTGAGGTTGCGGTCTGTATATAGTTGGCTTCTGCCGAGAAAAGTCCCGTGATGCGGGGCATATATGGCAGAATACCGCTCAGTTTATCCAGGCGGAAACGTATGAGTTCCAAATTGATATTCTGCAAGGAAACGGTGTCGGAACGGTCGGACTGCATGCGGAAGCAAAGTCCATCGTCGCTATCCATATCCACATTGGCATAAACGCGCATATTCTTATGCAAGTAAATCCAGTCGCTGTTATCTACAAAGCGGAACTTCTGGAAAGCGATAATAGGCTCGGCAGGTGTCAAGCGGAAGGCAATACCATTACCCCTACCCCGGCCCTCTATCAAAGGACGGGCATTGATACCCAGATCGAGTCCGGTATCTCCCTTCGCATCCACATAATTCAAGGTCAGTTCGGCATCTTCATTACGGATTTCACCCGTCAGTGTACTGCGAAAGACAAACTGCGGGTTCTTTGGACCATTAATGACACCACCCTGTAACTTCATGCGTGCAGTATCTTGGCTGATAGCGAAGAAAATAGTATCCAGTTGCAGGGAGTCCATACGCAAACCATGTATAGCAGTACGCCCATTGATACCTCGTCGGGGGGTAGTGCCGAAACGCAACACAAAATCATCAAAAGAAATATCTTTAGTTGCCAGGAAATAACTGACAGGGTTCTGTTTACCGGCTTTCAGTTGCATACCGGCTGAGGGCAGTGCTTTCCGTAATTCTGCATGATCGAGTTGCTTCAATTCTATCTGCTTGGTAAGAAGCGTAGAAAAGGCAGTACCTTGTTCCAGCAATTTCTTCAGTGTGCTACGGGCACGGAACTGAAAGTCGAGGTCGCCTGCATCCATGCTCATCTTGATAGAGTCATGGCGTGCTTCGGCACCAAGAGTGAAAGCGAAAGGATGCTTCAACGGCTTGGGAGAAATTCCTAACTCATGTAAACCGACATTCTCCACATTCATAGCCACCTTGCCATCCAGGTATTTACGATCAAGGCGCATATCGGCATCCGCCTGCATTTTCAGCAGGGCATTGTCGCTCGTCATGTGTACAGTGGCTAGAGCGGATTTCAATCCGGCTGTCAGGTCAATACCGGAAATATTCCAGTGTCCGTATTGTAATTCGCCGAGAGAAGCTTGTACAGCAGCCACGGTACGGTGGTTGGCGGGATCGAATCCTTTTCCTTTAGCGGCAACCTTAGCCGAAAGGGTATAAATAGAATCTTTAGGTAAGAAGTGGTGTACTTGCAAGGCGTCCACATGAAGGTCTGCCTGATAAGCTTCAGTGGCAGTGTTATAGTGCGCCAACAAGTTCAATAGCCCTTCACGTTCTTTCAACTTAAGCGTAGCATCATACTTAGGTCCATCCATGCCAAGACGTGCTGCCAAATGCATACTGTCCGGCACTACTATGGAGCCATCCGGAGTGACGCCTGTCAGTCCGGTAAGGAAATTCAGATTTTGTGTCCGGATATCGAAGTCAATGCTTCCGTTGCGCGTCAGACTGTCGGTAAGATTCCAAATTTCACCACCACCATTCAAGGTAAAAGCACCCGGCAGATCGATGTTGAAGCGGGAAATCTGCATCTGCTTAAAGTTACCTTCCGTACCGGCACGGATAGTAAGGGGGCGGAAAGGATATGCATCCTTGAATGTATCAGGTAAATCACCAGCAAAGAGCATCACATCCTGCTTGCCGATGCGGGCATTGAAACGAGCGGAGAGTCGTCCGGAAGTGGGAATTTCCACCAGTTCCCAATAAGTCTGGGCAGTGAAATCCATTTCACTGTGTGGGGTAAGTAATTTTAAGGAAGGCACCTGAATGACTGTGGAATCAGCATATACCCTTCCCGTCAGTGAAGTGACGCTCAAACCGGAACGCTCGTTCATGGAGAATTCCCGGATAACGGCATTGATATTCCGTCCATGATAAAGCACAGAGTCCACCCCAATACGAATATCCCGCAAGGCAATGTGCGAAGCATCAAATCCGGGAGCAGGTTTCACACCGGTGCTATCAGTAGCCGCAAGACTACCGGTATCTATCAGACTATTAATGGCACTGAGCAATTGGCTGCCCGTGTCATAGTTCACCGTAGTACTGCTCAATTCAAATTTCTTCAGACCGTACATCTGTCCGCCCAAGTCAGCAACCGCATCATCTACCTCTGCATCACCCAGACGGGCAGCAAGACGCATGGAATCCAACGGCATTTGCAAATCAACGGAAACGTTTTTCAGTGCCAACTTGTGCAAGGCTACTTTCCAACTAAGGGCGGTAGTCGCAGTGTCCGGTTCGGCAGTGGTAGTATCATTCATCACAACGAGCATATGAGTATCACTCAATTCCACACGATTGATGACGGCATCCTCTTTCTTCAGGTCTATGCCATGGCTTTCAAGGAAGAAACGTCCCAATACACCACGTATGCGGATCCCCTCTATCAGATCGGCAGAGTTCAGGAAAACTCCGTTCACGGTTACCTCATCCACTTCTACTTGCCCACGTATCAACGGCCATGCCTGCACGCGCACGTTCAGGCTTTCCAGGGTTAGCAAAGTATCAGGAGTTTGTTTCACGGCAAGAGAGTCACCGGGAGCTGAGGATATTTGTTTATCTGCCTGTATAGGCTGAATAACCTGCACACCACGTACCAAAAGGTTCAGCGGAAAGCGGAGGTCAATGCGTTCAACAGATATATCCATACCCGTTGCCTCGGATGCGATGGCAGTAGCTTGCTTCCGTATCAGGTTCTGTACGGGAGGGATATAAAGCAATACCATCAGTATTGCAAATAATATGATAGGGGTAAGTAGTATCCACACTACCCATTTTAACCATTTTCTTCTCATTAGGACGTCAATCGATAGTCAGTGTTTAAATCGTTACAAAGTAAACAAATTCCAACGACATTTGGTTGATGCAGAAGACAAAAAGGCTATTTATTCCACTATCCGGCACTTTATACCACGAGGGTCGTTGCCAATATTCAACGCCCGTCTGAAAATTACTTCACTTTCTCACGTACCCACTAACGACAGTCAGACGGTGTCATACCGTACATATGAGTGAAGGTTTTCAGGCATGATCAAGGGCATGTTCAAGATCATGAAAGAGACACTACTCACAAAATTTCCCTTTGCACATATTTTTCAATATTTATCCTTGCTGTTTATCAATAAATCCCCTACCTTTGCTTCCATCAAATAGATATGACAAGTATGTTCCGGCAATCAACAGACAGGCTCACGGTATGGCTATTCGCCCTCTGCCTCCTCTTTCCTTTCAGTAAATTGTCTTCTGCATGGCGTAATACAGCCACGCAGGATAAGGCTTTTTCAATTTCAGCTGTATCAAAAGCATCTCCTGACAGCATAATGCCTGAACGCCTTACGTTTCCCGATTCCGTGGCACTTGCAGCACCCGAAACTGCCGGAAGGAGCGTTTCTTCTCTTGTAGCTTACTTGAAACAGCATCTCAGCACAGACGACCAACTGGCACGCGCCATCTACACCTGGGTTTCAAGAAATATTAAATACAATGTGTACATAACCTATACTTCTCGCAACGAGGAAGCGGATGAGACGAAAGAAATACAAAAAATATTATCCGAACGCAAAGGTATTTGCCAGGATTATGCGTTACTTTTTAAAGCACTGGTGAAGGAAGCGGGAATGGATGCTTATGTTATTGATGGCTATAACCGCAGGGACGGTGCCTTACTGCCCGACCCACATGAATGGTGCGCAGCCAAAGTAAGTGGGAAATGGTATATGTTTGACCCTACATGGGGCGCTGGATTTGTGGAAAACTACCAGTTCATTCCTTCCCCGAATCATCGTTTCTGCAAGCTGTTACCGGATACATTACTGAAAACACACATGCCTTTCGATCCGATGTTCCAGTTCCGCGAACGTCCACTGAGCTATGAAGAGTTTGATACAGGAGTTGTAGATGAACAACGCTCAGTACCGGTGTTCTATTGGGCGGATACATTGGCGCTATATGCACGGCAGGATACACTGGAAAGGCTGGTAAGTGTCAGACAGCGCATGTTATCGAACGGACGAAGTAATGATTTGGTTTATTATATGCTGGAACTTACGAGTAACAACATCCGCATCGCCGGCTACCAGAAGATTCTGAATGCTTACAATATGGCAATGGATTTACAGGGAAAAGCTACGGACGCCATCAATGAATTCGTCCGTTACCGGAATAAGGCATTTGAGCCCCTGAAACCGGATGCAGAAATTCAGGCGATGGTAGATGTCCCTGAGGAATTGATAAACCGGGCAGATAGTGCGATCAATAGCATCCGCACCGCACCGGAAAGATATAGGGAACCTATCCTGAAATTACGGGATCAGATAATGGAAGTGGCAACAACCGTATATAAACATAAACTTTTTCTGAGGCAGTACTTTAAGCTACCGGCCAAGCAGAGGAAAGGGATGTTTAAGCAGACGAAATAAAAAGGAAGGCTTGTTCAAGTATATCTTCTATCAGGTTTAGAGCAGCAAGCGATTTCTCTTTTATTTTTTCATCAAAAGGTACTCCACGTGAGGCTTCAAGCTCTTTCAATAAAGTAACAAGATCATTGGCTCCCAACAGAGTAAACAAAGGAAGCATCTTATGGCCCATAGCGGCAATGCCATCTGTGTCTTCTGTTTCCAATGCCTGTCGCAAGCGGTCAACATTCAGGCGTGTTTCTGTGACGAAACTTTCCAGTATGGATTTTGCCGCATCCGGATCATCACCGGAAAAAGCGGTAAGGGCGGAAAAATTCAAGGTAGAAGAAGGGGCGGCATCAACAGTAGCAATATCCGCTTGCAGCACACCAATCTCTGCAAGCAATTCATTCACCGTAAACGGCTTATGCAGACTTCCGGCAAAACCATGTTGCAGAAACTCCTCACGCTTCATATCACTACGGGCAGTAACGGCAATCACCGGAATTGTCTTGGCTTGCGGGATATTCGAAGCACGCAGCAGCCTCAGCAAATCGAAACCATTCATGGCAGGCATTTGCACATCGGTCAGCAGCACATCAAAAGTATCAGTACGGAGGGCTTCCAAAAGTTCATCCAGTTGCAGGCAGGTCACGGAAGTAATACCACTCTGTGCAAGCATGGCAGCAGTGAGAGTAAGCTGAATGCGGTCATCATCAATCAAGAGAATATGTAATGCAGGTATCTGAGTTTGTGAGTCCTCACTTGGTTGTTCATTCAAGGTGGAAGTGTCATTATCCAATGCCACCGGATACAGAGGTACCCGTAACGTGAATGTGCTCCCCTTTCCGAGTACGCTATCCACCTCAATACGTCCCTCCAGCAGTTGCACCAGCATACGAACAATGGACAGTCCCAGTCCGAATCCCTCCTCTCCCTGTGCTCCGGGCAGACGGGTGAATTCCTGGAAAATACGCTCACGGTCACCAGGATCCATTCCCTTTCCCGTATCGATAACAGAGAGTTTCAAATGGTTACCGGGAAAAACGGAATCGCCTTTCGGCACAAAAGAGGCGGTCAGGGTAATGCCGCCCTCTGAAGTAAACTTCACTGCATTAGAGAGCAGGTTATTGACAATCTGGCGTAAGCGCAATGGATCACTGATAAAAGCTCCTTTCAGTTCCGGATCTATCTCACACTTCAAAGACAATCCTTTGGCAGAAGTCAGTGGTTCGAAACTGACATAGATTTCTTCCAGCAAGCGTGCAGGATGAAAAGTAACACGATTTATCTCAGCTTTATTCAAGTCGAGGCGATGGAAGTCGAGCAAGTCGGTAACGAGCTTCAGCAGGTGTTCCGAAGAAGTTTTCATGTTGTCGAGATAGAAGCGTTGCCTTCCGTCAACGGTGAGCCGGGAGAGCAAGTCAGCATATCCCATAATGGAACCCAAGGGAGCCTTGAAATCGTGGGTAATGGCAAGCATCAACTTTTCGCGGGAGGCAAGCAACTCTTCGGCAAAACGATTGGCTTCTTCCAATTGACACCGATAACGGTTACTACGGGTGACATCCCGCCAGATCATGACAAGAAAGATAACGGACAGCACAACAGCCCCGGCAGCAATACCCGAAATAATCGTTGCAGAACGATGCCGAACAGCTTTCTGATACTCAGCCTCTTCGCGGGCACGCATCAGGGTTTCCTGTTCATATCCTTTCAAAAGACTGTCGATACGAGCACTCAGTGCATGATCAAGACGTTGCAAAGTTCGCTTACGACGCTGCATCACACTATTGGTAGCCCTCTTCTGTTGGGCAACAGTGCGCAGCTTCGCGTGCAGGGAATCAACCGGATTATAAGCATCGAGTACAGTATCCGTAGCAACTTCAAGGGTTGTTTGCACCTGAACAGCTGAATCTTTGCGTGGTGGGACAAAGACTTCTCCCAAACGGCGGAAGAAACTTTTCTTCTTGGGTTGTGTCACAACCGTATCGCGACGGGCAATAACCCGGCGTTGTACACGTTGTTGGGTGATAATAGTATCCTGTTCGGCAATAATCTGTTCCACTTCACGGGCTGAAATCATGCTGTCATTGGCTTCGCTCAGTGTACGCAGCAGGCGGACGGTATTAGCATCCTTCTCTCTCAAAAGCCCTATCAGACTGTCCGTACGCAGAATATCACTATTATCCGAACTCATAAGATTCTCCATTTCCCGGTGCACGAAGAACAGGGAATAAAGCAAGACTGCCAGCAGGACAGCATAACCGGCAGCTATCTTCTTCTTGGAGACATTATTCATTTATCTTTCGTTTTATAGCGGAAACGCAACCAGAGCATAATACCCGCACTAGTCAGTCCGAACGGGAAGGCCATCCATACACCGACCGTACCCCAGCCCAGCACGAAACCGCATAAGTATCCTACAGGCAAAGATATAACAAAATAAGAAATAAATGCAATGAACATCATCGGTTTTACGTCGGCAATACCACGCAGGGCATTGGCAAAGCTGATTTGCAGTCCGTCACCAAACTGATAAACCAGGAATGGAAGGAACAAAGAAGATACCATGGCAGAAACCTCCACGCTATCCGTAAACCAGCCCCCGACCTGATTGCGCAACAGAAACACGATACTCAGAAGCACCACCGCCATTGCCAAGATGAGATGATAGCCGGCATATGCCGAACGGCGTACATTCACCATATCGTTCTGCCCCTTGAAGTTACTGACGCGAACGGCAATCGCCGCCCCCATCCCATAAAACATCATAAAGGTAAACTGAGAAATAGTGAGCATAATCTGATGCGACGCCAAAGCAATAGTTCCCAGCCAACCGACCATTATCGTGCTGAGACTGAATGAAGCCGTCTCCATGCCCATCTGCAAACCGACAGGCCACCCAAGTCCATTCAATTTCCTGAACATCTGTTTCGACCATCCCAAGCGGAAGAACCCTACTTTATATCTCAGGAACCTCCGACTACGAAAAACAATCAATGCAAAAGCAATAACCATGACGATGCGTGAGAACAGGGTACTGATACCCGCACCGAGCAATCCCCATTCCGGGAAACCGAACTTTCCGTAAATCAGCACATAATTGCCGACAATATTCAGCGCATTTCCACCAAGAAGCACCCACATAGCAGTCTGCGTTTGAGTAATACCATCCGTAAATTGCTTAAAGCCATTGAACAGCATGACAAATACCAGGGATGCAAGTAGAACCAGAAAATAAGGTTTTATCAAGGGAATCAGTTCCTCGGGTTGTCCCATGTATTCCACACAGAAATAGACGACAGTCATAATAAGCGTCAGCAACAGTGCTACCAACACATTGGCAAGCAGACTTGAGCGCAAAGCTTGTCCAGCCTCCATGAAACGACGGTTACCGTAGAACTCACCCACCACAGGCGTCAGTCCATAAGAGAAACCGGTACTGAAAATAATGCAAAGTGTAAAAAGATTGTTGGTGAAAGAAGCGGCAGCCAACTCGGCCGTGCTGTGATGTCCCACCATCAAGGTATCGGCAAATCCAAGAACAATGACCCCCATTTGACCGATAACGATGGGAAGTCCTAAGTAAAAGAGGGCTTTATAATGCCCCTTGTATATAGCAATTAATCTATTCATTTATCTTTCTCATAATATAATACCACCGAGTTTTCCTCACGAAAAGTCTCTTGTGCAACTGTCTTCAGACGTTCTGCCGTCACTGCGCGATACCGTTCTACCTCACGGTCTATATCCTCCGCTTGCCCGGTCAGTTCGAACCATGCCAGATTTGTAGCTACATTCAGGTAATTGATATTCCCGAATATCTGGGTGGATTCAAACTTATTCTTTACTTTCTCCAATTCCTGTTCTTCCATCGCCACTTGCTGCAACTCCTGCAACTCTTTACGTACAGCGGCCTCAGCCTGTTCCAGTGACACTCCGGCTGACGGTTTTCCACTAATATGCAGCAATCCCGCATCACGCGTTCCCGAAATATAAGCATCTATACCGGAGAACAATTTCTGTTCCTGCACCAACCGACGGTTCAAGCGACTGGAGCGTCCGTTACTAAGGATATCTGAAAGAATATCAAAAGCATAGTAATCAGGATGCTCGCGACTACACATATGAAAAGCCATAAACAGCGCATCCAAGGGAACAGGACGTTTCACTACCTGTCTGCGTTCCTGCGTCTGTACGGGTTCCTGCGGCAATTGTCGCACAGGCACATTCCTGCGGGGAATCAGGCCGAACCATTTTTCTGTCAATCGAACAGCTTCTTCCCATGATATATTTCCGGTAACGGCAAGCACGGCATTATTAGGTGCATAAAAGCGGTAAAAGAATGATTTCACTTCCTCCAGTGTAGCTTGTTCGATGTGCGATAAATCCTTCCCGATGGTAGGCCAGCGGTATGGATGCACCTCATAAGCCAACGGACGGATAAGATGTCCCACATCTCCGTAAGGCTGGTTTAGACAACGCTGTTTGAACTCCTCCATGACCACACCGCGCTGCACTTCAAGGCTTTGTTCACTGAATGCCAGTTCCAACATACGGTCGGACTCCAACCAGAAGCCAATCTCTACATTCGACTTGGGGACGGTGAGGTAATAGTTCGTAATGTCATTGTTCGTCCAAGCATTGTTTTCGCCACCTGCCGACTGCAAAGGAGCATCATAGTCGGGTATATTCACAGAACCGCCAAACATCAGATGTTCAAACAGATGGGCAAAGCCGGTATGTTCGGGATCTTCGTCCCGGGCACCTACATCATAGACGATGTTCAGTGCTACCATCTGAGTACTGAGATCCTGGTAATGCACCAGTCGCAGACCATTAGGGAGAATATGTTTATTAATTTTCATAAAATAGAGATTGTAACTTATCGGAGAAAGGAATTTCTTTCTGTAGGGTTATGAGCTGAATGATCATTCCAATATTTAAGTAAATAGAGTATCTCAATTCCCCTCCTCCG
>ENA-ORLW01002769-ORLW01002769.1-human-gut-metagenome-genome-assembly--contig:-NODE-2769-length-14854-cov-18.525682_pt1 | contig 14854 bp, 10 predicted proteins | sample MGYA00243017_ERZ508829 | MGnify/ENA primary metagenome ERZ508829 (study PRJEB26277, sample SAMN04329776) | human gut metagenome | biome: human-associated habitat | host: Homo sapiens | place: USA...
AACGGAATGATGTCATTTTTCTTGGCATCTTCCAGCACCGAAGAAACCGTTTCGAGGTATTTCTGCACCGTTGTTTCTTTGATGCAGTTTCCGCCCCGTCCGGGGCGCTTGCGCAATTCCTCGCACATTTCCTCTAGCGTCATGGGAAGCAACTTTGCAAGCGGAATACCGCCAATCAGCGGATAAACAATGTCAAGGTTTCTCTTATAGCCTGCGTAGGTAGTAGCTTTGAAAAACGGTTCCTGCCGTTTGAGCCAGTTCTCAGCGTACTGCTCAAAGTGGGTCTGGTCGCTTTCCTCGACACCATACTTAAACTTTTTCTCGATGCGTTCCGCTTCAGCCATGACATACTGCTGAATGCCGCGCTTAGGTACAGATGACGGCACAGTGATGGTCTGCGCTTTCATTCGCTTCTGACCATTGACCTTATAGCCGTTGCAGACAGTGATTTTGAATTTTCGTTCGGATTTTTTCTTGATGTAAGCCATTATACCTCCTTATCGCTGCCGAGAACGATTTCGGCGGCGGTTATGATTTGTATGGTGTTCTTGATTCTCGCGGTCTATGCGGTTGGATTCGCGTGTTCTTTGGATGCGCTTAATTGCCCCCTCTGCAATTCTGTCCTCTTTGCGGAGTTCCGCAATTTTACAGGTCAGCATTGCACGGCGGTCTGCCAGTTCCGATGGAACATCTTTTCTCCGCATCTGCTTAACGATTTCCGCCCGCTGCGCGGCAAGAGTTTCCATCTGCTGGGACAAACTCTTGCGATAGTCCACGATTGCTTGCAAAGAGGGAAACTTGTGGTCGTGGACAAAAGCGTGTTCTGCAAGGATTTTCTCGGTGTCTTTCCAGATGCGCTCTAACTCCGGGCGGTTGATACGCGGTTGCTGTTTCTTGGGCAGGATACCCAGCTGATAACAGTAGTACAGATACAAGCGGTGCATCTGGGATTCTCCGAAGAATACCTCGAAGAAAATTTGGAGGATGCTTCTATTCTCCGTGGGACGATATCGTTTCGGCGTGTTTTGTCGGGGAGGGTGCTTCCGTTCATACAGCCTTGGCCCATACAGCAAGTAATTGCTGCGAAGCCGGTCATCTATGGCAGGTAAATCGTATTCTTCTCCCAGCCTATAAAGCCGCACGGCTCGACCACCATCCCGCGCCCGGATGGTTGCGTACCTACGGTTCGGGTCACTGCCGAAAATATACCCTTGCCGATACAGCGCCCTGTGGAAATCCTCGGCGGTACTGGCATCCTCACAGGCTTGGTCGATGGCCTCGCGCATCCGGGCGTACCGTTCCGGTTCCTTTGCCTTGGGCTGCTCCACCACCGACAAGCCGTACTCCCGGCACAGCTTGTCGGATGCTGCCCGGAACTCGGCATACTGGCTGCGGCGTTGCTCATATTTCTTGCCGTCCACATACGATACGGAATTGATAACGAAGTGGTTGTGCAGATTATCCGTATTCATGTGTGTGGCGACCAGCACCTGAAAGCGCCTGCCCCAGACCTTGCGGGCCAATGCCACGCCGATCTCATGACATTGCTCCGGGGTTACCTCTCCCTCGCGGAAGCTTTGGTAGGCATGGAGTGCCACCACGCCGTCTGTTTTACCAAAGCGTTCCTGTACAGCCCGCATATCCTCCCACGCATGGTCTGCCCTGCAATGGATGCCGGTGACAAGCTGGGCGCTCTCGTTCAGCTTTGTCTTGGCATCGTTCTCCGCATAGTGGAGAGTCTGGGCAAGGGCATCGTATTCGGTTTTGTGCGGGTTGGCGGCATAATCAAGGACGCGCTGCAGGCTGTCCTTGATTGCCCAAATCTTAGTTACCGCCAATGAGCAGGTCCCTCAAGCGGTCGGTCTGGGCGTTGATGGCTGCCCCTTCACGTGCAGAACAGTTCTCTGCAATTTCATCCAGTTTGTCCAATACATTAAATACCTCCTTGGGCGGATGCCCGCCCGGTTCATATCCCAGCGCCCGCTGGCGCAAATATTCTGAAAGCGACAGCCCGCATCGTTTAGCCATCAGCGTCATTTTTCGTTTCTCTGTGACGCTGACGCGGACATTGATTCCAACGCTGCGCTTTCTCATGCGCCAGCAGCCTCACAGGGGTTCGGGGCTGGCCCCGTAGGGTTTTCGGTGGGTTGCCCTGTGGCAACACTTCGCCCATGCTTGCGTTACAGTTCGCGTTGTCTATAAAAGTTCCTGATGGGCAATTTATTTACAGGGATACTTTTACAGTAAATGGACGTAAAACAAGTATTTAACACTTTCCGTCCGAAAGAATTTATAGCCGCATATACAATGCTATATTCCGGACCCCCTCACAGCGTTCCATGTAATCTGCTGCGGTACTGCTGCGGGGTGCAGCCTTGGTATTTTTTGAAAATCTGGGTGAAGTAGCTCTGGGTCGGATAGTTCAAAAATCCGGCGATTTCGGCAAGGGTGTAGTCGGTGTAGTCCAGAAGATACCGCGCCTCGCGCAGCTTTTCGCGGTGAATGTATTCGGGGATGCCCATACCCATCTCCGCCTTGAATTTTATGGACAGGCTGCGGCTGCAAAGTCCACACCGACGGGAAAGCTCCTCCAGGCGCATGTCATCGTGCAGATGCTCGGAAATATAATTGATGCAGCTTTTCACAGCGGGGTTTTGTGCGCCGCTGTTTTTTGTATCCGCCACGCGGCGGCAGAAATCCACCGCCATGGTGTAAGTCAGCTTCTGTATCGTTGTGATTTCCAGCTGAGCATCGGCACGCTGACAGTAGACATCACTTAAATTGAACGCAGTTTCTCCCGGCAGACCGCCGCGGATGGCCGCGCGCGTCAGCAGTGTGGCAAACGAGATAAAGGCGTACTTCTGCTGTTGCAGCGGATTGGAGCTCATCGCACCGACTTTTCCCTGACTCGGCTGCAGAAGGCGGTGCTGCAGCAGCTCGGTGCTGCCTTGCTCTATCGCCTCACAGACGCCGGTTTCAAAATCCGCCGGCACATGAAATTCTGCGTCCTCGCGCAAATTGAACAAGGCATCATCCGGTTTCTCCGTGCGCAGGACGGTGTTATCCACGAACAGAATATTTTCCGCCGAAATCTCCGTGCCGTGGGCCAGCTGCACTACAAGGCACAGCAAAGATTTCAGTTGATAGAGGTTGACCAGCGGCATCTGCACCATCAGGTCGCAGTATGCCTGCATCTGCTGCGGCGCAAGCGCAAGCGACGCCATCTGCATGATCTCACTGCGCGCGTGCTGAAACGGGCTGACAAGCCCGGCTATACAGTAGCAGTCGTCCGGCAGTGCCACCACACCGATAAAATAGCCCGGCTCCACATAGGTCACCAGCGGATGCAGGGCGTCCCGCTTTTGCAGCACAAAGTCGGCAAGCACCCATGTCAGCGCCCTGTGCGGAATCAGGTCCTCATGCCCTGCGGGCAGTGCAAGCCGTACTTCGCCCTCCTGATGGACGATTGTCAGCGGAATCCGGCTTACCGCGTGCAGTTCCTCACAGCTTTTGCAGAAATCCATAGTTCTTCCCCCTATGCTTACGGCAGTACCGCACAATTCCCGCCTGACGGCTTTAAGCACCACTCCGGCGGATCTCCGCGCCAAGAGCCGCCGCAAGCGGCGGTTGCGCTTCGAAGCGCCTCGCTGCGGCTCGGTGTGCGGCACCTCGCTCGCCGTATCGGCACTTAGATCGGTTTCCCTTAAAAAAGTAACACACAACCGGATGCGGAGTCAATGCCATTTCGCAGAAATCTATCGGAAATTTGACATAGAAATCATCTTCTTGATATAATCTGCCGCAAAAACACAGTATACTTAGCTTGTAATCAAGAAAACCGCATCTGCTCTACCGGGTGCGCAAAAATGAAGGAGAGAATCATTATGGCAAAGAAACCTCTTGGCACCGATTCGATGGGTATCCAAAAGACCATGCGCATCGGCGATTATCTGGCAGACTGCGGCGGTCAGTTTGCGCTGAACGCCATGACCGGTCTGGTATCGGCCGTGCTGTACTTCTACACTGAAAAAGTCGGTGTTGCAGCCGCCACGGCGGCAAATGTGCTGCTGGCAGCCAAAATCGTGGACGCCTTTACCGACCTGATCATGGGCAAAATTATGGACAACGGCAAAAGCCCCAAGGGCAAGTGCCGCCCGTGGTTCCTGCGCATGGCCATTCCCGCGTTCGTTGCGATTGTGGCACTATTCACCGTGCCCGCAGGCCTGACAGGCTTTGCACAGGTCGCCTACCTGTTCCTGTCCAATGTGTTCCTGACTGCTATTGTTTCTACGGCGATCATGATCCCCTACAGCGCCATTCTTGTCATGCGCACCAAGAGCTTGGAAGAGCGCAACAAGATGGGCATCTTCCGCGCAGCCGCCGGTTATGTCATCGGTATGGTCATCGCTATTGCGCTGGTGCCGCTGACGAATATGCTGGGTTCCAACGGCGTAGCAGACCAGGCTGCCTACATTAAATTTGCGGTTGTTGTCGGCGCGCTGAGCATGATTTTCCTGTTCATCCTCTACAAAACCAGCAAGGAGACTGCCGCACAGGAGGAAAAGCCCGATGACGGCCTTGCCTTCGGCGATGCCATCAACAAGCTGTTCCACAACAAATACTGGGTCATCGTTCTGCTGGCAAACCTGCTGGTCAATGTCATTTATGCGCTGTCCGCCTCCTCCGGCACCTACTACGCCAAGTACATTCTGGGCAATGACAACCTCATCGGCATTATGGGTGCTGTGGGCCTGATCCCGACCTTTGTCGGCTTCATCGTGGTCGGCCCTATGACCAAAAAGTTTGGCGTGACCAAGACCCTGAAAATCGCCTTTGTGCTGGGCATCATCGGCAATGTCATCCGCTGCTTCAAGCCGGACAGCTTTATCCTTTGCATCACCGTAGGTCTGCTGGGCAGCTTTGCCACCATCCCCATGATGTGCCTTGGCGGTACGCTGAACAGCATGGCAATGGACTATAACGACTACAAGTACCACAACAAGATCATCGGTATGTCCGCCTCCGCCTCCAGCTTCGGCGGCAAGGTGTCCAGCGGCATCGGTGCTTCTCTGGTCGGCTGGATCCTGGCTGTCGTTGGCTTTACCGGCAATATGGAGGTCATCACGCCCGCCGTCCGCTACGGCATCTACACCTTCAGCCTGTATATTCCGCTGGCGATGTTTGTAGGCCTGTTTATCCTGATCTCCAAGTTTGATTTGGAAGCAAAATACGGCGATATGATGAAAGCCATCGCCGAGCGCAACGAGAAAGAAAAGACTGCACAGTAACAGCCACCGCCCTGCCGCCTTTGTACGGCGGGGCAATTTGCATAGGAGGTATTGATATGCTGAAGATTTACGACCTTACGATCGAATATAAGCACGAACCGCTGGGCTTAGATGAAATTCAGCCCCGCTTTGGCTGGAAGCTGGACAGCAACCAACAGGACACCGTGCAGGCGTCCTACCGACTGCAAATCGTGCAGGGCGGGGATGTTGTGTGGGATTCCGGCACGGTGGCGAGTGCGCAGAGCATTCTGAACGAGTACCTCGGTCCCAATCTTGCGCCACGCACCGAATATACATGGTCAGTCACCGTGACGGACAACCACGGCGAAACCGCCGAGGGCACAAGCCGGTTTGAAACAGGCTTGCTGAACGGCAGCGCGTTTGAGGGCAAGGCGCAGTGGATCACCCACGCGCCGGACAAAGCCAGCCCCGTCAGCCCGGTGCTGTATAAGGACTTTGTCGTGCAGGGCAATGTCAAAAAAGCGCGTCTCTACGCAACCGCCTTGGGTATGTATGAGGCGGAGATCAACGGCGAGCCTGTGGATGACACTTATTTCCACCCAGGCTGGACAAACTACCGCAAGCGCCTGCAATACCAGACCTACTCTGTAACGCTGCACAGCGGCAAAAACCATCTGGCGCTGACGCTGGCAAACGGCTGGTACAAGGGCAAGCTCGGCTTTATGCCGCAGCCCAACCACTACGGCGACACCACCGCCGCACTGGCAGCGCTTTGCATCACCTATGAGGACGGGCACGAGGAATGGATCGGCACCGATGAAAGCTGGTTCTGCACGACCGGGGCCATTCAGTCCGCCGAAATCTATGACGGTGAAACGCAGGATTTTACGGCAGACCCCGCCGCACCGCAGCCCGCCAGACTGTTTGACTACGGCTTTGACACCCTCATCGGGCAGGAGAACGAGCCGGTCCGCTGCCTACAAAGGGTGCCTGTTGTCAAGGAATTTACTGCTCCCAACGGTGACCACCTCTTTGACTTTGGGCAGAACCTGACCGGCTGGGTCGAGGTGGAAATTTACGGTGACAAGGGGCAGAAGCTTACCCTGCGCCACGCGGAATCGCTGGACGAGAGCGGGAACTTTTACACCGAAAACCTCAGCTGGGCGAAGGCGACCGACACCTATATTTTGAGCGGCGGCAAGCAGACGCTGCACCCTCATTTTACATGGCACGGCTTCCGCTATATTTGCGTGGAGGGGCTGCAATACGGGCAGAACGTGCAGTTTACGGCGTGCCATCTCTCGACTGATTTGGCACAGACCGGTCATTTTACCTGCTCTGACAAGCGGGTGAACCGGTTGCAGCAGAACATCCAGTGGAGCCAGCGGGATAACTTTTTGGATATCCCCACTGACTGTCCGCAGCGCAGCGAGCGTCTGGGCTGGACGGGCGATGTGACGGCGTTCTGCCCCACGGCGGCGTTCAATGAGAACATTATGCCGTTTATGACCAAGTGGCTTCGTGACTTGGCCAGTGAACTGGGTCCCGATGTCAGCATGCCGCAGGTCGTGCCGAACATTCTGGGCAACCAGCAGGACGGCGCGGCGTTCTGGGGCGATGTGGTGACCGTGCTGCCGTGGACACTCTACCGCGCCTACGGCGACAAGCGCATTCTGCAGCACAGCTACGACAGCATGAAGCACTGGGTCGAGTTTATCGAGAGCCAGTGCGGCGAAAACGGGCTGTGGCAGACGGGCTTCCAGTACGGCGACTGGCTGGGGCTGGACGCCGAGGCGAATGCCTTGGGTGATGAGCGCAAGGGCGCGACGGATGACTACTTTGCTGCCAATGTCTGCTTTGCGTGGAGCTTGCAGATCCTTGCGGATACCGCCGCCGTTTTGCAGTACACCGAGGACGCGCGCCGCTGGAGCCGCCGCCGTGAGGAGCTTGTGCGGGCATTCCGCGCCGAGTATGTGACCCCCACCGGGCGTCTTGTCAGCGAAACGCAAACCGCCCTGATCCTGGCGCTGCACTTTGACATGGTGCCGGACGAGTTCCGCCCGCGCCTTTTGGACGCGCTGGAAAAGAACATCGGTGCGCATAAAACGCATCTGCTGACCGGGTTTATCGGCACGCCGTTTGCCTGCCTGACCCTGTCCGAAAACGGCAGGCACGACCTTGCCGGCAGGCTGCTTTTGCAGGAGGACGATCCCAGCTGGCTGTATGAGGTCAAGATGGGTGCCACCACCATCTGGGAGCGCTGGAATTCCATCCGCCCGGACGGCAGCTTCAACCCCGCCAACATGAACAGCCTGAACCACTACGCCTATGGCTCCATCGGAAACTGGCTGTACACCAAGCTGTGCGGACTGGAAATTCTGGAGCCCGGTTACAAGAAATTTGCCCTGCGCCCGCAGTTTATCAAGGGCATCACCCACGCCGAACTGACCTACGAGAGTGTCTACGGCAAAATTGCCATTGCGTGGCGGTGCGAGGGCGGCAAGATCACGGTGGATGCCACGATACCCGCTAACACCACCGCCGAGCTGACCCTGCCCGAACAGACCGAAATGCTGACCCTGGGCAGCGGCAGCTACCACTACGAGTACGCCACCGAAACCAGCTTGGAAATAGACCGCTATTCGTTGGAAACCCCGCTGCATATCATTTTGGAGCATCCGGCTGCACAGGCAATTTTTGCGCAGTACGCCCCCGAATTCTTGTCGAACCCAATGCTGGAATATGTAAAGAACGAGCCTGTTACCGCGCTGCTCGCCTACGGCGATTCCATCAAACCGCTGTTTGAGCAGGTGCTGGCAGCTATGAATCAAGCTGACAAGGAGTAAGCACGATGGATAAAAAAGTACAGGATATTTTGTCTAAAATGACGCTGGAGGATAAAATCAGCCTTTGCAACGGTGCGGATTTCTGGCACAGCAAGGCGATGGCGCAGTACGGCATCCCCGCCGTTACGATGAGCGACGGTCCCCACGGCGTGCGCTGCCAGAAAAACGGCGCCGATATGCTGGGTGTCAACGAGTCCGAGCCTGCCACCTGCTTCCCGACAGCTGTGACGAGCGGCGCAACTTGGGACGCCGAGCTGCTGAAAGCCGAGGGACAGGCCATCGGTGAGGAAGGACTTTCCTACGGTGTGGATGTGGTGCTGGGACCCGGCGTCAACATCAAGCGCAACCCGCTGTGCGGGCGCAACTTTGAGTATTTCTCCGAGGATCCCTGCATTGCGGGCGCGATGGGCGCGGCATGGGTGCAGGGCGCGCAGAGCACCGGCGCAGGCACCAGCCTCAAGCATTTTGCCGCAAACAATCAGGAGTACAAGCGGTTCAACGGCAACAGCCAGGTGGATGAGCGCACCCTGCGCGAGCTGTACCTGCCCGCGTTTGAAACCGTAATCAAGACCGCCCAGCCCGAAACCGTTATGTGCAGCTACCCGCGCATCAACAACGTCCACGCCAGCGACAACCACTGGCTGCTGACCGATGTTCTGCGCAAGGATTGGGGCTTTGCCGGTCTGGTCGTGACCGACTGGGGCGCGCTGTGTGACCGCGTCAAGGCCATGCACGCCGGGTGCGACCTGAGTATGCCGGGCGGCAGCACTTATATGGAGGACTGGGTCGCCGCCGCCGTCAGGGACGGCACCCTGCCTGAAAGTGATGTAGACGCCTGCGCCGCAAGGGTGATTGCCCTTGCCCTCAAGGGCGAAAGCCGCCCCAAGGGCCGCGCCTTTGACAAGGACGCCCACAACGCACTAGCGCAGAAAATCGCCGAAAACGGCGCTGTACTGCTAAAAAACGAAGGCGGCATTCTGCCGCTGGATGCGGGCGGCATTGCGCTGATCGGCGAGATGGCGCGCACCATGCGCTACCAAGGCGCAGGGTCCAGCCACATCAACCCCACACAGCTGACCACCCTCTGCGACGCTATGCCCGGCGTGCCGTTTGCCGCCGGCTGCGATGTCAAGGGCATTGTGACCGAGGAAAGTCTGCGCGAAGCCGCTGAAACCGCAAAACAGGCAAAAGTCGCCGTGGTCTGCGTGGGTCTGCCGGACATCTACGAGTCCGAGGGCTTTGACCGCGAAACCATGGCCATGCCGGAGGGACATATCCGCCTGATTGAAACGGTCGCCGCCGCCAACCCCAACACCGTGGTGGTGCTGTTCTGCGGTTGTGCTGTGGAAATGCCGTGGCTGGATAAGGTCAAGGCGGTTTTGTATATGGGTCTGCCCGGTCAGGCGGGCGGTGCGGCAGCCGCCAATCTGCTGACCGGCAAGGCAAATCCCAGCGGCAAGCTGACCGAAACATGGCCGCTTTGCTACGATGATGTACCCAGCCGCGACACCTTCGGGAAAAAGACCACCCACTACAAAGAGGGTCTGTATGCCGGCTACCGTTATTACGATAAAGCGGGCAAGGCGGTGCGGTTCCCGTTCGGCTATGGGTTAAGCTACACGCAGTTTGCCTATTCCGATTTGAAAATCGAGGGGCGCACCGTGACCGCTGCGGTGACCAACACCGGCAGCACCGCCGGTGCCGAGGTCGTGCAGCTGTACGTTGCACCGCCCAAAAATGGTCTATACCGCCCCGCCAAGGAATTAAAGAGCTTTGCTAAGGTCAGCCTGCAGCCCGGCGAGAGCCAAACGGTACGCTTTGAACTGAACGACCGCAGCTTTGCCGTCTGGTGCGACGGATGGCAGATTCCCGCAGGCAGCTATGAGATCTGCGTGGGCGCGTCCGTGGCGGACATTCGTCTGCGCACCGCGCTGACCGTGGACGGCGTAAGCCTTGCCGCGCCCGATTGGCAAAAAGGCAGCTGGTACGAAACGCTGCAGGGTCTGCCCACTGATGCCGAGTTTGAAAAGCTCTGCGGCAGCCCCCTGCAAAGCGACCCTGAGCCGAAAAAGGGCGCGTTCACGATGGAGCATTCCACCATGGAGCTCAAGGATATTTCCGCCGTTATGATGCAGATGTTCAAGGGCACCGAGGCAACGATTGCCAAGAGCTTCGGCGGCAAGGCAGACTACAGCGACCCCACGTTTAAAATGATGGTCATGTCCGGCGCGGATGCCCCGCTGCGTGCGGCGGTTCTGTCCAGCTGTGGTATGTTCCCGGCCAATCTGGCGGAGGGAATGCTTGCCTTGGCGAACGGTCACCCGCTGAACGGCGTGAAAAAACTCATCAAGAAATGAGGCATAGATATAAACGAAACAGGTGACGCAGTTCCCTTGCAGAAACCGATACGGTATTATGTCGGCGGGCCGATGTTTAAAAGACATATCAAAGCCTATCGGCGTGAGCGAATATAAGGTTACGAGTAACCTTACCGGGAAATTGGAAAAGCAGTTGCCTTCGGTGGAAGATATTCAAAATAGAATTAAATGAGCCTTTTTGAAATTTGTTAAAAGTATTTTTACCGTATGTTCTTACAGAGTTTATTTGCATTTTGACCACCATTTGACCACTACTGTGCAGGCAGCACCACAAAATGTCGGAAAAGCCCGTTGTGACAACCAACAACGGGCTTTTTCCTGTTTTGGCGGCAAATGTGCAGAACCAACAAAATTCACGTTTCATCGTCAGTCTATACCACTCTGTCGTAGTTCTCCGACCCGGAAGGCCAGAGGTTCGAATCCTCCCGGTCGCACCAGAAAACCTCATTGCAATGTGTTTTTTGCAATGAGGTTTTTTGTTTTTGTTAGTGTTTGATTTTCAGAATAATTTTAGCAGCATATCGTCTGCCGCATCGGTGTACTGCCCTTTTCCTAGACGCTCGTTCCTCAGCCTGTTTATAGTGATTCGCATGAGGCGGATTTCTTCTGTAGAAAAAGTAGCTTTTTTATCGGCTGGGACAGAATCAATTTTCAGTATCAGTCGCCCCGGTTTTTCTGTGCTATGCCCAAGCGCTTTCTCTCGGTAGTAATAAGGTGCAAGTGCTTTCAGCAGGATACTTTTGTTTGCGCGTGTCAACTTGATTTTTCTCATAGTCCAATCGCCTTTCCGAGTTTCTCTTGTGCTTTGCGTTTATTTTTGTCAAATGCATGGGCGTAAATATCCAGCGTTGTGCTTGCCTGTGCATGACCAAGCAGGCTGGCAACCGTTCGTACATCCACGCCCTGCGAAATCAGCAAGCTGGCGTTTGTGTGCCGCAAGCTATGCACATTCAAATCCAACGGCAAGTTGTTGGCTTTCAAAATCAGCTTGAATCTGTAAGTAAATGTGCAAGGATTCATCGGCTTGCCGTTAGGCTGGCGGAATAAGTAGTCACCCTCAGATACGGTTTCGTTCGCCGTCTGCTGCCTATCCCACTCGCATTCTTTCCGCCACGCCTTGAGCAGTTGGCACATTTCTTTGCTCAAATACACCATGCGATCACCGCTTGTCGTCTTAGGGTCTTTCGTGATGGACTCTTGGTGGCTCAACTTCACGACTCCGCGTTGTACATGGATTGTACGTTTGCGCCAGTTGATGTCACTCCACTTTAATCCACAGGCTTCACCTCGGCGTAACCCCGTAGCCAGCACCAGCTTGAAATAGGTTTCGTACTTCATACTCTGACCTTCAAACGCTGTAATCAATTTTTTAACCGTTTCCTCATCAGCTACGGGGCGTTCTTTCTTCTGCCCTTTCGGCTTATAACATCTCCATGCAGGATTGTGGGTCAAATAACCCTCGTCCACAGCCGCCGACAGGATGCCGCACAGCGTGTTGTGTAAGCCCTCGACAGACTTTTTCAGAAAGATTTCCTCTGCCGTCCAAACGCGGTGTGTGCCGCATTTCCTCATAAAAATCTCGGATGACCTCTTTACGCAAATCCGTCAGCTTATAGTTGCCCAACGTCGGCAGAATGCGTCGAATATCCTGCAAATCTCGTTGGTATGTGGAGTCCGCCAGCTTCTTCGGTCCTACATCAGCTACCCAGTGTTCAATGTACTTTGCCAGCGTTATGCTTCGATTGATGGGTTCCGGCGTATGCTGAACCTCACGCTCAAACAGAATTGCCTGTTCCTTTACCCACTTTTCTGCCTGTTTGGGGGTATATTCCTTGGGTGGCTTGACCGTTTTCTGTACAGATTTCAGTCGGTTTCCCTCGTAGTCATACCCACGGGATACTACAATCAAGTAACTGTTACTGCCGCGCTTTCTGATAGATGCCATTTTTTGTACGCTCCTTAGTGTTATTTTGTTGACCTGCGGTACTACAAAGCATACCGACAACTGCGACAGAAAGCTATCACCACACCTAACAATCTTTTGCCCCAAAATCTACCTATTACTGACAAAAACGGCACCGCCATCCCTGACGGTGCCGCTGGTTATTTAGCCTGCTTTCTTGGCTTTTCTATTCTTATTTTTCATAAATGCAACATAGCACGGATTTTGGTTGTTCAGCAGATCTTGCATCAGCTTTGCGGCCTGCTGTTTCGCCATGTCCTGCGGGTGGCAGTAGGTGCGCTCCAAGAATGCCGTATCTGCATGACCGAGCAGGGATGCTGCCACCTGTTTGCTGGTGCCTTCCTGCAGCAGATAGGTTGCGTAGAAATGCCGCAGGGTATGCAAGTGGTACTCCTCAGATAATCCGCATTGCTTATACAGCTTACGCAAACGTCGGGTAAAAATATCCGGGTGCGGCACATGACCGTCGGGGTCAGTAAAAATTGGCTGTTTTCTGTCCGGAACGCCGCTATACAGCACCTGCTGCTGTCGCAGCGCCATCAGAAGCTCCCATATACCCAGCGGAATGGTTACAATCCGTTCCCGATGACTTTTAGTGTCGCTCTCTACGATTTCCCCGGATGCGCAGCTGCGGGAGCGGCGGACGGTCAGTTCACAAGCACCGGTTATGTCCCTCCATTGCAGAGCGCACAGTTCACCGCGCCGCAGACCGGTTGTGATTGCCAGTGTGTAGTACGCCCTATACAGGATCGGTTCGTTCTGAATTGCCCACATCAGTTTACTCATTTCATACTTCTGCGGAATATGCTGCACCTCTTTCTCGATATGCTTCTTGCGGACACGGTGCGCTGGGTTGAACGGAATGATGTCGTTTTTCTTAGCATCCTCCAGCACCGAGGAAACTGTTTCGAGGTACTTCTGCACCGTAGTTTCCTTGATGCATTTTCCGCCCCGTCCGGGGCGCTTGCGCAGTTCCTCGCACATTTCTTCAAGCGTCATAGGGAGGAGTTTTGCAAGCGGAATACCGCCAATCAGCGGGTAGACAATATCCAGATTGCGTTTGTACCCTGCATAAGTGGTAGCCTTAAAGAACGGTTCTTGCCGCTTGAGCCAGTTCTCGGCGTACTGTTCAAAATGGGTCTGGTCACTTTCTTCAACGCCATACTTGAACTTCTTCTCGATGCGCTCGGCTTCGGCCATGACATACTGCTGGATGCCACGCTTAGGTACGCTTGATGGCACAGTGATGGTCTGCGCCTTCATGCGTTTCTGCCCATTGACCTTGTAGCCGTTGCAGACAGTGATTTTGAATTTGCGTTCGGATTTTTTCTTGATGTAAGCCATTGTACCTCCTTGTCAGCGCTGCCGAGAACGATCTCGGCTGCGGGTTTTATTGTTTGTATGTTGATTTCGGTTTTCTTGGTCTATGCGGTTGGATTCGCGTGTTCTTTGGATGCGCTTGATGGCTCCCTCCGCAATTTTATCCTCTTTACGAAGTTCGGCAATTTTGCAGGTCAGCATTGCTCTACGGTCTGCCAGTTCCGGCGGGGCATCCTTTCTGCGCATCTGCTTGACGATTTCCGCCCGCTGTGCGTGAAGAGTTTCTACCTGTTGGGACAAGCCCTTGCGGTAGTCCACAATTGCCTGCAAGGATGGAAACTGGTGGTCGTGGACAAAAGCGTGTTCTGCAAGGATTTTCTCGGTATCTTTCCAGATGCGCTCCAGTTCCGGGCGGTTGATGCGGGGCTGTTGTTTCTTTGGTAGAATACCCAACTGATAGCAGTAGTACAGATACAAACGGTGCATCTGGGATTCCCCAAAGAATACCTCGAAGAAAATTTGGAGGATGCTTCTATTTTCCGTAGGACGATACCGTTTCGGCGTGTTTTGCCGGGGCGGGTGTTTCAACTCATACAGCCTTGGTCCGTACAGCAGGTAGTTCCCGCGCAGTCTGTCATCTATGGTTGCAAGATCGTATTCTTCTCCCAGCCTATAAAGCCGCACGGCTCGACCACCATCCCGCGCCCGGATGGTTGCATATTTTCGGTGTGGATCACTGCCGAAAATATACCCTTGCCGATACAGCGCCCTGTGGAAATCTTCCGGAGTGCTGGCATCCTCACAGGCTTGGTCGATGGCCTCCCGCATCCGGGCATATCGTGCAGGTTCCTTTGACCTGGGCTGCTCCACCACCGACAGACCGTACTCCCGGCACAGCTTGTCGGATGCTGCCCGGAACTCGGCATACTGACTGCGGCGTTGCTCGTATTTCTTGCCGTCCACATACGATACGGAATTGATAACGAAGTGGTTGTGCAGATTGTCTGTGTTCATGTGTGTGGCGACCAGCACTTGGAAACGCTTGCCCCAGACCTTGCGGGCCAGTGCCACGCCAATTTCGTGGCACTGCTCCGGAGT
>ENA-ORLW01002772-ORLW01002772.1-human-gut-metagenome-genome-assembly--contig:-NODE-2772-length-14839-cov-3.703292_pt1 | contig 14839 bp, 14 predicted proteins | sample MGYA00243017_ERZ508829 | MGnify/ENA primary metagenome ERZ508829 (study PRJEB26277, sample SAMN04329776) | human gut metagenome | biome: human-associated habitat | host: Homo sapiens | place: USA...
CCGGAACAATCAATCCGCCAAGATAATCACCCTGTTTTCCTATTACCGACAGAGTGGTTGCAGTACCCATATCAATAACAATAAGCGGTAAGGGATAGTTATTTATTCCGGCAACTGCGTCAACAACAAGGTCGCTGCCAAGCTGTGCAGGATTGTCAATTAAAATACTAAGCCCAGTTTTAATTCCCGGTCCCACAACTATTGCCTTTGAATTTGTATATTTCTCTGCTGCTTTTTTTAAAGTTTCGGTAACCGCAGGAACAACAGAAGAAATGATAATTCCGCCGATATCGTCAGGAGCTATCTCATTAAGTTCAAAAGCAGTTTTTAAAATTGCAATATATTCAAGTACCGTAGCTGTATGATTGGTAGAAATTCGGTCACGGAAAAGAATTTTATTATCTTCACAGCAGCCGATAACTATATTGGTATTACCTATATCAATAGCTAAAATCATAGCAGTCCTCCAAAATAATTTAAGCAGTTTTTTTCTGCGGTGTGCTTATAAGACGTGCTTTAATAAGTGCCGTTCCTACAGCACCTGAAATCACAGTTGAAGCTATCATTTCACATATAGCATTGATTCCCACAAATGTACATACGAAAACTAAAATATTTCTTCCGCCTATTAATTCATGCATATAGTCTGTGCTGCCGAAAAGTGCAACCAGAGCAGTCATAAACAAAGCAGTATTTAAGAATGCAGAAAAGAAACCTGTTATAAAACACGCAGGATACCCTCCGCAAAGCTTTTTAGTGCCTTTGAAAATATAGCCGATTAAAAATCCGTCAAGCACTCTCGGAACAAATCTCTGCACAAATGCCAAAAATGGGTTTATATCAAACAGAATTGCACCCATTGCACTGGTACCGCCTATTCCCATACATTGAAAAAAGCTGGTTAATCCAAAAACGGCTCCGACGATAGCACCACCTGTCGGTCCTAAAGCGATTGCGGCAATTGCAACGGGAATGACATTAAAAGTAATAGCCAGAGGCCCTATGTTAAGGTACCCAAGCGGTGTGTATGCCATTAACAGCATAATTGCCGTGAGCAGTCCGAATAAAACGAGCTGCTTAGCAGTTGGTTTGATTTTCATATAAATTTTCCTCCTTGTTATTATTCTTCATTAACGAAGATACAATACAATGCAAAAACATTATATCACAATTTTTAAATTTAGTATATATATACTTTTTAAATTTTTTGTGTTATAATACAATTAAATAAACAGAAATAGCTTTATTAATTCAGTAATAATCACAAGGAGAACTTTTTTATGCTTACAGGTAAAACTATAATTTTAGGAGTAACGGGAAGTGTTGCAGCTTATAAATCAGCCAACCTCGCACGAATGCTGAAAAAACAGCATTGTGATGTTCAGGTAATAATGACAAAAAACGCAACAAACTTTATCAATCCCATAACCTTTGAATCAATTATAGGAAACAAATGTCTCATTGACACATTCGACAGGAATTTTCAGTACAGTGTTGAACATGTAGCCCTTGCCAAGCGTGCAGACGCAGTTATAATAGCACCTGCTTCGGCAAATGTTATAGGAAAAATAGCCAACGGAATTGCAGACGATATGCTTACAACTACAATAATGGCATGCACATGTCCTAAAATTATATCCCCTGCAATGAATCACAATATGCTTCATAATCCTATCGTTAAAGACAATATTAAAAAACTTGAAAGTTATGGATATGAAATTATTCCCGCCGAGAGAGGTATGCTTGCAAACGGTGATGTAGGCGACGGAAGAATGCCCGAAGAAAAAGTTTTGTTTGAATATATTCTTCGTTCAGCGGCTTTCAATAAAGATTTAAAAGGGAAAAAAATACTTGTCACTGCCGGTGCCACTCAGGAGTCAATTGACCCTGTTAGGTTTATCACTAATCATTCAAGCGGTAAAATGGGTTTTGCACTTTCTCACGCTGCAATGCTCAGAGGTGCTGATGTTAAGCTTATAGCTGCAAATCACAGTGCCGAGCCTCCACTTCTTATAGAAAAAACTGATGTAAAAAGTGCAGAAGATATGTTTAAAGCCGTTAAAGAAAACGCAGATAATTGTGACATAATTATAATGGCTGCCGCTGTTGCCGATTACACTCCTGTCACTGTTGCGGAAAACAAAATTAAAAAATCAGATAATGACATGTCTATTAAGCTTAAACGCACCCAGGATATTTTAAAATATTTAGGCGAAAATAAAAAAGAAAACCAAATTATATGCGGATTTTCAATGGAAACTGAAAACATTATTGAAAACTCACGCAAAAAGCTTGCCGGCAAAAACTGTGATATCATATGTGCAAACAGTTTAAAAACCAATGGTGCAGGCTTTGGGGCAGACACAAATATTGTTACTGTAATAAACAAACAAAACAATAACCACATAAAAAGTGCAGAAATATTTTTCTGCACTTTTTATTAATTATTTAACTTTTACTTTTTTTAGCTGTTTGCTCCATTTACTATAAACTTTCTTAGTTTTGCCGTTTTATTATTTTGAACAATAACAAACAATATTATATAAATTTGTATATATTATTCGCAAACTCAATCAGTTCTTCCATTGAAAGCTGTTCGGGTCTGACAGAGATACCAAGTCCCGCTTGCTCAATAGCCTTTATAACTGTTTGTTTTTCTATACTTAGAGCTGATGAAACCGAATTTGCAAGAGTTTTTCTTCGCTGTGAAAACGCCCCTCTTACAACCTTAAAAAAGAATTTTTCATCACAGACACCTTCCGGGGTTTCATCCTTTATATCAAACCTGACTACACAGCTGTCAACATTCGGTGCAGGCATAAAGCTTCCTCTTGATACATTAAAAAGTATTTTCGGAACAGAAAAATAATTTACAGCCACAGTCACCGCACCCATATCTCTTGTTCCCATTTTAGCACACAAGCGAGTGCCTGCTTCTTTCTGAACCATGACAGTTATTGATTTTATACGCAGTCTTGACTCCATAAGCATCATTATTATCGGCGATGTAAGATAATACGGAAGGTTAGCACACACTGCAACATCAAGGCCTTCAAACTCTTCTTCTATAATCTTTGAAAGGTCAATCTCCATAACATCCGCGTTTATGATTTTTACATTGTCGAATTCAGAAAGTGTATCATCTAAAATCGGAAGCAAACGCTTGTCAATTTCTATTGCAACAACCTTATCGGCACGCTTTGCAAGTTCTGTTGTTAAAACACCGACTCCCGTACCGATTTCGATTATTCCAAAGCCCGATTTTGCATTGCCCATTTCGGCGATTTTTGGACACACCGAAGGATTTATCAAAAAGTTCTGACCTAAATTTTTTGAAAACTCAAAATTATGCTTTTTCATTAAAGCTTTTATAACATTTATGTTAGAGAGATTTTCCATTATCATTTTCCCTTTTTACAAAATATAGTTTTAGTTATTATAGCATAATAAAGTGAAATTTTCAAATAATACTGATACAATCTTATTTTTTAAAAGGAGAAGAATTATGGATTTAAAAGACATTCCTATAGGACTGAAAATGGCACTTGCCGAAAACCCGGCGTCACTAAACTACTTTGTATCACTTTCAGACGAACAAAAACAGCAGATTATCGAACAAACGCATAAAATACATTCAAGAAGTGAAATGCAGGCTTTCGCAGGCAATTTCGGCAAGAATAACGCATCATCTAAAACCGGATTTCAAAACAATAACTTCAGTTAACGGTTCACAGACTCTTTTTTTAATCAGTCTGTATGCAATTTTAACAATTAATTAAAATAATATCATTATAAATTTTATAGCAATAAGTGTTGAAATTTTTTCAAATTTAGAGTACAATATTAAATGTAATGATTTTAGTCGATTTGAGGTAAAATGTATGACATTTATTTTCGCAAGACAATACTATAAATCTTCATACAGTTTTTCAGGTAATTGTTCTTCTGCAAGTGTTTTAGAATGTTACCTTGCTTCATTGCACTCAAACAACAAAATAATAGCATAATTTTAACTGCAGCAGAGATGTTGCAGTTTTTTTACTGTAAAAACTTTTTAACACAGCGTGCAATAAAGCTTCACGCAGAAACGGAGGACTTTTATGAAAAAAGTTGCAGTTATTATGGGAAGCGACAGCGATTTCCCTATTGTATCAAAGGCTATTAAAGAGCTTCAGGATTACGGTGTTCCTTATGAAGCACATGTTATGTCAGCACACAGAACACCGGAGCTCGCTTCGGATTTTGCTTCAAAAGCAAAAGAAAACGGTTTCGGAGTTATTATTTGTGCAGCGGGAATGGCGGCACACCTTGCGGGAGTAGTTGCCGGTCATACCACTCTTCCTGTTATAGGAATTCCTATTAAATCAACCTTCGACGGTATGGATGCACTTCTTGCTACAGTGCAAATGCCAAGCGGCATCCCTGTCGCAACCGTTGCAGTGAACGGAGCAAAGAATGCGGCACTTTTAGCAATTCAGATGCTTGCACTTTCAGACGAAGCTTTAGCTAACCGACTTGAAAAAGCAAAAAAAGATATGACTGAAGGTGTCAAAGCCAAGGATAAGGCTCTTCAAGAGCAAATCGCTTCTCTGTAATTAATCAAAAACCGCAAATTGCTACCGGTAAAGAATTTCTTAGGCAGTGATGCTTGAAACAACAGAAAAAATAAAATTCAGGAGGATAAAATCATGGAAAATCTAGTTAAAACAGAACAACTGTATGAGGGAAAGGCTAAGAAAGTTTATGCTACAAACAATCCTGACTTAGTTATCGTTGACTATAAGGACGATGCAACAGCTTTCAACGGTGAAAAGAAAGGTACAATCACAGGCAAAGGTGTTATTAACAACAGAATGACAAATTTTATGTTTAAGCTTCTTGAAAAAGAAGGCGTACCTACTCACCTTGTTGAGGAAATCAGCGACCGTGAAACTATAGTTAAAAAGGTTGACATAGTTCCTTTAGAGGTTATTATAAGAAATGTTGCGGCAGGAAGTTTTTCAAAGAAACTGGGAATTGAAGAAGGAACTCCTCTTAAGACTCCTACTCTTGAATTCAGCTATAAAAATGACGACTTAGGCGACCCGTTCATAAACGACTATTATGCACTGGGACTCGGACTTGCAACAAGAGAAGAAATCGATACAATTTCAAAATATGCATTTATGGTTAATGATTTTATGGTTAAATTCTTCAAAGAAAAGAATGTTGACCTTATCGATTTTAAAATCGAATTCGGCAAAACATCAGACGGTACTATTATTCTTGCTGATGAAATTTCACCTGATACATGCCGTTTCTGGGATTCAACAACACATGAAAAGCTTGATAAAGACCGTTTCCGCAGAGATATGGGCGGTGTAGAAGAAGCTTATCAGGAAATGATGAAAAGATTGGGAATAAACTAACCGGCTTTTTCAAAACCAATAAAAAAATCAATAAGGAACGGTATTTAATATGGGCGGATTTTTCGGTGCAGTTTCTTCAAACGACTGCATTTCAGATGTTTTTTTCGGAACTGACTATCATTCACATCTGGGCACAAGACGAGGAGGTATGACATCATACTCACCTGAACTTGGGTTCCAGAGAAACATTCACAGCATTGAAAACTCACCTTTCAGAACAAAATTTGAAAAGGATATAGATTCAATGCGCGGAAATATCTGTATCGGATGCATCAGCGATACAGACCCTCAGCCGATAATGGTCAGATCAAAGCTTGGGCTTTATGCAATTTGCACCATCGGTATAATTAACAATGCGGACGAGCTTATGTCCGAACTTTTAGACTCAGGCTGTGCAAACTTTGAATCCATGAGCAGCGGTAATGTCAATTCCTGCGGACTGATTGCAGCACTTATTGCACAGAAGAGCTCTTTTGTCGAGGGTATAAAATATGCTCAGGATAAAATTAAAGGAACAATGTCACTTGTCATAATGACAGAAGACAGAATAATTGCCGCAAGGGATAAGATGGGCAGACTTCCTATAATTCTTGGCAAAAGATCAGACGGATACTGCTTCTCGTTTGAATCATTTGCATTACAGAAGTTAGGATTTAAAACCTGCTATGAGCTTCATTCGGGTGAGATTGTAAGTATAACAAAAGACGGCTACGAAGTTTTAAGCGAAGGAAATGACAACAAAAAAATCTGTACTTTTCTTTGGACTTATTATGGTTATCCGAATGCAGTTTATGAAGGAGTTAATGTTGAAGCTATGCGTACACGCAACGGTGAGATAATGGCTGAAACAGATATGAAAAACGGAAAGCTCCCTGATGTTGACTATGTATGCGGTGTTCCCGATTCGGGTATTCCTCATGCAATAGGATATGCAAACAAAAGCGGTATTCCTTTTGCAAGACCTTTTATCAAATATACTCCTACATGGCCGAGAAGCTTTATGCCTCAAAATCAGTCAATGAGAAATAAAGTTGCCAAAATGAAGCTTATTCCCGTTCATGAGTTAATTGACGGAAAAAAACTTCTTTTTGTCGATGACAGTATTGTAAGAGGCACTCAAATGAGAGAAACAGTTGAGTTTTTATATGAAAACGGTGCTAAAGAAGTACATATGCGTTCAGCTTGTCCTCCGATTATGTATGGATGCAAATACCTGAATTTTTCAAGAAGCACATCAGAGCTTGAGCTTATCGCAAGACAAATCATTGATGAATTTGAAGGCGTAGAAGGTGTAAAATACATAGAAGAATACAGCGATTCAAATACCGAACGCGGCAAAAAGCTCAGAGATGAAATATGCAGACGACTAAAACTTACTTCCCTTGAATTCCAGTCACTTCCGGGAACAGTAAGAGCAGTTGGAAAACCGGAATGCGATTTATGCACATACTGCTGGAACGGAAAGGAATGATAGCAATTGTTTAACGCCATTCACGAAGAATGCGGAGTATTCGGTATATATTCGAATGAAACCTGTGATGTTGCATCTTCTGTTTATGTCGGACTTTATGCCCTTCAGCATAGAGGTCAGGAAAGCTGCGGAATTGTTGTAAACGATGACGGAGTATTTCATCATCACAAAGATTTAGGACTTGTTCCGGAAGTTTTTAACAAAGAAACTTTAAACCATCTCGGAAACGGTCAAATTGCAATCGGTCATGTTAGATATTCGACAACGGGAAACTCTAACCGTTCAAATGCTCAGCCGTTAGTTGTCCGGCATGTTAAAGGACCTATGTCAATAGCACATAACGGCAATCTCGTAAACGCTCTTGAATTAAGAAGAGAATACGAAATGAAAGGTGCTATTTTCCACACTACAAATGACACGGAAGTTATTTCATATGCTGTCACCGAACAGCGTCTGATAAGCGGTTCTATTGAAGAAGCGGTTAACAAAGCTATGTATAAAATCAAGGGTGCTTATTCTATTTTGGTTATGTCCCCTACTAAGCTTATAGCTGCCCGTGACCCTAACGGATTCAGACCGCTGAGTCTTGGAAAAACTGCAAACGGGTATGTTGTGTCTTCTGAAACATGTGCATTTGAAAGTATTGGTGCAAAATTCATTCGTGATATAAAGCCGGGTGAAATTGTTGTTATTGACAAAAACGGTTTGCGAAGTATTGAAACGCACTGCGGAAATAAAGGGACCGTCTGTGTATTTGAATACGTATATTTTGCAAGACCCGATTCAGTTATAGAGGGTTCAAGCGTTCATAAGGCCAGACTGAGAGCAGGAAAATTCTTGTGGCAGGAGCACCCTGCAGAAGCTGATGTTGTAATAGGCGTTCCCGATTCGGGACTGGATGCGGCACTTGGATTTGCCAATGCCAGCGGTATTCCATACGGAATCGGTTTTATAAAAAACAGATATATAGGCAGAACATTTATACAGCCTACCCAGCTTGAGAGAACAAACTCTGTTAAAATTAAGCTCAATGTTATATCCGACACGGTTAAAGGAAAACGGGTTGTAATGATAGATGACAGTATTGTCAGGGGCACTACTATGAGAAGAATTGTCAATCTTCTTCGTGAAGCAGGAGCGAAAGAGGTTCATGTAAGGGTCTCCTCTCCTCCTTTTGTTTCGGAATGCTATTTCGGAACAGATATTGACAGCAAAGACAAGCTTATTGCCTGTCAGAAAAAATCAGTTGATGAAATATGCGAAAGCATAGGTGCTGACAGTTTAGGATATTTGAGTATTGAAAATGTAAAGAAGCTTGCCGGAATTTCACATTGCGACTTCTGCGTCGGATGCTTTAACGGTGAATATCCTATCGAAGTGCCTAAAGAAATGCCAAAGGACAAATTTGAGTTTAAAATTAATAATAATCAGCTTTTGCTGAATATAGAATAAAGATAAATATTGAGTATTTACAATAAAAAATAAAGGAGAAAAAGTATGAAAAGTTTTTCAAACAGTTATAAAGAAGCAGGTGTTGACGTAACCGCAGGTTATAAAGCTGTTGAACTTATGAAACAGCATGTTGCAAAAACAATGACCTCTAATGTTCTTTCAGGTCTTGGCGGTTTCGGAGGTCTTTATGAGCTGGATATTACCGGAATAAACAAGCCTGTTTTGGTTTCGGGAACAGACGGTGTCGGTACAAAGCTTAAAATTGCTTTTTTAATGGACAAGCATAATACAGTAGGAATTGACTGTGTGGCTATGTGCGTAAACGACATAATCTGCTGCGGTGCAAAACCACAGTTCTTCTTGGATTATATCGCAGTCGGCAAAAATGTACCTGAAAAGGTTGCCGATATTGTTTCAGGTGTTGCAGAGGGCTGTGTTCAGTCAGGCTGTGCTTTAATCGGCGGTGAAACTGCTGAAATGCCGGGCTTCTATCCTGAAGATGAATATGATTTGGCAGGCTTTTCTGTCGGAGTTGTTGATAAGGACAAAATTCTAAAACCTGATACTCAAAAAGCCGGCGACATTATGATCGGTATCAAATCAAGCGGTGTTCACTCAAACGGTTTTTCATTAGTAAGGAAAGTATTCTCTGTAACTGAATCTAATTTGGCAAGACATGTAAGTGAGCTTGGAACTACTCTCGGAGATACTCTGCTTACACCTACAAAAATCTATGTAAAAGCTATTATGAATGCTTTGGACGCTTGCACAATTAAATCTATTTCACATATCACAGGCGGAGGTTTTTATGAAAATATTCCTCGTTCACTTCCAAAGGGAATTTCAGCAAAGATTGAAAAATCAGCAGTTCAGATTCTTCCTATATTCGATGTAATTGCAAGCACAGGAAAAATTCCTGAAAGAGATATGTTTAACACATTCAATATGGGAGTCGGAATGACAGTTGTTGTTGATAAAAACGACGCTGACAAGGCAATTGAGGCTATCAACGCAGCCGGTGAAGAAGCATATGTGCTCGGTGAGCTTGTTGACAGTGATGAGGGAGTTATAATAGCATGATGAAAAACATATGCGTACTTGTTTCAGGCGGAGGAACAAATCTTCAGGCACTCATTGACGCTCAAAAAAGCGGTCTGATTAAAAACGGAAAAATCACCTGTGTTATCGCTTCAAAAGACGGTGTCTATGCACTTGAACGTGCTAAACAAAATGACATTGCCGCAAGAGTTATCCCAAGAAAAGAATATGACTCTGTAAAAAATTATACTAAAGCTGTGACTGACGCCCTTATTGAAGAAAAAGCCGACCTTGTCGTGTATGCAGGATTTATGACCATTCTTGACGAGCAGATTGTAGATGCTTTCCCTAACAAAATGATGAATGTTCACCCTGCTCTTATCCCGTCTTTCTGCGGAAAGGGATTTTACGGACTTCATGTTCACGAAGAGGTTCTCAAAAAAGGCGTAAAGCTCACAGGAGCTACTGTTCATTTTGTCACAGAGGAATGTGACGGCGGTCCTATTATTCTGCAAAAGGCAGTAGAGGTTAAAAACGGCGATACACCTGAAATTCTTCAGAAGAGAGTTATGGAAGAGGCTGAATGGAAAATACTGCCTAAAGCTGTATCGCTTTTCTGTGAGGATAAAATACAAGTTATCAATAATAAAACTATTATAACGGATTAAAGAAAGGGGAAAATTAATATATGAAAACAATTGATATTTATAAAGAGCTTGAAAACAACTCTTATCCCGGCAGAGGTATTATCATAGGTAAATCTGAAGACGGCAAAAATGCAGTAACTGCTTACTTTATCATGGGCAGAAGCGTAAACTCAAGAAACAGAGTTTTCACTGAAACTGACGATGGAATTAAAACAGAAGCTTTTGACCCGTCACTTCTAAGCGACCCGCACCTTATTATATACTCACCTGTCAGAGTTTTGGGAAACAAAACAATTGTCACAAACGGTGACCAAACAGATACGATATATGAGCTTATGGACAAACAGCAAACCTTTGAACAAGCTCTCAGAACCCGTGAATTTGAAGATGACGCACCAAACTATACCCCTCGTATTTCAGGCATTATGCATGTAGAAGAAAACACATACAATTATGCTATGTCTATACTTAAATCTGCTGACGGCAATCCTGACTCATGTGAAAGATTCACATACACTTATACAAATCCTATCAATGGTGAAGGAAGATTTATTCACACTTACATGGGTGACGGAAATCCTCTCCCAAGCTTTGAGGGCGAACCAAAGAAGATTTCTATCCCAAATGATATTAAGGAATTCTCAGACTCGCTTTGGAACAGCCTGAATGAAGATAATAAAGTTTCTCTTTTTGTGAGATATATTAATCTCGAAACGAAGAAAGCTGAAACAATTATAAAAAATAAAAATGTAAAATAAATAACAGGAGGAATTTGGAATGGCTAACGAAATGCAACTAAAGTACGGCTGCAATCCTAATCAAAAACCGTCAAGAGTTTATATGGCAGACGGAAGCGAGCTTCCTATTACCGTATTAAACGGAAAACCGGGATATATTAATCTTCTTGACGCATTTAACGGATGGCAGCTTGTAAAAGAACTCAAAAAAGCTACAGGCATGTGTGCAGCTACTTCTTTCAAGCATGTATCCCCTGCTGGAGCGGCTGTAGGAAAACCTCTTTCAGACACCCTAAAAAAAATCTACTGGGTTGATGATTTAGGTGAGCTTTCGCCTATGGCTTGTGCTTATGCAAGAGCAAGAGGTGCGGACAGAATGTCATCATACGGTGATTTTATTGCTCTGTCTGACGAGTGTGACGCTTGCACAGCAAAGATGATTCAAAGAGAAGTATCTGACGGAATCATTGCCCCTTCATATACAGATGAAGCACTTGAAATTTTAAAAAGCAAGAGAAAAGGAACTTATAACATTATTCAAATTGATGAAAACTATGTTCCTGACCCTCTTGAAACAAAACAAGTTTACGGCATTTCATTTGAACAAGGAAGAAACGAACTTGACATCAATATGGAAATGCTCGAACAAAATATCCCAACGGATAACAAAACAATCCCTGAAGACAAAAAGATTGATTTGCTTATTTCTCTTATAACTCTTAAATATACACAGTCAAACAGCGTTTGCTATGTAAAGGACGGACAGGCAATCGGCATCGGTGCAGGTCAGCAGTCAAGAATTCACTGTACAAGACTTGCAGGCAACAAAGCTGATGTTTGGTGGCTTCGTCAGGCACCTCAGGTATTAGCACTTGATTTTAAAGACGATATTCGCCGTGCCGACAGGGATAATGCAATTGATGTTTATATCTCAGATGAATATGAAGATGTATTAGCTGAGGGTATCTGGCAAAACACTTTCAAAACAAAACCTCCTGTATTTACAAGTGAAGAGAAAAAAGCTTGGATTGCTAAAAACACGGATGTTTGCCTTGGTTCTGACGCTTTCTTCCCATTCGGTGATAATATTGAACGTGCAAGAAAAAGCGGTGTAGCTTATATTGCAGAGCCCGGAGGCTCTATCCGTGATGACAATGTTATTGAGACATGCAATAAATATAATATTGCTATGAGCTTCACAGGAATAAGATTATTCCATCACTAATATAATTATAACTAAATATTGTATAATACAGCTTAATGAAACCAAGTTATAATTATTTTAGCCCTTTAATTAAATGTATATTAAGCTATTGGCTTAAAAATAAAAATGAAACGGAGAATGTAATTATGAAAAATTTAAAAAAATTATCAGCATTAGCTCTCAGCCTTATAATGGTACTCAGTATCGCAGGCTGTGAAAAATCAGATGATTCCAGCAAGAAGGATTCATCTTCACAAACTGAAACAAGTACATCTGCACCTGAAAGCAGTTCAAACATTGAGTCTTCATCTGATACTGACTCAAAGGATAAGGTTGAAGCCGGCTTTAAAGACGGTGTTTACACAACCGAAGATTACACTATTGAACTGGGTTCTGATTGGGAAAAGAGTGATGCATCTATTGACGGCATGGCAATGTTCACACTTGGCGGTGACGCTACAACAAATATTAATATTATAAAAGAAAATACAGGTAAAGAAATCACAGCTGAAGAGTACAAAAATCTTGCTGTTGCTCAATTTGAAAAAATGAAAGATTATAAAGTAGATAATTCAGAGGCAGCAACAATCAACGGCAATGATGCATATAAGGTTTACTTATCAGCAGAACAGGCATCTGTAAAAATGAATTTAATTCAAGGATATATTGTAAAAGATTCAAATGTTTTTGTTATTACTTTAACAACCATTGCTGATAAATATGAAGATATAAAACCATCAGCAGAAAAAATTCTTGAAAGCTTTAAGGTTCTTTAATCAGCCAAGTCATTTTGGATTTACAAGACAAAGGAGATAAATTAGATGAATATTTTAGTAGTCGGCGGCGGAGGTCGTGAACACGCAATCATAATGAAGCTTGCCCAGTCACCAAAAGTTGATAAGCTTTATTGTACACCGGGAAACGGCGGAATATCAAAATATGCTGAATGCTTTGATATTGGTGCATGCGATATTGAAGGGGTTGTAGCTTTAGCAAAAAAGCTTGCAGTTGATATGGTTGTAGTAGCACCCGATGATCCTCTTGTTCTTGGTATGGTTGACGCTCTTCAAGCAAAAGGTTTCATGACATTCGGTCCAAAAAAGAACGCTGCTATTCTTGAAGGTTCAAAAGTTTTTTCTAAAGACTTAATGAAAAAATACAATATTCCGACAGCTAAATATGAGGTATTTACCGACAGTCAAAAGGCCATTGAATACATCAAAGAACAAAACTCCTACCCTACTGTTGTTAAAGCAGACGGACTTGCACTTGGAAAAGGTGTTATCATTGCTGAAAATGAGCAACAGGCTGTAGATGCTGTAAAATCAATTATGAATGATAAGATTTTCGGCGAAAGCGGTTCAAAGCTTGTTATTGAAGAATTTTTAACAGGTCCTGAAGTTTCTGTTCTGTCATTCACCGATGGTAAAACTGTTGTTCCGATGATTTCTTCAATGGATCACAAAAGAGCTTTAGACAATGACAAGGGCCTTAATACAGGAGGCATGGGTACTGTTGCACCTAACCCTTACTACACAGAAGATATTGCAAAAGAATGTATGGATAAAATTTTTCAACCGACCATTGACGCAATGAACTCTGAGGGCAGAACTTTTGAGGGCTGTCTGTATTTTGGTCTTATGATTACTCCTAAAGGACCTAAGGTAATCGAATATAACTGTCGTTTCGGTGATCCTGAAACACAGGTTGTTCTTCCTATGCTTGAGGGCGACTTATGTGAAATTTTTGAAGCAATCTATAATCATGAGCTTGATAAGGTTTCGATAAACTGGAAACAAGGCTATTGTACATGTGTGGTTATGGCAAGCGGCGGCTATCCTAAGTCTTATCCAAAAGGTCTCGAAATTTCGGGGCTTGATGACAAAGGACAGGTTGAAAATGCTTTTGTTTATCATGCAGGAACAAAGTTTGAGGACAATTGCTTTAAAACAAATGGAGGTCGTGTACTCGGCATTACCTGTAACGCACTTACACTTCAAGGTGCTCTTGATAAATCTTATGCTGCTGTTTCAAAAATCAAGTGGGATAATGCTCATGTCAGAAGCGATATCGGCAAGCGTGCTTTAATGGCACTAGACAATGATCCTCTTGAGCTTCACTATAAAGACGACATGGAAGACTATATTGAAGAGAACGGCGTATATTTAAGACAATAGAATAAGGTTATACACTAAAAAACCACACACTATATTAATAAGTGTGTGGTTTTTTTATACAACGAAGCCCGACCTGGATAAAACCAAGCCGGGCTTTTATGTTGCTTTAATAACATTAATTATATAAATTCATAAATGCTATTATTTTTCTTCAGCTTCTTTTCTGCTTTTTCTCTTTAAGAAAACTAAGCAGAAAGCTGCTGCTAGTGCAAATATCGAGAACAATACAACCTTTAACAAATCGTTTGAACCGGTATAGACTGGAGAAGTTTTAGAAGATTTGTCGTCATCATTTTTGTTTTCAATAGCAACAGATCTGTCATTTTCATCTTCTTCGTCAGGTCCATTATTATCCTGTTTATCATCATTGTTGTTATCATTGTCGGTAGTAGGTTCAACATCAACCTTACCGTCGCCGTCTTTATCGATATTTACATCAGGCTTACCGTCACCATCTGTATCGATGTTGATATCAGGTTTGCCATCACCGTCTGTATCGATGTTGATATCAGGCTTACCGTCACCGTCTGTATCAATGTTAATATCAGGTTTACCGTCTTTATCTGTGTCAACATTAATATCAGGCTTGCCGTCTCCGTCTTTATCAATATTTATATAAGGCTTACCGTCTTTATCTGTATCAATTTTAATATAAGGTTCACCATCTTTATATTTATAAATATTGATGTAAGGTTAGCCGTCTAT
>ENA-ORLW01002776-ORLW01002776.1-human-gut-metagenome-genome-assembly--contig:-NODE-2776-length-14814-cov-2.929836_pt1 | contig 14814 bp, 9 predicted proteins | sample MGYA00243017_ERZ508829 | MGnify/ENA primary metagenome ERZ508829 (study PRJEB26277, sample SAMN04329776) | human gut metagenome | biome: human-associated habitat | host: Homo sapiens | place: USA...
GTTTTGGTTTGGCGACGACGCGATATAAAATAAAAAAGGAGAACCAAATTATGAGAAAAAAAGTAAGAATTTTTTCAACTCTTGTTTCACTCGCGCTGGTGCTCGCCGTTATGTGCGTGGGTATCTGGGCTGCATCCAAAGCAGAAATCGGCTCGACCGCCACTCTAAGCTTCAACCCTACGGACGTCAATGCAACCGTAGCGTTTGCCGACGGCGGCGGAGACAAGACAGTGTCGTTTTTCTCGGACGCGCAAAAGCAGACCGCTCTGACAACGCTGTCCTATGACGAAAACGATACGGACGACGTAAACGACACCTTTTACATGGAATTCGCGCCGTTGAACAGAACAAGCCAGACGTGGGTTTTCACTGTCACCGTGACCAACGACTTCGCAACGGGCTCGTCTATAACAATCGACTCCAAACTTTCCGCAACGGTATCACAGAACAGCAATTTTTCGGTCGATATCAAGGTCGGAACTCAGACGGCAGAAAATACGGAAGTCGTTTCGGTCGGCACGCCTTTGGTTTACACAATCACGATATCCATAAATGACGGCGCACCGATAAACTCTTTCTCCGACACCTTGACGTTCTCGCTCGAGTTGACTCAGACGGCAGCGTAAGCCGATTTTAGAAAATGACGCAAACGGAGGCTTTTATCCATGAGTATTTTCAAAAACGAAAAATTCGAAAAATCACTCGGCGTCATATTGGACATCCTGTTTGCGTTTGTTTTGCTGTTTTCGATTTTTATGGCTCTTTCCGCCCTCGCGCAGCGGGAAGGCGGCGCTTTTGGACTGCGCTTGGGGGTGGTTAGGTCAAAAAGCATGGAAGCAAGCAATCTGCATGTCGGCGATGTCGTTTTCGTCAATCGGGAGGACGATTACGATGTCGGCGACATAATTGTTTTTTATCGGGCGGTTTCGCAATACAAAAAAGAATTTTCTTCGGAGGAAGTGAGGGACTGCCCTATCTGGGTGCACCAGGTTGTTGCCGTCTCCAGCGACGAGGACGGCAGAAAAACCTATCTCACAAAGGGCTCGAGCAATCTGTTCGACGACGGCTGCTTCGTTCCGCAGGATTTCGTCATCGGCAAGGCCGAGCCGCTGCCCGCGTTTTTAAACAAAGCAATGGGCTTCGTCAGGTCGCGGGAGGGAATAATCAGTCTGGTTATCTGTCCGTGCGCGGCTATGACGATTTATCTCGTTTGGGAACTTGTCGTTTTGCTCACGACGCGCCAGACGGAGGCAGAAAATACGGGAACCGTCAAAATTACGGAAGCCTCGCCGCCTGCCCGAGACATTTCTGCGGCATGCCTTGCGGCGAAAGCTCAGAACGCAAACGAAATTGAGCACAGACTGTCTTTGCCTAAGGAAGCATACGCGAAAAAGGAAACTTTTCCATACAACCGGAAAAGCAACGAATTTTTCGTAAAAACCTTTATGGCGCGGTTGGTCATGTCGGACGATGTTTTAAAGAACCGCTATTCCGCAATCAAAAACGACCTGCTTGCTGTTTCAAAGGTAAAAGCGCGCATAAGCAAACGGTGCGAAACCTTCAGAACGGGAAGACAGACGATTGCGAAAATAAATGTAAGAGGCAAGCGAATTTTGCTCTACCTTGCCCTCCAGCCGCAAACGACGGAAAAAAAGTATTTCATCATCGATGTTTCCGCACGCGGCAAAGCATATAAGGATGTCCCCTCGCTTTTCAAAGTGAACAGTGAACGCGGCGTCAAATATGCGCGCGAGCTGATTTGCCGGCTTGCGCAACAACACTCTTTGACTATGACTCAGAGAACGCCCGAAAACTTTGCGCCGCCTGCAATGACTGCCGAGCAAATGCTTGCCGCGGGATATTTAAATCGGGCGGACAAAAACAGATTTTACGCTTCCGACGAAAAGATCGGGAAAGCGAAAAACGCATCGGACGGTTTGCCGTCCGATGCTTATTCCGCAACAGACAAACGAAAGAAAGCTCGCCGCGCACGCCTGTTAAAACGCGCACGTCTCAAGGGATTGCCCCCTCCGCAGTTTTCGGAAAAAAAGCCCGAAGCGAAGTTTTCGACCGTATCAAAGGAGAACGCACGTGGAAAAAGCGAAGCTTAGCCGCCGCGCCAGAATTGTCGGCGCATTTGTTGTAATCGCACTGCTGCTTTCGGCCGTCGTCCTGCCCGCCGCGCTGCTGGCTTCGCCGGCAGTCAATGTTTCGGGAGGGGGCACGATGACCTTTGCCTATGACGACGGGACTGACGCTCCCGTCCCCGACCACGACCAAGCCTCGCTGGAGGAACAAAGCAAGGTGCTTGGCGGTGAAAACAACCATGATCCGGGCTGCGGCTTCAAGGTGAACATCGTCGACGGAGGTTTAACTGTGCTGAGTCCGGGACTTGGCGGCAACAACGACCGCATTCACGACAATCTCGTCAAAGCAGGCATTTTGTCCTATGCGAAATATGAAAATTCGCTGTGCGAAAATCTCAACAATCTGATTGTCATACTTGACTTTTCAAGCTTTTACGTTACGCGCTTCCAATCCTCCACCTTCGACTCTTTGAGCTATGCACTGCTGGGCGGTGCATGGGATTTTCAGTCATATTCCGTTTCCGTTCCCGTCTTCGATTCGACAACGGGCAAGCAATCGAGAACCGCAATCGCAACATTCGGTGGCTCAAGCATAAGCATCGACGGACAGACAACAAACAGCGGCGGAATTTCTCTCCGCATTGTGCTTCCAAATCTCGGAACAGACAAAACTCTCGTCTTTGACGACTACTGCCTCAATTTTTACAACTGGGGAAATCAAGGCAGCCTGGCTCCGCAAAATGTTTCGCTGGACATAAGCAATTTGTCGATATCCCCCTCTCTCACTGCGGACGGCAGACTGGATATGAGCGGTGAGCCGTTTTCGGGACTTAAAATCGGAAAAAAACTGACATACAACAATTGGTTGGACAACAATCAATACGGATGCTCCCACCTGCACTTTATCGGCAGAACGGCTAACCAACTGGAGTATGCGCTCAACGCGTCAATCGAGCATACCGAAGCAAACACCGATACGCAAATGGAAATTTTCGTAAAAAAGCAGCAGGCGGAAGCAGCAGCGGATACGAAAAACGATTTTATTTTTACGAAAATGTATTCGAGAATCACGCGCAGCGACGGCAAAAGCTTAATTGACGTAATAGACGATACCGTTTACACGCAAGGCGCAGCTCTTTCCCAATCGGATTTGACGGCTATTCTCGAAATAGGCTATTGGCTGCATTTCAGGCGCGGCCATACATTGCAGGAAATAAACAACTCTATTCTGTTGTTTCACCAGAGAAGAACGGCGGCAAACGCTCTCGACGACGATAAAGCAAGCCTGACAATAGGTTCGCAGACATCTATATCAAGCGTAATCGTCTATCCCATGTATTGCAATCATACCGCAGACACAGAAGAAGGAACATCAAACGGACTGATTGGTTTCTTCGGAGCGGGGAGAATTTATTTTAAGGCGGACGGAACTCAGTTATCTTCAACGTCTTTCGCAGATTAATTTTGCGATTTTTCTGAAACAAACGCCATACACTTTTGTCAAAATCGACAGTGTCGTTTTTTATCTATAATATATTATATAGATAGGCGTCTCTGAAAAACCGGGCACAATTTCATATATTATATAGATAGAAAAAACGCATTTGAAAACATTATATATATTAGTAGGAAAACAAATCCCACCCGTTGCGACGGGTGGGATTTTTGGTTCAGGATAAATTTTCAGGCTTGCACGTCTTCCTCGGGTGCAGGCTGCTCTTCGGTTTTTTCCGTCCAGACGGCATACAACACCGTCCCGTCGGGAGCGTCGTTCAGTTTGTCGGCGGTGTATTCCGCAGACGTCCCTCCCGCAGTTGTCGTCCATCCGACAAAAGCATAACCCTCGCGCGTAGGAGCGGTAATAACATTTACGGGCTCTCCGTCTACAATGCGGTAGTTTTCAATTTCGCCTTTTGTCACCGACACTACGTAGCTCTTGTCGCCAGACAACACGCAACCGAACACAACGGGACGATAACCCGAGTTCCAACGTGCCCCCCAACCTGCGCCCGCAGCTTTGCTTTCGCAATATATCGTCAACGAATTGCAGCCGTAAAACACGTGATTGCCCAAGTAAGACACCTGAGCGCCAATGGTTATGCCCGAAAGCGACGTACACCCTCTGAAAGCGTAGTTGCCGATACTCGCGACGCTTGAAGGGACGACAACGGTTTCCAGACTCTTGCAGTCGAGAAACGCGCTTATTCCTATCTGCGTCAAGCCTTTGTTGAGCGTAAAAGATTTCAAGGACACACAGCCGTAAAAGGCATAGTTTCCGACACTTGTCACCGACGCGGGCAGCGAAACATTGTCCAGAGAGGAGCAGCCGTAAAAGGCATAGTTTCCGATTCGCTTAAGCCCGCTGCCGAAATTCACTTCTTTGAGCGACTCGCAGCGGTAAAACATGCGAGCGCCCAGCGCTTCAAGCCCGTCTCCCAGCCTAACCGACTGAAGATTGGAACAGCCGCTGAATATATTTTCGCCTATCTCCTCTACGCCACCGCCAATGATGACGTTTCTCAATCCGCTGCCGTAGAAAGCATAGTCGGAAATGCGTGTCACGCTGTCGGGTATGATTATTTCCGCAAGGCTGAGACAGTTGTAAAACGCCGAGCGTCCTATAGAAGTCACGCCCTCAGGAATAGTTACCCTGCTCAAAAACATACAGCCGTAAAACATGTAATCGGGAATACTCCCCATTCCTCCGGACAATTTCACATCCATTAAAAACATGCAGTTGTAAAACGCCGCCCTTCCGACAATTTCAACCGAATCGGGAATAGCCACTTCAAGTATCATTGCGCCATAAAAAGCGTAATCGGCTATACCTCTCGTTTTCGAATCCAGCGTTATGTACATATCCGAGCTGTTCAACCCCACTGCCCAGTCGTCCACATAAACCACACCGGAGGTTCTCTGCCAGATTCCCGAGCCGTAAAAGGCATAAGTTCCTATGCGCTCCAAACAGTCGGGCAAGCCTCCTATAAACGAAGTGGAAGTGATTGACGTACAGCCGTAAAAGGCGTAGCTGCCGATTACTTTGAGGCTGTCTCCCAGCTGAAAGCTCTGCAAAGCGGTGCAGCCGGCAAAAGCGTATTCTCCTATGCTTTCAACGCCGCCGTTGCCGAACACTACGGCTCTTAGCGCAGTGCAGTTGTAAAACGCACGGTTGCCTATCGTTTTGACGCTCGAGGGAATCAATATATCCCTGAGCTGTTCGCAGCCGGCAAGCGCTCTCGCTCCTATGCCGACGGTGTCGCCGCGCACCGAAACGCTCACAGCCTGCATATTGTTTATGCCAACCAGCCAGTTTTCCACGTAAACAAGGTCGTCCGTCTCGCTCCAAAACGCAGTCGACGCAAACGCGTATTCGCCTATGGAAAGTATGTCGCCTACGATTTCCGCCTCAAAGAGCCTTGTGCAGTTGTAAAACGCAGCTTCTCCTATTACAACTCCGTTGCCGGCAATCTCTATTCTTTCCAGAGAAGCGCAAGCCGAAAACGCGTAAGCGCCGATTTCCGTTAAGTTTTCTCCGAATATCGCTTCTTTTACAGAAGCACAGCGATAAAAGGCGTAGTCTCCGATAGTTGTCAGACCGTCTCCCAGTTCGAGCGTTTCCGCTGAGGAGCAAACGGTAAAAGCATAATCGCCTATTGTCGTGACGCTGTCGGGGATTGAAATGGCGGTCAGCGCCTCGCAGTTGGAAAACGCGTATTCTCCAATGCTTTGCACTCCGTCGGGGATGGTTATCGACGTCAGCGCGCGGCAGTAGGAAAAGGTATAAGACGGAATTTCCGTCAGCCCCGACGGGAGATTGATTGCTTCCAGACGACGGCAGCTCTGAAAAGCATACTCGCCGATACTCTCCACGCTTTGGGGCAGCGAAACGGTCGTCAGATACGCGCAGTTGTAAAACGCGCGGCGGGCAATCGTTTTTACGCTCTCAGGAATCGTGACTCCGGTCAAACGGCTGTTGTTGGCGAATGCTCCTTCGCCTATGCTCGTGACAGGCTTTCCGCGAAAAACGCTGTCTATCGTGACGTTTCCCGATGCCGAGCCTATGCCTGTGACCTCATATTCCGTATTTGCGTTTATCAGTCGGTAAGAAATGCCCGACTCCTGCTCCCGTACAAAGGATATCGGCTCAGACCAATCGGAATCCCGATAAGTCTCCTTGTCGCCCATAGCCTTGACGCGGATTTCATATTCGCCCGCCGCCAAGGGCGACAACGAATACGAGTTTTCGGCTACGGGATATTCCGCGCCGTTTATCTCTACCGTATAACGTACCGCTCCGCCGATTTTATACCACGTCAGCGCCAATGTATTCTGATTTATCGTTAGACCGGTAGGCGCAATCAGCTTGGGCGTAAAGTTGCATGCCGTCAAAACAAGAAGGCTTAAGAGAAACAACGCCGATGTAATTGTAAATTTAAAAAATTTCCTCATTTTTTCCTCCTTGAATACTATTTTTTGTCGTGAGTCAGTTCCTTTTTAAGCTTTCTGTCGCGCACTATCTCGTGCAGCCACTTGAATTTGAACTTCCTCACCGCAATATCCAAAAGGAATAACGCAAGCGCCGTAATGATAAACATCCATCTGGGATCGAATTCCCGTTCCAGCGTACGCGAAAAGTCATCGAAAATTTCCCACGGCGCTGCCGACGAAACAACTGCGCCGCCGCCCCTTGCGGCAATAAGCTCCAAAAGCTCCGCGTTTTGCGCTTCGTCCACAAAAACATTGTATTCTTCGGAATAAGAAAAGGCTTTGTATGTTGTGTAGCTGTCGTTTACCGTGCCGTCCGCCGCCTTTTTCTCTATTCGAATTTCGTGAACTCCGGGCTGTTTCAAAACGAACTCGATTTTGGCAAAGCCGTCGTTGACTGTGGGAGCAAATTTCTGTACTGCAGATTGGTCGGCGGTATTCTGCTGTGTTACCGTTACTTCCAGCGATTCGTTTTCCGACAGCGACGTGTAAATACTCAGCGAGGTAATATAATTTTCCTCGGTCAGTCTCGTATCTATCGCTCCCGGCTTTATGTTTTTGACGGGAAACAGGCAGTTTATTGTGTTTAACAGAATTTTTCGTCCCGTCTCGCTTTCCAGAAATTCGGACGACCAAGTGCCGTTCAAATCGCACATAAAGCTGCCGACAGCGCCTTGACCGAGCTTCCATTGCGCCAAAATGGGAACAAACTCCGCCATAAGAGGCACGTTTGCGCCGCTTTTGATTTTGGTGCCGTAAAAACCGCCCAACTCGGGCAGAAGGCTTTCGTCAACGCCGTTGAGCACCGCCGTATGGTCGCGCACCTTCGGTGTAAACGGTTCGGGATTGTAAGCCGTTATCTGAGGGATATCCATATCCTCGCGCATAATGCCGGGAAGCGTTGTGGCGTCCCAGATGTTGTAAAATACGCCGCCGCCTATCTCTGTCGCTGCCTGCATGTTCTGCGCCGCCTTGCTGTCCACGCCGATGGCGACTATGGACAAAGTTATCCCAGACGAAGCGTTGTTTTTTATCGCGCCGCCGTAACCGCCCACCTGATTTATGGGGTCAGTCCACAAAGCGTCGCTCGGTTCGCCGTCGGTGACGAGAATTATATGTCTTCTCTCGACGTTGCGAAGACCTCTCAAGGCTGCGCCCGCGCGTTCTATCGCACCGGTAAACACCGTACCGCCGCCTATCTCGATTTTTTCTATCGCGGCTTCAATTTTAGCTCTCTGCGGCAGAGGAGTCATCTCCAAATCCTCGCTGTAATCTTCTTCCAGCGTCATCACGCCGCAATAGTCCCTTTCGGTAAGAGAAAGCAGACTGGACATTGCGCCTTCCTTTGCAAGGTCGAGCTTGGTTTTTCCGCCGCTGCCGTCCACTCTCATATCCATACTTCCCGAGCGGTCGATGATTATCACCACGCCGACGGGAGGGGTGTAGTCTATCGCCTGCACGGGCAGCATTTGCTGATAAAGCGTCCCCGCCATATCGTTTCGGTCATAAGTGTTGGCAACCGAATCGCCCGCGCCGTCCTCCTTGTTTCCGCCTACGGTAAACAGTCCTCCGCCTATGTCGTTTACGTAAGAATACAGCAACCGGTCAAAGCCCGCAGGCATGTCGGCGTTGGCTATGTTCATCAGAATAATTTCGTCGTATTGCCTCAGCTCGTCGAGCGTAGAGGGCATTTCCTCCCGGTTAAATACGTTTACCACGTCGACATTGAACTGCTCGCTCAAAATTTCGGCAAGCTTTGCGGATTCGTCCGCATTACGCTCCACAATCAGAACGTCGTCGAAAACCTCGAGATATATATACGAGTTGAAAATATTGTTCTGATTCAAAGTATCGTCGTCGTTTGAAATCTCAAAGCTCAACGCATGAAGCCCCTGTTCCTCGAAGCTGTGTTCAAACTCCACCGTCTGAGTGCCGCTGACAAGGTTTATAGCATGCGGCTCTCCAACAGCTACGCCGTTGTCCAGCAGGGTTACGCTTGCGGAACCGGCAAATGAACTTTGCAGAGAAAGACTTATTTTGAAAGTATCGTTTACCACCACGTTGTAGTCGGGCAGCGTAACTCCGAGCAACAGCACTTCGTTGTCGGTGTGCGCGGCAGGAAAGTGCACCGTGTCTATGGAAATCCCCGTTGCGGCTATCGAGCGTATTACCGTTGCGGCGCTTCTGTCAGTCTCCGCGCCGTCGGAAAGAAGCACGATTTTACCCGACTCGGGATTTTCGAATATTGCGCTCGCGTATTGCAGAGCGGACGCTATATCCGTTGCGGATTCGTCCGGCTTGTCCGCTTCGAGATACTGCTGATAAGCCCGACTCTTGTCAGTCGTAAGCGGCGCCGCATATATCTGGTCAAAACCAAAAACAACAATTCCCACGCGCATAGAGGAGTCGCATTCGTTTAAAACCGATTGAACAAAGCTGTTTTTTGCCTCCTCCGTCTGGCTATTGCTGAAAGAGCCGTCCACAAGCAAAATAAGCTCGTTTTGAGTGTTGGGCACTTCGTATTTGAAGTTGATGCCCGAAAGTACCGATATACTCAGAACCATGACCAGCATGTGCAGAACGATAGACGTTATGCGGTTTCTCGTTTTCCGGTAGCGTTTTGACATGCGGAAATAAGGAAACAGCGCAAAAAACAACGCCGGAATCAGCAACAGCAACAACCATGGGTGAGCAAATTCTATTTGAAAATTCGTCATGTCGCTATGCCTCCGTTAAAAATGCTCGCGCGTTTGCAAAATCCATTCGATGAATTCCAGCGCAACAAGCGCGATCGCGAAATAAAGCAGCAAATCAAAATCGTTGAACTGCTCTGGCATATCGACATAAGGGCTGTAAAGCTCCTCCAGGACAAGACCGATATCGCTTTCGGCAGCAGCAATTCTGACATAAAAACGCTCAACCGTTTCCACTCCCGACAAGGGAATCTGCGAAACCGTGTATGTACCGGGACGAACCGCTTCTATGCCGGCGGGAAATTCGTCGAACTCGGTTTTTGTTCCTACGGAATCGGTCACCGTAAGAAAAGGACCTTTGGCATTGAGCGTGACAGTATCGTTTACTTCAAATATATATTTTGCCGAGCTTCCCATATCTTCCGAATCGGTGATTGTGGAAGGGAAAAAGTAGCTTATCATGTTGTACATAAGCGAAGGAAAGCCCGCAAGCACAGAAAAGTTCGAGCTGTTGAGACTGAAGGTCAAAAGAGCTATTTTCACGCCCGGCTCGTTTTTAATCATAAGCGCGGGGTCGTTTCCTATGTAAAGCAACGTCTCAAAGCCGTCTGCCAAAGTCACCCTTTTGTATTTGCTGACCGTTATCTCCTCCGCGTTTACCCTGTCGGTAATCGGATGCGCGCCGCCGCTTCTTAGCGTAAAATCTCCCGAAACGTCGTTTGCGTTGAGAGTTATTCCCGCGCCTTCGGGAGAAACGTCGGGATTGATAAGAAACACCACTCCGTCGGTAGGCAGAATCTCGGGCATTTTGTGCTCGAATATATAAAAATCAAAGCCGGCGATTTCGGGTATGGCGTTTTCTCCTCTGATCTCTGTCAAGTCAATGTCCCACCTCGAGGACAACGAGTCGCGCAAACCGATAAGTATGCCGCTCACAAAAGGATTTGGTTTCGGACTGGCATATTGTATATTGATTTTCTGAGGCGTGCCTCCGTACAGATAAAAGGTGTCGTCATAAGAAAACGAATCGGTAAGTACGGCTCCTCCGGCATCGACGGCTTCTACAGACACCCGCACATAATCGAACATATAAATCATCATATCCACGCTGTCGGAATTGAATTCCACAGTCACCGTTTCGCCGACGTCGCAGCGGGCGGGCAAACTGAGTATTTCCGTTCTGTCCTGTCCGTTTACGCCATATACTTCGCAGTTGACGCGAAGATTTGCGCCTATTCCGTAGCTTGCGACTTCAACTGAAAAGGAATAAAAGTTTTCATCCATCTCCGCCGAGGCGTTTACTATCGCGGCATTCCACTCCGTATCAACGCCAACGTCTATCACATCCACTATTCCCGAATCGATAAATTCCTTTCCGGTATAAAGTCTGACCGAAGCGGAAGGATTTTCCTCCAAGACCTGCTCCGCAAGCTCCATACCGGCATCTATATCCGCCACTCCGTATGTGCAGTGGACGGGCACGTTGTTTTCGCAGCGCGCAAGCTCGTCAAGCCGTGCCAACATTTCTTCGCGCATAGTCTGGTCGGCTCTGCGCGCTATAAAAGCGGGCTGCTCGTCAACCAGAATAACGGTTATAATACCCGATTGAGAAAATGTATCCTCGGGAAGCTCCTTCACCTGCCCGATAGCGCGGACAAAACGAGTGTCCGCTCCGTCGGTGGCAAGCATGCCCGCCGAAGCGTCGATTAATGCAATCCTCTCGTTGCTCTCCATTTTTTCTGCGCGTATCACGGGCTGCGCCAGAATCAATGCGCAGGCGGCAATGATGAGCAGCTGGCAAATCAGTATGATTAAATTACGCAGGCGGCTGATGGGGATTTTCTTTTTTCGATATTTCAAGCTCAATTCCCAGATGTAAGTGCTGGAAACGAGCTTCTGCTGATAATTCGGCTTGAGGATATATATGAGAATAAGTACCGCTATTCCCAACAATCCCAGCAAGCCAAGAGGTAACAAAATACTCATTCCATAATACCTGCCTTCAATAACTCTCCGAACAGCATTCTTTCTATGGGCTTGTCGGTAGTCACGGAGATGAAATCCGCTCCTCTCGACGTGCAGAAGGATTTGATGTCTGCTTTCAGATCTCTTAGCGCCTCCTGATATGCCAGCTGCAGGCTGCGCGTAATCTTCAATTTCATGTTTCTTGGGTCGCCGATATCTCCCGACTCCACGTCAATAAGGTTTACCCGTCCGCTGTAAGCAGGGTCTACCTCGTCGGGAGAAAGCAGCTGCAAAACAAGCACCTGCCGTTTTTTGTAGGTAAGATAGTCTATTGCTTTCTTCCAGTCCTTTCTCGTAAGAAAATCCGAAATTATGACAGACAAACCGTTGTTCGAGCCGGTGTTGACGCAGCTTGTCACTGCTTCCGAGATATCCGCGTCCTCCGAAAAATCGATATTCTCAAGTATGCTTATCGCTCTGAAAAACGTGTTTTTCCCGATAATCGTGCCGAAAGGGTCCTCGACGGAGCTTTCTTTTATCAGCTTGAAGGACACCTTGTCCATATTGTGCACCGACAAAAAACCAAGAGCAGCCGCAACGCTTACGGCATAAGCCGCTTTGCCGCGGTTCTCCTTTCCCATAGACGCCGAGCAGTCAAGAAAAATCTGCACGTCCATCTGTCTCTCGTCGGTAAACAGCCGTATGAAATATTTTTCAAACCTGCTGTACAAGTTCCAGTCTATACGGCGTATATCGTCGCCCAGCTGATATTCCCGATAGTCGGCAAACTCAACCGTCTGCCCGTAAGAACGGACAAAATGCTTTCCGCCGAAATAACCCGACAAATCTGCCCGAAGATTCAACGCCAGCGTTTCCAAACGACTGAAAAACTCATCGTTTAAATAAGCGCTTTTCATTATTTTCTCCCGAGCTTACGCTTTCCCTTGCCGTCCTCCGTCTGACCGGACTGCACGTTTTCCGTCACGGTGGCAGTCTCCGCATTTTCGGTTTTAGGCGTCTTGCGGTGGTTCAGCTCGTCGATAATCATTTTGATTACGTCATCCTGACTTACGCGCTCGGCAACCGCTTCGAAATTCATTTTAATTCTGTGACGCAGCACGGGGAACGCCAACTCGTTGAGGTCGCCGTAGGACACGTTGAAACGTCCTTTCATCAGCGCCTTGACCTTTGCCGCCGAAATCAACGCCTGCCCGGCACGGGGGCTGGCGCCCAGCCTTATGTATTTTTTCGCCGCTTCCGTAGAGCAGTCGCTGTCGGGATGCGTGGCGGAAACAAGCACCATAGCGTAACGCATAACGTCTTCCGCTACGGGTATGGCGTTTGCCGTCTTTCTCATTTCCAGCAAATCCTCTCCGCTGCAAGCAACGTCGGCGACCTCCGCCATTGTCTTCTGCGTCATGTCGACAATCTGCATAAGCTCCTCGAGGTTGGGGTTGTTGACAATGATTTTGAACATAAATCTGTCCATCTGCGCTTCGGGCAACGGATAGGTTCCGTCCTGTTCTATGGGGTTCTGCGTCGCAAGCACGAAGAACGGCTCGTTAAGCTTTCTCGACACGCCCATAACGGTAACAGTGTGCTCCTGCATTGCTTCGAGCAACGCGGACTGCGTTTTCGGCGTTGCTCTGTTGATTTCGTCCGCAAGGATAATATTGCTGAAAATGGGACCCGGTTGGAAGTTGAACTGAGAGTTGCCCGCCTCGTCCTTGACTATTATGTTGGTGCCCGTAACGTCTGCGGGCATAAGGTCGGGAGTAAACTGAATTCTTGAAAAGGGCAGATTGAACACGCGGCCGAGACTTCTTACCAATCTAGTTTTTCCTACGCCGGGAACGCCCTCGAGCAGCACGTTTCCTCCTGCGATCATGGCGATAACCGCGCCTTCCACAACGTCCTTTTGTCCGATTACGTCTCTTTGGATTTGCTCGAAAATGTTATTGCACTGTACGCTGAATTTTTCAATGTTTGCTTCTGTTACCATATTTTTTTCCTTTATTTGTTTGTTTGATTTTTGGGGGAGAGGGGTTATTTAAGAATATTGAAATACGCCTCGATGATGATACGCAAATCCTCGGGGATCTCTTCTCCCGATGAAAGCATTTCCACAATCAAATCGTAATATTGTCCGAACACATCGCGATAGTACGTCGCCTCGTCGATAATTTGGTTGGCTGGCTCATATTTGCCGCCGCCCTGCTGAACGGGGTTGGAGTCGTCGCCGTTTCCGTCGTTCTGCGATTCGCCGGGTTGATCGGGCGGCTGATCGGAGGGCTCTCCCTCGCCGTCTCCTGTTCCTCCCAGCTGCTCAAACAAAGCGAAAATTTCCATGTTGCCCTGTACGTCGTCCTCCTGCCGATAAGGATCTGCGAATCCGTCCGACCAGCCGGCAAAAGCCCAACCGTCGTCCGCCGAAGCGTATACGAGAGACCCCGCCTCCCCCTGCGCCACTATCTGGAATTCTTCTCCCTCTATTATGCCGCCCTGACCGCCTTCCACGAAATAACTGACTTCAAATTCGATTATCGGTTCGGGAGGAAGCGTGGTGTCGATTATTTCGCCGATCGTGGGCAGCAGTCCGTAATAACTTAACGTGTTGACCGTAGTCAAGGAAAGTCCGAGCACACCGAACACGCTCACAAGCGCGATAAGAGTTGCGGAAATACGAAAGTTCAGCTTCCTGCGGTCGGTTTCTTTCAATTTTTCCTGTGCGTCGGCGCGCTGACGCCGCGCCATAAAATCATCCGCCCCGGAAAGCTCGGTCATGGTTATCATGCGTTCTTCCAGCCCGAGTTGGTCTACGCGTCGCGCAATCTGCATATCCGTGGGACGAAAACGCCTATAATAAAACAAAGGCGTAAGCCCGCCTGCAACAACGACGAGAGCAAGAAGCGAGTACCACAAGCCGTTTTTCTCAAATGCCCAAGTCAAAGCTGCAACAATCAACATGGCGGCAAAACCGATAACAAGGGAGACTAACGCCGCTTTGAGCCAGCCTTCCCTTTCAAGTCTTTTCCTGTGTTGACTGAAAAGTTGTTTGCTATCCATTTCAGAACTCCTTTCGCCGATTGAAACGGCGCTTGTAAAATTGGTCTAATTCATATTTCAAGTCACCGAACCCGTCGGGCTCGGTGACTTGTTTGCATAAACCAAATTCAGTTGACTTTGCAAAACAAAGATATAAAAATTTTAAGCTTTAATTGCCGGCATTGCGCGTCGCCCAGACTATGCTCGCGCCGCAGCCCTCGTTCCACTCGGAGCTCCAGCCGGAAGGAATTTCGTCGGACGCGATTTCGGATGTTATTGTCTGCTCATACGTCCAACCCTTGAACGCGTTTGCACCTATGGTTGTCACCGACGCTTTGAGAACAAAATCAAGACTCGTGCAGCCCTCGAAGGCATTTGCGCCTATCGTCCTGAGTCCGAAAGGCAAATTCAGCTCTGTCAGTGACGAGCAGTTGAGGAAAGCTCCCGCATTGATTGCGGAAATACCGTTTCTCCCGTTTACTACGGTCACGCTTTCCAACGCCGTGCAGTTTGCAAACATCCTGTCGTAAATCGTAGTG
>ENA-ORLW01002783-ORLW01002783.1-human-gut-metagenome-genome-assembly--contig:-NODE-2783-length-14790-cov-2.868484_pt1 | contig 14790 bp, 10 predicted proteins | sample MGYA00243017_ERZ508829 | MGnify/ENA primary metagenome ERZ508829 (study PRJEB26277, sample SAMN04329776) | human gut metagenome | biome: human-associated habitat | host: Homo sapiens | place: USA...
AAAAAACTGCCGGATTATATCGCTGCGCTTGAAAACTGCGGCGCAGACGCTTTGATTGTCAGCGACGCAGGTGTGCTGCGCACGGCTAAAACCGTCGATCCGCAGCTTGACGTTCATCTGTCCACGCAGGCGAACTGCACCAACGCGAGGGCTGTCGAGTTCTGGCGCGACGCGGGCGTGACGAGGGTTGTTGCCGCGCGCGAGTGTCCGCTGCCCGACCTCAAGGAAATGGCGGCGGTGGAAAACTGCGAGCTTGAAATTTTCGTCCACGGAGCCATGTGCATGGCTTATTCGGGACGCTGTCTGTTAAGCAGCTGGCTGGCGGGACGTGGCGGCAACAAGGGAAAGTGCGTTCAGGCTTGCCGCTGGGAGTGGCAGGTGACGGCGACGGAGCGAAGCCACCCCGACAAGCCCGTCCGTGTAGAGGAGGACGACAGAGGGACTTATCTGTTCAACAGCAGGGATTTGTGCCTGCTGCCTTTTCTCGGACAGGCGCTGGAAACGGGCGCCGCAAGCTTCAAAATCGAGGGGCGTATGAAGAGCGCGCATTACGTCGGCACGGTCGTAAACGCCTATTCAAGGGCTTTAAACGCATACTTTGACGGGAGCTTTGACAAAGAGCTGACAGACAGCCTTTTGAACGAGCTTAAAAAGACCTCTCACAGGGATTTTACTTCCGGCTTTCTTTTCGGCAGAAACGGCGACAAGACGGAAAACCTTGTCACCTCCAAAGCCGTAGCCGACAGCGGATTTGCGGCAAGCGTTGCGGGCTGGGAAAAGGGCGTTGCGACGGTTCAGATGCGCAACAGATTCGGCGAGGGCGACACCCTTGAAATTCTGTCCGCAAACGACAGCTTCGGCAAAACTATTACGATAAAAAACATGACGGACTTGAGCGGCGCGCATGTTGCCGACGCCAAAATCGTTCAGCAGACGCTCAAAATCCCCTGTCCCTATCCGTTGGAAAAATTCGATATACTGCGGAAGCTCTGAAACAAACCCGGACTTAACTTATTTTCATGAAGATTAATTTGATAAGAAAAAGCAGGCGTTTAAGCCTGCTTTTGCAATTATACCAATTTAATTTTTATTTTATTATGTCCGACAATCTACGCTATATAAAAACAACTCTCGCACGAAGCAGACATTCGTTTACTTCGCCGATTTTGATACTCTTATAATCGCGGTAGGTGCCGGTGTAATAAACGGTTTCCAAAGAATCACAGTACGTAAAAGCGTAATCTTTTACAAATGTTAAGCTTCTGGGCAGCGTAACGCTTTTAAGGGAAGAGCAATTGAAAAAAGCGCCTTCGGAAATTACGTTGACGTTTTCCGGAATCTTTATTTTTTCAAGGCGCGTGCAAGACGCAAAACAATAATCGCCGAAGTAAGATTAATAGAACGAAAGCATTTCGAGCGACGTTCTGGGCTGCTGAATATTTACTTCTTTCAATGAGCTGCATTCGACAAATGCGCGGCTTTCTATTTGCACGACGGTTTCGGGTATTGTCACGCTTTTTATATGACTGTTGTAAGCGAATGCTAAGTTTCTTATGTACGCTACCTCATAACCGTTATAAACTTCCGGAATACGTATATTTTTGTAGGTGCAGTCGCCGATTCCGACAACCTTCCAACAACGCAAACCGTCTAAACTTGTTTGCATGTATTCAAGCTCGCCCGAAGCGCAGCCGGCAAGCGACACGCATATAAAAGTAAATAAACAAATAAAAACAAAGCATGAGCACAATTTTTTTTCATTTTCCGACCTCCGTATTCCTAAACAGTTTAAAGCGGAATTGTTTGAAGAAAATGACAGACAAGCGTGGGGAGGGGGCTTAAAAAGCTGTCGTTCAACAACGCAAAAAAAGTCCCGGCAAGCGAGACTTTTTGACAAACGGATTACGTTAATGACCGACAAACGATTTCTTATTTCTCTAAAAATCCGTCCTCAAGCATATTGAGCTTTATTTTGTCTAAAACTATGTTCATAGGCTCTTTGGCTTCGCATTTTTTTTTCAACGCCACAAGCCGTTCCAGACAAGCGACATATTCCTTAAGCTCGTCTTCGGTCAGATTTCTTTTGAAAACATAATCGAAGTAATATTCGCGGATAGTGTTGTTAGTCTCGACGTATTGCTTTCCCTGCTCTGTCAATTCGACTAAAATTTGGCGTCTGTCTTTCGGATTGACGTATCTACGGACAAGCTGCATTTCTTCCAGTTTTTTTAAATAAATATGAATGTTGTTGATTCTGATTTTAAAATATTTGGCTACAGTTCTCACCGTAATAGGATTTTCGCTGTCTCTCAATGCGGCAATCATATAGACGTAAAATTGGTTTTGTAACAGATCACGCTGGAAAACCTCTATTGTCTGATTTGCAGGTCCAGCCAAAGCAGAATTTCTTGCCAACGTATATGTCGAGTCAAGTTGCGGCGCAGACGGTGAAAAAGGGAGAGACCGCCGAGCGTCCGGCAGTAGACCCCAATCTGGTCGGTTACGACTTTGTCGGTTGGTTTGCCGACGAGGCGATGACGGAGGAATACGACTTTTCCGCGCCCGTACAAAAAGACACGACGATATACGCCAAGTTTCAGATAAAGACGTTTACCGTCACGTTCAAGGAAGTGGATTTGCCTGCGGAAAAGGTGGAGTACAACAAGACGATACAGACCTCCGACCCCACGCCTCCGGACGGACAGATATTCGTCGGTTGGTACACCAACGCGGGCAAGACGCAGGCGTTTTTGAAGGACACGAAAATCACGAAAAACATAGAGCTTTGGCCGAAATTCAGGGACAGCGAGCTGCCCGCCGAGCAAGCGGTGACGGTGACCTTTGTCAACCCGACGAGAAACGAAACGGAAGTTATTCAGGTGAAAAAGGGCGAGGGAGTGCCGGAGGGTGCAGACCCCGTGTTCTACCACAAATACGAAAACTTTTACATATGGGACGGCTGGGACGGAGATTTGGAGGAGCCTTTGTACGAAGACGCAACCTTCATCGCGCAGTATGTGTTTGACGAGAGCACGATTATCCCGTCGCATTACTTTACATACACCTTGCTCGAGGACGGAACCTACGGCTTGAGCAGCAACTACACTGTGAGCGGCTCGGTTGAGTCCTTGTCTCAGCCCTGCCTGACCGGCTCCAAAATGCTGCCGACCGAATACAACGGCAAGCCGATAACGAAAATTTTGGAAGGCGCCTTTAACAGCCATTACATAAAATTCGACCTTGAGGAGCTGCTTGTGCCGGAGTGTTACAAGACGGTGGGGCACAATGCTTTTATGTATGGATATTTCGATAAAGTTTACTTTCTCGGAATTGAAACGATAGAAGCCGGCGGTCTTTTCGGAGCCTCCGGCGGAAACAGTACAACCATGGAATATGACACTTATTTCTATCTGCCCGCAACTTTGAAAAACATAGAGGGCGGTCATTTGGCGGTTTCGGGCTTAAAGATAGAGGCGCCGAACAGAGTTTTTCTTGACGGAAACAATCCTTATTTCCATTTCGAGGTTGACGGCTTCGGCAACGATTTGTTGTACAACACTGCGCGCGACACAATACACTATGTCAAGCTCAACAGCAGGCAGTTCACCTTGCCCGGGCACGTAACAAATCTTGTAAAAAACGTTGTAGGAGGAGGAATCGACACTCTCACCATTGAAGGCGACAGAGAGAGCCTGGTTGGTATTGGCGGAGCGTCGGCAAAGAATGTTGTATTCGAGGGGAAGGTCAAACGGTTTGAAGATGGCGCCTTCGCATATTTCAGAAACGTCATTGCCTTCGAGCTTCCCGAGGGCTTGGAATATATAGGGAAGAATGCTCTTTACGACGTAGACCTTGCCAAGCTTTATGTAAACGACGACGTGTGGCGTCTTATGTCAACCTGCGGGCTGGGGGGAGCAAACCTTGTCGCAGGCTACGAGCTGATGTGGGACGAGCTTACTCTGATTGAAAAGCGCGGCAACGCAATCATAGAGCCGGGCGGCGGTCCGGACGGCGGCGACGCATTTATTCAGTACGACTCGGCTTCCGGTGAGTCGGTTTACACCGTGCCGAATGGCGTCACCTGCTTCAAGCCTATTCTCGGCACCTGCTTCACCGGCAACAACCTGCGGAAAATCGTTGTGCCCGAAGGGGTAAAGGAGCTTCCCTCCGGCTTCATGAGCACGGGAGAAGTCGAATATGTGGATTTGGGCGACATGAATTATGAATATCGGATCAAGTCGGGCGGAGTTGAGCTTCTCAGCCTGCCGTCTACCTTGGAGAAACTTTGCACCAATGCAATAAGGTCCGTCACGTTCAAGGGCTTCGAATGGCCCAACGGCAGCAATCTGAAGTATCTTTCCACAGGCTGCATAATTTCTTTCATGAATTACAACGAGATACTGCTGCCCGACACGATAGAAACAATAGAAAAGAGACCTTTTTCGGAAATTTACAATCCCAAAATAGCGGGCGAAACCGGAAAGTACATAACCTTCGGGGGCTTTATTTACGAAAAGCTGAATGAAAGAGAGCTGAAGCTGGTCAACTTTCCGATAAATATGGGAGAAGAGGAACTTGTTTTCCCCGACACGGGAGACTATGTTTTGACGCAAATTGCCAAAAAGGCTATGACAGAAAACGGCTATTCGGGAAATGCGTTGAACTATTTTTCTCGCCTTAAGAAGATAGTGATACCCGAAGGCGTGGAGTACATAGGAGACGAGGCGTTTGCGTATCAGCGCGATTTGCAGGAGCTGGTTCTGCCCTCTACGCTCAAAGAGATAGCCAACGGCGCGTTTTATTACGCACTTTATCTCCAAACAGTGACGTTTAAATCCGTAGAGCCGCCCAGGATGAATTACACGCATTATTACGTAAACGAGCTTTACGGAAATAATTTGTCCATGTACGAGGTGTTCGAAACAGGATACAAAATACAGAGCATAGATATGGTTCTTACTTATTTTGGGCCGGGACTGGAGTGCAAGTTCATAGTGCCCGAGGGCAGCTACGAAGCGTATTTCCGTGTGTTTCACGATTATTGCGGAGACACCTACGCGGGACGTATATCTACGGCAAATCAGGAGAAATATACTTACCGTTTCCACACCAACGGGGGAAACAATATCTTTGACATAGAGCAGACGCCCGTGCTTTGGGAAATGCCTCTGACCGTATGGAAAGGCGAGGGCACGAAGCACCTGCAGGGCTACTACACTAAGGACGGCAGCGTCGACGGCGACTGGGGCGAGAGAGTGGAAGTATACCCTTATTTCGGGATGCCCGACCAGAGCGGAGTGATAAATCTTTATGCTAGGTGGGGAGACGAGGTCTACGAGGACGGCAGAGGCTGGAACAACGCCTACGTCATTTCGACTGAGGAAAGGACGATAGCGGCAAGGACTTACGAGTATCTTTACTTCCAGTTCACGCCACAAGAGGACGGCATGTACAATGTTTTCTTGTCTTTCTACGCATATATTCAGCCGACAGAGCTTGAATTGATGAGCGGCTACATGGACTGTGTGATTTTTACCGTTGACCAACAGAAAGAAAGGATAAACGGTCTTGCGTATATCTACGTGCCGGGCAACGACAGACCTTATTGGGTCAATGCCTTCGGTCCTACCTGGCATCCGACCACTACACGTTTGACTTCGATAAACCCGTTTACGAATATAAGTTACCAAAATATGCTCGCCGGTACGACATATTATTTGATTTTACGTGTCGGCGATGACGCGTATGAGTGGTTGAACAACAAGCGCGAAACGATTGACCTGACCATACGTATGGACAAGGTGGGCGAGTACGGCGCAGTCATAGGCGGCTTAAGCTGAGCAAAATTTAAATAAATTATTTCAGCAAAAGCAGGGGATTTTCGCCCCTGCTTTTATTTTGTTTAGTTAAATTGTGTTTTACAAGAATAATCCGTTTTTCTTTCCGCGAGGTCTATGCGGCAATGGTTTTTGTGTTTTCTCAATCGGGCAGAAAATCTTCTTTGTTCAGCTTTGCTCTGATTTTTGCCAGCGCTTTGGTTTCTATTCTGGACACGTAGGAGCGGCTTATCCCCAGCGCTTTTGCCGTCTGAAGCTGCGTCAGCTGTGTTCCGCCCTTCAAGCCGAAGCGCATGACGAGGATGGAATATTCTCTTTTTGTCAGGCACTCCGTCAGTATTTTGTCCAGCTTGTCGCTGACTATGGACATTTCCACCTGTTTGAAAATGGAGTCCTCCTTGACCGACAGCACGTCCATGAGCGTAAGCTCGTTGCCGTCGCTGTCGACGTTCATCTGTTCCTGGAGGTAAACCGTGTTTTTGTAGCGCTTGTTGGTTCTCAGCGTCATGAGAATTTCGTTTTCTATGCAGCGCGCGAGATAAGTCGCCAGCGTCGTGCCTTTTGCGGCGGAAAAGGTGCTTATACCCTTGACGAGTCCTATCGAGCCTATGGAAATCAAGTCGTCCATATCCTGTCCCGCCGCATATTTTTTTGCTATGTGCGCAACCAAACGCAGGTTGTGTTTAATCAGCTTTTCTCTGGCTGCGGCGTCGCCTGCCGCCGCTTTTTCAAGCTCTTTGGCTTCTTCCTCGGGGGGAAGCGGCTTGGGATACGAGCCTGAGTTGGAAAAATAACCGGTAAAAAAGAATATCTTGCTGAAAAGCTGCAAAAAACCGAGCATATTGTCACCTCTTTAGATTTTATTGAAAAAAAGCGTCGAATATTACGGGCGGCTTGTACTCATTTTGCCGTCGTTTCGCGGGCGGAGCTGCGGTCATTCGTCAATTTTGTTTTGAAAATCCGCAAATTTTCTGCCGTTCCGACTATTGGCATGCAATGCGTACACCGGCGAAACAAGACGTCGGGAGGAGGCAAGCCCTGCAGTCGTTTCTCTTACGGGAAATTTACGGACGCGGGAGAAAGGGCGGATTTTTCAATTACAGCCGTCTTAATGTGCGAGGACGACAACGGCGAAAGAAACAGCTCGGAATCTGCGGCAGGCATGTCAGTCGAATTTTGCGGGGAAATTTCTTCAAGCGACTTTAAAAATTCGGCAATTGTCCGCAGCGGTTGACAAATCGCGCTAAATGTGCTAAAATTCAAATCGAGTCAGCCGGACGGTCGCGGGGAGCAAGCTCCACGAGGAAAGTCCGAGCACCGCAGGGCAGAGCGCCGGCTAACTACCGGTGAAGGTGACTTCAAGGAAAGTGCAACAGAAATAAACCGCACGGCTTTCCGTGCAAGGGTGGAAATGGGAGGTAAGAGCTCACAAACGTCTTGGCGACTTGACGTTCCTGTAAACCCCGCTCGGTGCAAGAAATGAGACCAAACGTCGGCCCGACGTCTCGATATGATTCGCTTGAGCGTGCCGGAAACGGTACGCCTAGACAGATGACCGTCTAATACAGAACTCGGCTTACAGACTGACTCGGAAAAGGCGCAGGCAGAAATGCCGCCGCCTTTTTTGCTTTGAACAAATTCTTGCAACAAGCATTTGTTTTGTGCTACAATGGCGTCAGGTCGGTTTGCTTTCGGATTGCCGGGCGAAGAAAAGCTTGAGCATTGAAAAAAACGCGGATTGTCTCTGAATTCTAATTTCCGGTTGGTTTGAAAATTTTCCGGCTTTTCGGATAATGTTCGGGGAAGTCGGGCTTAAAAACCGACGAAACAGCTTGGGAGCTTTGGGAAGCCGGCGTGACGCCTACTTTTGCCGAAAAAACGCCCGGAATGCTTGCGGCTCGGCGCGATAGGAAAACTTTTATCCGTTGAAGACCGGGCTGCTTTTATGAAAAGTCGGATACGGAAAAAAATACGGTGGGAATTTAAACGAAATGGAAAACTTGTTTACGAATTTGCACAACAATCTCAAGCCTCTGGCGGAAAAGCTGCGTCCCGCGAGTCTGGAGGATTTTGTCGGGCAGCAGCATATACTCGGCGAGGGAAAGCTGCTTCGCCGTCTTATTCAGGCGAAAAAAGTTCCCAGCTGCATTTTTTACGGTCCGCCGGGAACGGGCAAGACAACCCTTGCGAGGATTATTGCGGAAAGCACGGGCGGTAGCTTTGTCATGCTCAACGCTATTTCAAGCGGCGTGGCGGACGTCAAGCTGGTCATAGAGGAAGCCAAAAAAACCTTTGAAATGTACGGCAGAAAAACCTATCTGCTTTTGGACGAATGTCATCGCTGGAGCAAAGCGCAGAGCGATTCGCTTCTGGCGGTGCTGGAATCGGGGCAGCTTGTGCTGATAGGCTCGACTACCGAGTCGCCCAATTACAGCATGACGCGCGCCATTGTCAGCCGCTGCACCTTGTTCGAGTTTAAGCAGGTGGGCATAGACGACATCAAAAGAGCATTAAAGCGCGCCATTGTCTCTCCCGACGGTTTGAAGGACTTCAACATCAGGATTGACGACGAGGCGTTGACTTACTTTGCCACGGCGTGCGCGGGCGACGTCAGAAGCGCGCTCAACGGTCTGGAAATAGGCGCGTTGACTACCCCGAAAAATAAAGACGGCGAAACCGTAATCACAAAGGAAATTGCGGTTGAGTGCCTTCAGAAAAAAGCCTTGAGCCTCAACGAGGACGTGTTTTATCATATTTTGAGCGCGTTCTGCAAAAGCCTGCGCGGCAGCGACGCGACGGCTGCGCTTTATTACGCAAACCGTCTGATCGAGGCGGGCTGCGAGCCTCAGCTGCTGGCAAGGAGAACGATAGCCCACGCGAGCGAGGACTGCTGCTCCGCCAAAGCGTTGAACACTGCTTGCAACGCCTTGTTTGCGCTCAACAATCTGGGTATGCCCGAAGGAAACCTCGCTTTGACGCAGGCTATCATCGAGGTGTGCGAAGCGCCTAAGACAAACAGAGTGGTGGTAGCAATGGAAATGGCAATCGACGACGCGCGCAACCACCCCGACGACAATGTTCCCGACTATCTGAAAAATCACACCGAAGCAAGCAAAAATTATAAATATCCGCATGACTACGGCGGTTATGTCGAGCAGCAGTATCTGCCCGATTCGTTAAAAAACAGAAACTATTTCAAAAAAAGATAAAACCGGATGAATTTGCATAACCGAAGCGATTTGATTGAGCGACGTTTGGGGGTTATTATATTTGACAAAAACGCCCGATAAGGATAAAATAACAGCCGTAAAGAAAAGGACAAAGGCAGTTCGGGAGCTTTCGGCACAAACGCGACGCGGTTTATTTCGTCGATAGCCGACGAAAAATCCGACAGAGAAAGAACGGAACCAACGCCGATGTTTTTGCGGCGTTCATAGATTTATACGCATACGGCGCGGCTTGCTAAACAATCCGAATAAAGGCATGCCCGCACGACGACTGTCGGTTAAGCGTTCAATGCTTTCCGCAAGGCAGGGAAATTCGGAACACACTATTCGACAAACGGAGATTTAATTGATGCTTACTATTTCAAACGTATCCAAAACATATCCGAAAAGCTCGGTCAAGGCTGTGGACAATCTCAATTTAGAGGTCAGAGACGGCGAGATTTTCGGCTTTCTCGGTCCCAACGGCGCGGGAAAAAGCACCACAATCAAGCTGATAACCGGCATCCTCAACGCGGACGAAGGAGTTATTTCGGTCGGAGGCATGAACATTTCCGACAACCGACTCGAAGCAAAAAAATCCATAGGCTACGTTTCGGACAACCATGCCGTTTACGAAAAGCTCACCGGCAGGGAATATCTCGATTTTATGGGCACCATGTTCGAGGTGCCTGCTGATTTGAGACGCGAGCGCGCCGAAAAGCTGCTGGAGGAATTCGGTCTTACAAAGGCGGCAAACGACCAGATAGGCTCCTATTCGCACGGCATGAAGCAGAAAATCGTGGTGGTCGGTTCTTTGCTGCACGATCCCAGGCTGTGGATTTTGGACGAGCCGTTGACGGGGCTGGACCCCGCGTCGGCGTTTCAGCTTAAAAAGATTATGCGCAGCCGCGCGGACGAGGGGAAAACAGTGTTTTTCTCCTCCCACGTGATAGACGTAGTGGAAAAGGTGTGCGACAGAGTGGGGATTATCAACAACGGCAGGCTTGTAGCCGTGGATACGCTGGATTCGATTAAGTCCAATCCCGATATTTCTCTCGAAAAGGTGTTTCTGGACATCACAAACGCCGGAGGTGAATTCAACCCGTGACGAAATTTCTGACGCTGCTCAAGGTGAATTTGCGGCAGGCGTACCGCACGAGAAAAAACACCTCCAAAAAAACCATGCCGATATGGGGGATTTACGTCGTTCTCGGCGTGTGTCTTCTGCCAATTCTGGCAATGATTTTTGCGGGCTGTCTTAAGCTGGGCGAATTTTTGTCTCTGCCCGAAAATTCTTCGTATCTGAGTGCGGCAATCACCTTTTTGATAACCGCAATCGAGCTCATAAACGTGTTTTTCGGTTTCAGAAGCATGCTGGGCACGGTTTATATGTCAACCGACTCCGACATGCTGCTGGCGCTGCCCGTAAGGTCGGTTACGGTTTTCTTTTCAAAGCTCGTCGTTTGTTATCTGGCGGAGTTCGCAACCACTCTGCTTATGCTGGTCGCAACCCTTTTGCCGCTCGGCATAGGCTTGTCGGCGGGCGCGGGATATTTTTCGGCTCTGTTTTTCGGCGCTTTTCTTATACCGCTGATTTCACTGCTTGCGGTGTCGGTTCTTTCCGTGCCGTTGCTTTTTGTGTCCAACCTTTTCCGCAACAGAGGCGCTGTGGGCACTGTCGTTTACGTGCTGCTGTTTGCCGTGCTTATGGGGTTTTATTTCTGGTTCGTCATGAACCTGTCAAGCTTTGACGGCGTCGGAGCGGATTTGGAAGCCGCGCTTGGAAATTTTCTCGAAGGCTTAAAGACAACTGCGGCTTATATGTATCCCAACGTATGGCTGTCCGCTGCCTTTACCGCCGTCTCTTTCGGCGGCTGGATAGGAAATTTCGCTCTGTTTCTGCTTTGCGCGGCGGCTCTGGTGGTTCTTGCGTGTTTGCTGTCAAACAGAATTTTTCTGCTCAACATGCGCAAGAGTCAGGAAAATGCGTCGAGAGGCAAAAAAACTTCCCACAAATTCGCCGGAGGCAACAAAATCGGTTCGCTGATAGCCGCAGATGTCAAAAACATCATGCGAAACAGTTCGCTCGGCTTTTTCTGTTTGTCGCAGGTGGTGATTATACCTTTGTTTGTCGCCATTTACTGCTTGGGAATAAATGACAGTATAAGCCAAACGGCACAGGAGGCAAAAGCGATTCTGTCAAGCGTGTCCCAAATCGTTTTATTGGTCGGACTTATGACCTGCGTTACTGCGTCCTGCGCGGTCAGCCGCGAGGGTGAAAACTTTTATCTGATAAAGACTCTGCCCGTCAAGCCCTCACAGTTCGCCTGGGCAAAGCTTATTATTTCCATGATTTTCAACGGCGTGGCTTTTGCTTTGGCAGTAACGCTGGAAGCGATATTTCTCAAATCGGGATTTGTGTCCGCCGTTTTGGAATTCATCACTGTATTTTGCGCCTCGCTCGGCGTTTCGGCGGTGCAGGTGCTCATAGATATGAAAAATCCGCGTCTCAAATGGACGACTGTGCAGCAGGGACTCAAAAACAATCCCTCCAGCCTTTGGGGTATGCTCATAGGCTTCGCGGCGGGAGCCGTGCTTTCCGTGCCGGTCATGGTTTTCGCTTTGTCAGGCTGGGGCGCGGCGGGGATGCTTATACCCATGCTATTGGGCGTCGGCATCGGTATAGCAGGCGTGCTTATACTTCTCAACAACTGCGAAAAATATTTCTGCGCCGTAGAGTAGGGCGGCAAAAGGCGGTTTCTTATGAAAAACGTAATGGATATCTTAAGGGAAAGAGGATTCGTCAAGCAAACGGTTTTCGAGGAGGATTTGTACAGGCTTCTCGAAGAAAAAAGCGTAACCTTTTATATAGGCTTCGACCCCACGGCGGACAGCCTGCACGTGGGGCACTTCGTTCAGCTTATGGCTATGGCGCACATGCAGCGCGCCGGGCACAGACCCATTGCGCTTATCGGCGGCGGTACGGGCATGATAGGCGACCCGTCGGGACGCACCGATTTGCGTAGCGTTATGACCAGCGAAACCGTGGCTTACAACTGCGAGTGCTTCAAAAAGCAGATGGAGCGGTTCATAGATTTTTCCGACGGCAAGGCGCTTATGCTCAACAACGCCGACTGGCTGTGCGGGTTGAATTATATCGATTTCCTGCGCAGTATAGGCACTCACTTTTCCGTCAACAAAATGCTGACCGCCGAGTGCTACAAAAAGCGTCTGGAAAAGGGACTGACTTTTTTGGAATTCAATTATATGCTTATGCAGGCATACGATTTTCTCGTGCTCAACGAAAAATACGGCTGCGAGCTGCAGCTTGGCGGGGACGACCAATGGAGCAATATGCTTGCGGGCGCCGACCTGATACGCCGCAAGCTTTCCAAGCCCGCATTCGCCATGACCTTTTCGCTTCTCACCACGTCGGAGGGGACGAAAATGGGCAAAACGGCAAAGGGCGCGGTGTGGCTGGACAAAAACAAGACCTCGCCGTATGATTTTTATCAATATTGGCGCAACGTGGACGACGCCGACGTGGAAAAGTGTCTCAAGCTTCTGACCTTTTTGCCTGTGGAGGAAATTGCCGAAATGTGCCGCTACAAGGATCAGCGGATAAACGACGCCAAGGTCAGGCTTGCTTACGAGCTTACGAAAATCGTTCACGGTCGGGAGGAGGCGGACAAAGCCAAAGCGCAGGCGGAGGCGGCTTTTTCCGACGACGCGGGCAACATGCCCTGCATGGAGATACCTTTTGTCACAAACATTATTGACGTGCTTACTCTGTCCCAAGTCGCCAAATCGCGCGGCGACGCCCGCAGGCTGATTGACGGCGGCGGCGTGACGATAAACGATTTCAAAATCACCGATTACGGCGATTTGCCGTCCGAAGCAACGGAAAAAAGAGAATTCGTGCTGCACAAGGGCAAAAAGGTGCACATAAGGATAGTTCTCAAATGAACAGGCTTACCGTTGTCGGCGAAGCAAAAGCCGAGCTTACGGTGGAAAGGTCGCGCTTTCTGGCTTGGGCGGCGGGCGTTGCGGACGAGGCGCAGGCAATTGAATTCGTTGCGGCGGCGAGCAAAAAGTTTTACGACGCGACGCACAACTGCTACGCTTTTTCGGCGGGACAGGTCAAAAGATTTTCTGACGACGGAGAGCCGACGGGCACTGCGGGCAGACCTATACTCAATGTGATAGAGCAAAAGGGGCTTGAAAACACCGTTGTAGTCGTCACCCGCTATTTCGGCAGCGTCAAGCTGGGCGCGGGCGGGCTGGTAAGAGCCTATTCAAACGCCGCCGCCGCCGCTCTGGACAGGGCTGAGCAGGCCGAAATCACGAGAGCGCGTGAAATTTCTCTTTCCGTGCCATTCAGTCTTTTCAGACAGACGGAAAGGCTTTGCGACAGGTACGCGCTGGAAAAAAAGACGCTTTTTTCGACTGAGGCGGAAATCAACTTGCTTGTCGGAGAGGAAAAAGCGGAAGCGTTTTTGACGGAGCTTGCCGCGCTGGATTATCGGATATCGGCAAAAAAGGGCGGTCAACGCGATTTTCTCAAAGCCTTGAAAAAAGGTGATATTTCAAAATGATAACGGCTCTGGAGGCGCAGAAGCGCAACAAGGACAAGGTCAATCTTTATATCGACGGAGAGTTCAGGTGTTCTCTGACAGCCGAAAGCGTGGTTCGCGCGCGGCTGAAAGCGGGGCAGGAGCTTTCGGAAGAAAGGCTGGAGGAAATTCTGCTTACCTCGGAAACCGAGCTTGCCTTTAAAAAGGCGCTGGATTATATCGCCCGCGCGATGAAAACGAAAAAGCAGGTGCTGGATTATCTTTGCGGCAAGGGCTTCGATATGTGCGCGGCAAAACGAGCCGTCGAAAAACTCGAAGAATACAAATACGTCGACGACCGGGCCTTTGCAATGCAATACGCGGAGTTCAACGCAAAACAGAAGGGCGCGCGTCGAATCCGAGCCGAGTTAATTGAAAAGGGGATTGAAGAAAGCTGCGTTTCGCTTGCAGTTGAAAAGCTTTCGCGCGAACAGTCCGAGCAGGCGGCATCAGACCTTGCGGAAAAGTTTATGCGCGGCAAAACAAACGATTTCAAGACGTTGAACAAGCTTTCGAGGTTTTTGGCGTCGCGCGGTTTTGATTTTGATACGATAAAATCAGTTATAGACGGGAGAAAAAGAGATGATTGGGATTGACGTTGCGGACATAGAAAGAGCGGAAAAGCTCTTGAAATACAATCCGACCTTTTTGGACAAGGTTTTCTGCGCGGAGGAAAAGGATTATCTCGCTTTGCGCGGGAACAATCCGGAAACAATCGCCGAGTGGATAAGCCTTAAGGAAGCCGCGCTCAAGGCGGCGGGAGCCGTGAGTCTTAAAGACGGCTATTCTCTCGTGGAAATAAAAATTTCTTCCGAGGGCAGGGCGGAGCTGAGCTTTAAAGGCGAGCTTTCCGACAGGCAGGTTTCGGCAAGCGTTTTCCACACCGAGCACAACGCGGTAGCGGTGGCTGAAGCTGATGACGAAGCAAAAAACGAAAGCAATCCGCGTTTTTAAATTCGGTACTAAACAATAAAAATATAAAGCGGGCAAAAGCCCGCTTGCGACAGGAAAATAAAAAAGTAATAATTTTCGAGTTGTTTTTCAAGCTATTTCAAATCTCTCGGACAACTGTCCGAGAGATTTTCGTATTTTCGCATTAATACTGAAATAAAAATCAATCATATTTTTCAATAT
>ENA-ORLW01002820-ORLW01002820.1-human-gut-metagenome-genome-assembly--contig:-NODE-2820-length-14651-cov-10.986346_pt1 | contig 14651 bp, 9 predicted proteins | sample MGYA00243017_ERZ508829 | MGnify/ENA primary metagenome ERZ508829 (study PRJEB26277, sample SAMN04329776) | human gut metagenome | biome: human-associated habitat | host: Homo sapiens | place: USA...
ATTTCATATTCGAAACCAGAGGGTCCGGTAAATCTAAATGTTCTAAATTCCATAATTTGATATATTTAATGTTTACAAATGTTCATAGTACTCCCTGTAACAACAAGAAAGGGGTGAGCTCCTATCGCAGGAATCCCACCCCTCCACCGAATCTTAGTGAAAATAGACTAAGGAATTAGTATTTATCTGCAGTACCAACTGAGAACTCTATGGACTCTATGGTATTCTCTGAAGCCATTCTGTCCAAGTCTAAGCCGGTAATCTTACATGGCCATACCTCTTCGAAGACATGGGTATTAAGAACTGAGACTCCATCTTCGGCAAGTTCATTTACAATTGCCGTTTCCCAGTATTGGCTTGGTACTAAACCACCACCAACTATGTGGTCCTGGCAAGAGTATAGCCAATCATGAAGCCATGTGTCTGAACCTGCAGTAGTCATAAGTTTCTCTACAATAAGATTACCTATAGTAACCCTACCTGCAGTTTTAACATCTCTATTGATATCCCCATGAGCAACCTGGTCAATTTCAATATCTGGCAAAGTACAACTTTGGAATAGATAAGTATTGATAGGGTGTTTGGGGAACATGATACTCCACAAGAATTTCTTCCGTGGGTTTTTTACTTTTGCTCCCATTGTGTTATGAGTTTATGAGTTATTACTTGTTTCTACGATTGATACCGCCTTAGAGGCTGCATCGATTACAATCTCCATAGTTACTTCCTGCATAGGAACTACATCCTTGTACTTAAGGATAACTCGGTATTTACCTTGACGGGCATCTGCTTCATTATTAACCGAGAGATCATCCCAAGATGTTGCATCTTGGTCACCCATCCAGGTATACTCGGTCATGGCATCTTCATCTACCAATGAATCCAAGGTAGGTTTAACCTCCAACCAGATTCTCTTCCAAGTTCCCCAAACGTTAGGCTCTTCAATATACTTATTGAATATCGGGCGAAGGAACTTCTTCAGATAGAGATTCAATCTTACAATTGAAAGGAATCTTTCGGAATCTTGTTTTACCTGAGAAGAGAAGCAATGCCAGAGCATAGTTTGCTTACCGGCATCGGGAGTATCTTTAATTACCATCTCATTGATATAGTTCTGAGCAAGGGTGTTCAATTCGCTATATCGAGAAGGAGAACCATAGTTGGGGCATACTGGTCCAACTGCATCCCCAATAACTCCTCGATTCATACCCGCAAAGGATCTCCAAGGACCATATTGAGCAGCAGAAGCATCTCCCAGGCCTACTACAGTACCCACTACATCGGAATCTTGAAGATTACCGTTTTCATTGTAGTATTTAAGACCTCCACCAAAGTAACCAATGTACTTGGAATTACCAATAGTACCCAAGCAAGTCTGTACCCAAGTTACCTGAGCTTTATAATCTCTTGCCTGAGTACCTTGAGTATAGTGAGTAAGGTGTTTGGGAACTTCTACATACAGTACCCATTCCATCAATTCCTTAGCTATATCGGCAGCAGCTTTGTATACTTTGAGTACCTCTGAATCTTGTTCCAAGTGTTGAGAGATATGTGAAATAAATAATTGGTAAAAATCCGTGTAGTCTCTTACCAAGTCCAATGAAGTAATCCATTCTTCGGCAGTTGGGGTAGAACCTGCACTACCAATGGTACCATTAAACCGTTTCTCGGTTTCGGAGGGTTCAGCATCACCCACTGTAATAGTAATGGCATTCTTAGTACCATCAATATCATCGGTAAGCCATTTGATTAGATTTTCAAAAGAAGAACCTGCAGTAATTACTGGCTTAATATATTCCGAGTTCTTAGCAAATGCACTAAGAGCAAGGTAATCTACCGAAGTATTATTGTTATCATCGGCAGTTTTATAGGTTATTATTGGACCCTGTTCAAGTACTTGCCCATTAGCTGAGTAGATTTTATAATACAAAGTATTAGCTTGCTTATAAAAACCCACCTGGAAAGTATTGGCACTACCAATAGGGTCCCCATATCCCTTTGTTACTAACCCAAAACTATAAGTAGTACTACCTGATTTTAAAGTAATCAAAGCAGAAGGTTTAGCTGGGTCGGGTACAGCAGAAGCAACTGAGATTTCATCTTCTGAAGCTTTAGCTTTTCTTGCTGCAGCCGGAGAAGCAGTTACTGTACCTTGAGTAGCTCCCTTACCAAGTACTCGAATAACACGAAGCTTAGAACCACCTTGCAAAGCCTTCTCGATATTTGATACAGAACCATCTGGTACAATTTCAGAACCATAGATTCTCTGGAACTGAGGAAATGTAGAGATGATTTCTGAGGGGTCATCGTATGGGCCCTTAGTAGTTCTAGCCAATACACAGGAAACTCCTAACATAGGAGTAGTTTGAAGAACATTATTGTTCTTAAACTTAAAGTCAATGTGAGGTGAAGTTGGCATAATTCTATTGTGATTAAAGTTAATTACTTGTTTAATTTATACCCTAGAGTATTGTACCTATACCTTAGGTACTTTTAATTCTAGCATCTCATTTTCGTTTTGTTCTAACAATCCAATAAGAACTGATATATCCTTGATAGGCGTAAGAGTACCTTCTCCCAAAGCTTTTTCTGGAAGAATACCGTCCTTACATACATAAGTGTATACCTTCTCAAGTATACCATGTTCTACATCGGGATGGTCATAATAATTACCAATTTCAATGAATAGGTTTCCGGTGGGAGCAAGCCTGCCCTTTTCCCATTCCTCTAAGTCATTGAAGTATGGTCTTACGTATCCTCTAGCAGGTAAGCCAGTATATAAGATTGTATGTAGCAACCTCATATCGGCTTGTGTTTGAGAAACCAGATGTACATCTATGGTAATATCTTTAGTTTCATAGGGAAACTCTGAAGCTTGGTAATTACCATCCTCAAGTTTATCACCAATGATGTATTTGTTCACACCAATATCTCCAGCATAATAACCTTGTAGTTCTATGGTTATTCTTGGGAGAGTCTTTGGGCCTTTTACTTGATTATTCCCTATACCAAAAAGAGGTATAAACTTCTTCATACCTTTAATTGCCTCTTGAAATCTTTTTTCGTTTTCTTGAGATAAGGGTAAGAAATCTTCTGGGTTTAAGGTAAGGCCCATTTCTAACATTGTACTAAGTAGAGAGATATAAAAAGTTCTTTCTACTATTTCTTCTGAGTTTACCATTAAAGTCCTAATCTAATATCTAATTGAACACTCTGGGGGCTACCATTGTCATTGATATACCCATTATAAGTTACGGTAATACCTCCAAAACCACTCATTATGGTTTGTAAATGACCAACACAATTTAATTCACTAACCCATTGAGTGGCAATATTTGAAGGATAATCGGTAAGCCATACTTTAAATGGTATGGGGTCTGAACCAATGCCAATACCAGGGAATTGGCCATCTATTGTCTTACTTATATTGGTTATCTTAAATTGTTTTACAAATTTAGCAACTTGAGTACCATTGATAAGGTAATACTGATAACCCTTTACTTTACTAATCTGAGCAGTACTAGTATTTTGACCAAGGTTTGGGAATGGTATATTTGGGATGGGTTCAAAGCCATACTTAGTAGTTCTAGTACCTGGAGATTGGGTTATATTTAAAACTATCTCAGGGTTAGGTTCTTGCTGTGAGATAATCTTAACTGTAGCAGTTCTTTCCAATGGGTCATAGTTACTGGGGTTATGTTCTTGATTAGTAGATTTAGTTTTGATAGTAAGCTTGCCTGCAGCATTTGCTTCCCCAATTTCTTGGGTTACCTCTAACCAATCGGATGAGCTTTCTAATTTCCAATCTACTGCCCTATATTCATCCTGTGGTTCATTGTCAAGGAATTTCTGTTGATAACTGTATACAGATATCTCTTTAGTTTCATTTCTCTTAGAACCCTCAAAAGTAATAGAAGTACTATCTGGGGATATTGAGAAAAAAGTTTTCCAAGTTTCCTTAATCTCTGGAGCGGCTCCCTGAACTAAAGTTACTTCTCTTTCTACTCCCTGAACAATTACCCTGAGAACTTGTTCCTTTTGAGTTTGTTCTGTATTTACTGCTTTTGGTTTTACACGAATGGTAGCAGTACCAGTTCCGGATAGCGAAGATATTTCAAAGTCTACTGCCATTATATAATCCTCCTTATTTCTTTTCTAACTTCATTACGTATTTCCTTTTGTAAGGCAGCTCTTCCACCAGCAGCCTTAAATGCAGGAGCCCAGAGAGGACGAGGTGGTAAATTACCATCTCTGCTACCATACTCTAACATGATAGCAATCTGATTCAAAGTCTTTCTTGAAGTCTTACCAGTATAGGTAATCTTCCTGATTCCAATTGGCAAACCAACGAAAGTTCTTTTCTTACCTTTTACCAGAGTAACTGACCTGGCATATTGACCAGTAAGGTTTAGCATGGTATGGTCTCCATACTTCTTTATGGTACCAGGAGCATGTGGTGGCCAAGATACTCCGGAACCTCTTGGAGGTACACCAGTATTCAAACTTCGTCTTACTATACGAAGAAGTTGATTGCCAAACTTTTCTGTACCTTTCGCATAACCCTTAGTTAAGATACTTGGAGTTTTAGCAATCAACCTTTCTGCACGAGCTTGTTCTCGTTTATCTACGTATATTTCTAGAGGACCAATTGGAGTCGATAGTGTAATATTAACCGACTTACTTGGCATAATCCTTATTGTTGTTTAGGTTTATCTAATCCCAATTCTTGAGCAATCCTTAATAAAAGGGTTTCTTGGTTAGTTAATCTCTCATTCATAGCCAACTTAAATTCCTCAAAATCCGGGGCAGGATTACGGGGTGATTCTGAACGATTATTAATTAACCCAAGAATATTATCGCATTCAGAAACAACGGCCTCAAATTTGGCTTTGTTATTTAAAATGTTTAAGGCATTTTGTTTCTGCATTGATACCTCATTAATGATATTATCGATATTGGTAGTATAATAGGTACCATTATAAATACCCTCATTTACATTAGTAGGTAAATAAATGGTAAGCTGAGATATTGAATCTTGTATCACTAATTCGATACTGTTAACAAAACCTTCTTTACCATTTGCGGCCATCGGTTTACTTTCTCCAACTTTTAAAACTCTTGCTTGGTCAAAGATTGGATAACCAGACCGACGGTCTTTCTCTAGGGTGAAAATCATATCACCCTTTTGTACTTTCTGAAAAATCAATTCTTCCATAATCATTTTCTATTTATTAAGTTTAAACCGAATGATACTGCACCTGGATTCTTCTGCATGAAGTCTACCAGTTTTAGAAATTGATAGTATCCAAATTGATTAATGAGTACCTGAGCTTTGTTTGCTACTTCTTGAGCAACCTCTATATTTGGAGCAGGTAATGCTAGTTGTATCTTAAATTCGGTGAGTTGTTCTTGTTGTTCCATAATCCCTTAGTTAACGTGTTAAAACGAAAAAAGGAGTACACCTAAAACAGATGCACTCCTTTAGTCATCTCAGCAAATAAAAACTTTACTGAGCCGGTGTGGTTGTACCTTTCATGGCAGCTACCACTTGATTGATGATGTTCTGGTCTCTCTGAGCATCCACTACTCGATTAAGGCGGGCAATCTCCTGGTCTTTTGCAGTGTTCTCGATGAGACACTTAATCTCTTGCTGGCCTTTCATTACCTCGCAATGATTACGTTCTGCCTGGAGAGCCAATCGATTTTCGGATTCTCTAACTAAACCCTTGATTTCACAACAGCAATCTGACTGTTGATGTTCCATCTGGCAAAGACGGTCCATAACTCGATTGAATCCTGCGCCCATTTGGTCACGAGAATCCCGAATATCTGCATTGGTTTTGTAGCCCAAGTCGCAAAGACCTCTTTCCGTAGTAAAACGGTTATTAAGGATTTCTCTACCTACTCCTTCTACTTGCCTTGATACCCCTGCAACTTCAGAAGTAACTCCACGAGCAGCATCTGAGATATCCTTATAGATACCTGCCTTTGCTTCCTGAACCGTGGATTCTACTCTCTGAATATCAGCTTTGGTATCATTGATTTTATCCCATACGGAAACTGCAGCAGCACCAAAGCCACCACCTACCAATGCACCTCCGACGGCACCCCATCCGGAGCCCCAACCAGAATGATTATTACAACAATCACTGCCTCTATCGGCAATCACTACGCCTTCACCGGCACCTTTTACTTCTACTCCCATAATTTTATTGGTTTTAGGAAATTAATACTTAAGTTTTTATGGTCTCTCATATAATAAATACTGGTGTTGTATATAACCTTATGATATACTAAATACATAATCATAGGTTATAGTTGCAGCACTCTGGTTAATAGTAAGTGTTATCTTCTTATCAGATTCTGATTGAGTTACTGTTACTGTGGCAGACCTTGAGGATTCAACGGTGTTCTCACGAGTTTGAACTGAGAGCTCTTTATTTGGGAGCCCATTATTTTCTATATTAATTATAGCCCAATCTGGCATACCTCGACTTACTCCTACCGGATATGTATCGGAAGTTTCTATACCATTTATCACTTTCTTTTTATAAGAGATGAATGGAACCTTTTCGGTTTTTCCCAAAGCTGGATGAGTAATAGATTGGGAAGTCTGACTTCCAGGAGCACTCCCCCAATTAAGATAATAATTATAAGATACACTTGCACCGCCCTGAGTGATATCCACATAATCGGAAGCACCACCATGAGAAGCGGTAACTCTAATAGACCTACTACTTGTACTGGTATTCTCAGAAGCACTAAGAGTAGTACCTGATAAGCTAAATCCTGAGGTACCATCGGTACTTAAACTCGGAGTAGCACTATCTGAACCATCCCTTGTATTTGAACCTGAGGTATAGTTAGCATACCTTGGTCTACTTGCACCTGGGTACAAAGTTACGCTACCTCCAGTATTACTGATAGTATAAGAACTTGCAGTTAAGCTTACACTCCAAGGGCCATAAGTATATCCCGTAAATTCATTTGCTGCTTGGTATACTGGTACACTTACCGATTTGGTTTTACCATTTAGTGATAGGGTACCAGTAAGGGTTCCTACCTGGGCTCTAGATTTAACAGTAGTACCCAAAGAACCTGCACTAACTGCAGTACCATAACTAATGCTAGCACCGCTTGTAATTGTGCCTCCTCCAGTTGTAGAACCATTCCACCCCCAAGTCTGAGAATAAGTTGGCATACTTGAGAATGAACTTCTACTTCCTCCACTTGCAGGTATATCGGATACGCTTCCTCCACTTGCAGTGATTTCACTATAGGTCCTATAACCTGCTGATTGAGAACAACTGATAGTTGCCTTCTTATTAGTTTCAACTTGTGTTAAGGTTACCGTACCGCTTCGTGTACTGGTAGAGGTATTATTACTCATAGTTACAGAAGTACCACTTCCAGATACACTACCAGAGTTGGCTCTAGTATAAGTTAAAGCGATTTGGTTACCATAATTATGACCATTTCTTAATTCTTGCTTATAAGAAGTAACTGAAAAGGTTTTGGTACCTCCAGTAATCTCAAAAACCATAGAGGTTGGTGATACACTCCAACCATAGGTCCAAGATTGAGAAGCTGCTACTTGAGACCAACCGATAGTTAAAGTCTTATTACTTTCATTTTGGGTTAGTACTCCATCTAACTTAGATCTTGCAGTTAGATTAAGGTTTTCTTGAGCAACCCAACCACCACTCTCTGACCAGCTTACCCAAGAAGGTAATCCACTCGAACTATATCCTACTTTCGTTATCTGGCCAGTAGCTTTACCATCTAAATATTTCTCTTTATTAGAAGTTCTACCAAAGCCCACATTACCAGCAGTGGGGTTACCTCCAAGAGCCGAGAAGTTTAATACTGTATTATCAAGAACAAAAGTATATTTATAAGTTACCCTATGAATATCCTCTAACTTTACTGTTTCATTATTCCCATAGGAACTGGCATTGGATAGTTCCAACCCCACATAGTTTTCCCCTGTTCCTGTAGGGGAGAGTGCTAACAATTCAGCCTTGGTAGGACAGTCATTGCCATCCTTACCAAGGCCTACTTTACTTTTGACAGCACTCCAGGTTGCTATCTCTCCCATAAGTTATTTGTTTTTAAGTTCCTGAATCTCTGCCTTCAAAGCCTTGATTTCATCATAGAGAAGTTTAACACCCTCGATTGCCAAGGTTGACATCTTGTGATATTTAACTTGTTTTACGAGTACATATTCTTCTCCATTAATTTCCAAGGTTTCGAATTCCTCTGGATTAGGCACCGTAGATTTCTCTACTGGAACTTCTTCCACATATTTACCAAAGCCTAAGCCCTCGAGGTTCTGAGCAATGGTTCCCTCATCTTCCTTACCAAGCATAGTAAAGGATTTAGTAGGTATCTGGCAAATCTGGTCTAGAGTATGATTCAAATCTCGGATATTATCTTTGAGTCGAATATCTGAAGACTCTTTCCAGAAACCAGAAGGAGCAGTGGTCTTAGCAAATACTACCTGGTCGGTAGTTGCCAAACTCAATTGAGCTCTAGTTACTACGTGAGGATTATCTCTTCTACCAGCATGGCTATTGATAGAAGTTTGAGCAGCCGTACCTGCAGCCTTAGCATCGACAATAGCAGCAGCCTGAGCAGTAGATACTGGTTTATCTGCATCGGATGTGTTAGAAGCATTACCCAAACCAACTTGAGCCTTGGTAACTGAATGAGGATTAGACTTATTGGCAAGGTGATTATTTACCTTAGTTTCCAATGCAGTTACATCTGAACCCGTATCAGCAATCAACCCATCCACGTAAGTTTTTAATTCTGTACGAAGAGAATTGATGGCATTGGTTCTATCTGTAATCTCATTTGCTAAGCCTTGTACCGTGTTATCCAGGTTAGTTTTATCAGATGCAGTCATTACACCTGCAGCAGTTTTAGTTGCTGCTGGGATATGAACATCTACATCAGTACCTCTACCATATGAACCTTTTTCAGTATTCTTTACCCATCTAAAATACTTCAATAAAAGTCTCTCCGTATTTGGAGTAATACTGTTTATTACCGTCATTATCTCCAAAGGTAAACTATTAATCAGCTTATCATGAGCATTGTCTTTTGCAATACGAGCAGCTTCTTCTGCAGCAATGGCATTAGGTAATGTCTCATCGAGTTTAACCCTATCAGCAGCAGACATAACTCCGGCAGCAGTTTTAGTTGCTGCAGGTATTACATTGGATTCTATACCATCTTGGTACCTACCGGAAGAGTCCAAAGAAGCTCTACGCAGGCTAATAGATAGATTTTCCCCATTACTACTGGGTGTAATCCTAACCATACTGCTTTCAGTATCGGAGGTCATAAACCAACGTTTACTTATAGGGCTCCCCGTATTATTTAAGAAGTGATTATTAACGTAGGTTTCCAAAGCTTTACCTCTACTACCTTCGAAAGCAGTACCAGCAATTTCCCCAATGATAAGAGAAGAAGTGTTACTATCTACGAATTTAGTACCTGACCAACGGAATTGGTAGGAAGGTTCATCATCTGCAACGTTTATATAGATTTTACCGGATTCTCCTGTTACTGGTGTTTGATGACCTGCATCAGTATACAATTTGATATTGGTAAGACCTCCAGTAGGACTTACATCATAAGTAGCATATACCTCGATTACATCGTCTACATATGAAGGCAAATGATTAGCGGGTATTAAGCCACTTTCATCCAATGGGGCAAATCCACCAGCTTGACCCTTGGTTGCTACGAAAGCATCATGCTTAGCTTCTAGAGTATCAATGTTCTTTTGCAACTTAGTTTCAAGGGCAATATCTGCAGCAGCTCTGGCTTCTTCTTCTTCCTGAATCTTTTGCATCTGAATCTGGTCATATTCGGCACGAGCATCGGCTTCCTCTTTAATAGCCTGAGATAGCTTTTGGTCTAAGGCTGTATCGGCATCCTTACGATTTTGGATTTCCTCTGCAAGAGCTGCTTCTGATTTACCATCCAAAGCCTCGATTGCATCCTTTCTATCTTGAACTTCTTGGGCAATAGCCGTAGGCAAAGTAACATCTAATGCTACTTTATCGGATGCAGTCATAACACCTGCTTTCTCTTGAGTTGCCTTAGGTATAGAGATAGTATCACTACCCTTTAGCTCATATATACCAGTATCTGGATTTTTAGTTGATGGCTGAGATACTAAGTCTACATGTTCTGCATAAGGAACAGCATTACGATGATAACTTACAAACTTCTCAGGAAGAGAATCAAATAATTTCTTGTCTGCTGCAGTTTGTACACCGGCTTTCTCTGCAGTGGATGAAGGCAATGTGATAGGGTTCTGTTCTACAGTACCATCTTCAACTACAGTTTTAGTAGCAGCAATGCCAACGGTAGTTTCATTTGGAGTTACATCACCAAGAGCAAAGTTAGCAGTAGATATTCTATCCAACTCTACTTTATCCTTTGCAGTCATAGTACCTGCCTTATCTGAAGATACCTGAGGCAAGTCGAAAGTTTCTTTGGTATCGGCGTTCAAACCATTGTCCTTAGTTATAGTAACCGTTACCTTATTAGCATCAGAAGCTGCAGAGATATCAGTTAAAGCATTTGGGTCTAATCCATCTAACTTAACTTTATCGGCAGCAGACATAAGACCAGCAAGAGATTGGGTAGCAGCTAAAAGGTTTTTAGTTCTATCCTGAACTTTACCGTATACATTGCCTTCTCCCTTATCTTGGTAATGTTCTGTCCAATGATAATGAGTTTCATCTCTCTGATATTCGGTTGTGTCGGTTACTATACTAGCCGGTAAGGAATCAGATGTAGCTTCTTCGGCTACCAATCTTTCCTCATGGTCATCGGTAATAGCCGTGAACTTATTATCCAATGCCGTATCGGCATCCGTTCTGTCCTGGATTTCTTTATCGATACGTTTACCCAAAGCAGTATCTGCAGCGATACGGGCAGCTTCTTCGGCATCAATGTTATCCTGAAGAACTTTATCGGCAGCCTTTCTTTCTTCGCTTTCTGTTTTGAGGTCAGAAGAGTTCTGGTCAATCTTTGCTTCTAATCGAATATCCTCAGCCTTACGAGCAGCAATTTCGTTATTCAGCAAATCGGTAATTGCAGTATAGTTACCATTTATATTATCTTGAATACCCTGAATCAATTCAAGATTTCGTTGGATATTGGCAGCATTCTGAGTTACCAAAGCATTGGTAGCATTCAGAGAAGTTAATAACTCTGTACGAGTTTCACTTACAAAAGTTCTCAGCTCATTTACCGTAGTAGTAAGAGTATTATTTAAGTTAGTGAAGGACTGTTGTAAGTTATTATCCCCTTGTTCACGCAAGTTCTTTTCGGCTTCAAGCTTATTCTCCAACTCAGTAAGCTTAGCAGTCATAGTTGCTGCAAAGTTGGGATCATCACCGAGGGCCTTAGCAATCTCAGCCAAAGTATCAAGTACTTCTGGAGCAGAGCCAATAATCTTTTGAATTGCTGCCTCTACCTGTTCAGAATTTTGGAAATCTGAATCATTCAGTAATTCAGATACCTTGGTAATATAATTTGCCTTCTCTTCGATGCCATCCAACTTGGCATATAGCAAGTCAGTGAAGTCATTTGAAGAAAGTACTTTACCGTCTACCTTATCTACCTTTTTCTCATCCATTGCCTGGTCAGCAGCAATTCTGTCTGCTTTTTCCTGAGCAATAGCATTATTGATAAGGGTATCTTGGTTAGCACGTTCTGTAGCTTCCTTATCAATATTATTCTGCAATGCAGTATCACCAGCTAAGCGGTCATTCTTTTCGGTAAGGATATCCTTATTGATACCAGCCATATCATCTTTATGGTTCTGAAGATTGGTATCAATCTTTGCCTCAAGAGAAGTTTCTTTGGCAATTGCTCGGTCTTTCTCTGCATTAATAGCAGTAGTGTTGGCATTTACCTTTGCTTTTAATTCATCCATAGCATCGGTATTACCTGCCTCTAGAGAATCAATACGAGCTCCCAAAGCATCATCACCAGCAATACGATTTTCCTTCTCTTGGTCAAGCTTAGTATTAAGATTAGATACCTCAGATTCCAAAGCCTGCTTGGTATTATCCAACTTAGCAGTGAATTCGGTACTCAAAGCTTTATCAGCTGCAGTACGGTCTGCTACTTCCTTATCTAAGTTTACCTGAAGAACTTGGTCTGCAGCTTTTCTTTCTACACTCTCAGTATTAAGGTCAATATTGAGAGTATCAACACGGGAACTCAAAGCACTATCGGCATTGGTACGGTCAACGATTTCCTCATTAATCATATCCTTAACTTCCTTGTAGTTATCACCTACAGTCTTAGTTAAGTTTGTGATTGCCTCTGAGTTTCTTTCAATATTGTGTTGGTTAGTAGCAATTGCCGTAGTGTTAGCATTTACCTGCTCGGTAAGCTCATTACGCAAAGTATTGATGGACTCTTGCATACTCAATGCCAAGTCTGAGATACGTTTATTAACGTTGGCCAGGCTTTGAGTATAAGCTTCATCAGCAGTCTTTCTTTCGGCAATCTCTTTATCCAAGTTAGCCTGAATTGTGGCATCTGCATCTTTACGGTCTTGGATTTCCTTGTTAAGGTTATCCCTTACAACTCCAAGAGCAGCATCACCAGTAGCAGACTTATTGTCTACATATTCTTTCAGTTTAGTTTCGAGAGCGGTATCAGCATCCTTACGAGCTTGAACTTCGGCAGCTACCTCAGCACTGTTTGCCTCATCACCAGCAATTCGGTCTTCGATTTCTTGGTTAACCTGTTCTGTGATTGCAGCCAACTTCTTAGTGATGGTAGTTGCAAAGTTGGGGTCATTTCCAAGGGCATCAGCAATTTCCTTAAGAGTATCAAGTACCTCAGGTGCTGAACCGATAATTTTTTGGATAGCCGCATTTACTTCCTCTTCAGTTTGGAAACCGGCATCGTTGATAAGCTGTGAGAGATGGGTAATATAGTTTGCCTTCTCTTCGATGCCATCAAGTTTAGCTTTGAGGATATCAGTAAAGTCATTCTTAGTCAAAGAATAACCTTCACGTTTATCTACCTTCTTAGCATCAAGGTCTTTATCGCCTTTTTCTCTAGCAGCAGCCTCGGCAGCTATAGCATTAAGCAATTGTTCTTTGTCTTCTACACCCTGCTCTTTTATATCCTCAATTTTGTGTTCGAGAACTAAATCCTGAGCAGCACGAGCAGTAGCCTCTGAATCTATATTGTTCTGTAATACCTGGTCTGCAGCAGTGCGTGCTTGAGCTTCCTGATCAATCTTACCTTGAAGAGCATTGTCTGCATTAGTACGGTCTGTTACCTCTTTAGAAATTTCGTTGTGAAGAACTTGGTCCTCAGAATGACGGTCTACCTTCTCTTGGTCAATCTTACCTTGAAGAGCTAAAGTATCGGCCTGTCGATTAGTGATCTCCTCATTAATCTTAGAATCCAATACAGTATCGGCATTGGTACGATTTGCGGTTTCTTCAGCAATCTTTGCCTCAAGTGCAGCCTTATCATTGATATGTAGAGTCTTAAGTTCATTTACGCTTTCCTTAATCTCACTATCGGCAGCAATACGTTCATCTTTTTCCTTTTGAATAAGGTCCTTGAGTTCCTTCTCAAGTTCATCGTTATCTTGATTTACCTTATCTTCAAGGTCTTTTATATCTTCGGCATTCTTATCTACCTTCTTCTCAACTCGGTCGATTTCAGCTTTTAAGTCTGCCTTAACAGTATCAATCTTCTTATTGATTTGGTCTAACCCGTATTCGAGATTATCCTGAACTGAGGCTATAGCAGTACCTAAAGCAGCTTCTGCTTCCTTAGCACGATTAACCTCTTCAGTTAAAGCAGTACGAAGGTCGGTTAATTTATTAGTGATGGTAGTTGCAAAGTTGGGGTCATTGCCCAATGCTTCTGCCAACTCTTTAAGAGTATCAAGGGCATCATCAGCACCATCAACCAAATCACTAATCATCTGTTTAACTTCTTCCTCAGTTTGATACTTCAAATCATTCTCAAGCTGAGAAACCTTAGTGATGTAGTTTGCATGTTCTTCAATGCCATCAAGTTTAGCCTTCAACTCATCGGTAAAGTCATTTTTCGATAAGTCGTATCCTTCTTTCTTATCTACCTTATTCTTGATAGAAAGTACGAAGGCCCAGAACTCATTTATGGTTCCTCCAAAGCCAGCTTTAACAAAGTCATCATAGTAACCCTGTAATAACCGCTGGTCTATTTCTTCGCAGGTATAATACTTACTTACATACATATTTTATAAAATTTAAGGATTAATTACTGCACGTTGACGACCCAGTAAGAATTCCGAATCGATATCTCTGAATGGTTCTCCTTCTGAACCACAGAAGGCATTCTTTGGTACGTCTGGATTTTCGGGGTCTACATCTCCACCGTCTTCAATATCTCCTCGAATACAAGCATAATCGGGAAGCTTATTTACACGGAATTTCATTACCTGGCCTATACCAGGATGAGGTATTATTTTATCCCAGATATCACCGAAGTAATCTTGAAAGCAGGTGACAAATTTGTTTCCGGTCATTGATTGAAATGCCGTTACATCATTGCCATTACCTTTCATTTCAATATGAACTCCAGATGTACCATTAAGGATAACC
>ENA-ORLW01002822-ORLW01002822.1-human-gut-metagenome-genome-assembly--contig:-NODE-2822-length-14645-cov-3.685269_pt1 | contig 14645 bp, 20 predicted proteins | sample MGYA00243017_ERZ508829 | MGnify/ENA primary metagenome ERZ508829 (study PRJEB26277, sample SAMN04329776) | human gut metagenome | biome: human-associated habitat | host: Homo sapiens | place: USA...
TGACATCACTTTATAAAGAGGATTCATATGGATATCGAATTATAAAGGATATAAGTCCTTACATTAAAATATCAGAGTCAACATTATATCCTATATTAAGACGTTTGGAGTCCGGAAGCTATTTGAGCGTTTATTCAGTCGAGCATAACGGACGGCTGAGAAAGTATTATAAAATAACCGATGCAGGAAGAAAGAAAATAGATGATTTTCTGACAAGCTGGGAAGAGGTCATGAATGTTCACAAATATATTGTTACAGAAACAGGGAGGAATGAAGATGAATAAGTCAGAATTTTTGGACTTGCTTGAAAGCAGATTGAAAGGGCTTCCGAACAGTGAAATAAACAAGTCTGTAACTTATTATTCAGAGGCAATAGACGACCGCATTGAAGACGGTGAAACAGAAGACGAGGCAGTAGCTTCTTTAGGAGAAATCGATGACATTATACAGAATGCTATGTCACAGGCATCACTGTCTGGGGTTGTAAAAGAAACAGTTAAGCGGAGATTTAAGGTTAGTGTTCCTGTTATGATTTTGCTTATTCTGGGTTCACCGATATGGCTGTCACTCCTTATAGCATTATTTGCGGTTATATTTTCTTTATATGTGGTTGCTGCGTCTGTAATAATCGCTTTATTTGCGGTTGTTATCAGCTTTATCTTAGGCGGAGTAACGGCAGTTATAGGTTCGCCTTTTGTGATGTTTGAAAACATAAATTCCGCAGTGTTTTTTATAGGTGCGGGACTTATTTTAATAGGTGTTGGAATCTTTGCATCTTATGCTTCAGTTGAAGTTACAAAGCTTCTGATTAAGTTCACAAAGTTTGTAATGCTTAAAACGAAAGCATTATTTGTAAGAGCATGTCAATTTTAAATATGAATTCGGAAAGGGATGAATAATATGAAAAACTGGGTAAAAAAATGGTTTATAGCAGCAGGAGCTATGATTGCTGCCGGTGTAATAATATGTGCTGTAATATTCGCCGTAAACGGTTTTGATATTTCTGCTTTTAATACTTCTAAAGAGAGGATTAGAGAAGAAAAGAGCATACAAAGAGGCATGGCTGCAAATTTATATATTGAAACTTCAAGCAGCGAAGTTATCCTGAAAAAAACAACTGACAGAGATGATATTCATGTTACTTACTATGAAAATGAGGATATCACATACGATTTTATTGATACTGACGGAACACTGAAAATAATAGAAAAAGACAATAAAAAATGGTATCAGATGCTTGAAATAAATTTTAGTATTCAGGACACACCGCTTATAGTTGAAATCCCTGAGGACAGGTGGGAAGAGATAAATATAAATACTTCAAGCGGTGATATATTAATTGATGAAATTAATTGTCAGGAATTAAATACAGAAACATCAAGCGGAGAAATCAACGCAAATAATTTGACAGCAAAAAAAGAAGCGTCATTTGATACCTCCAGCGGGGATATTGATTTGTTTGAAATTTTATCGGAGAGTATTTCTATTGATACATCAAGCGGTGAAACAAATATATCAGACATAAACAATTCAGCAAATATAAATATTGAATCGTCCAGCGGAGATATTTCTATAAAGAATTCAGTGCTTGCAAATCAGCTTACAATAGACACTTCAAGCGGAGAAACAGAGATTTCAAATGTGAGTGCAAACAATATGAACATTGAGTCATCAAGCGGAGATATTGAGTTTTCACGAGCAGACGCATCGGATTATAAGGTTGACACTTCAAGCGGAGATGTTTTCGGAACAATCAAAGGTGATAATAATACGGTTTCGTTTATTACAGAAACCTCAAGCGGAGATGTTTCGGTTCCTAATCCGTCAAAGGGAGAAAAAGCGTTCTCAGCCTCTACATTAAGCGGAGATATTAAAATAGCATTTTCAAAATGACTCAAATAAAAGGAGTATGCGTCTTTGTGGAAAGACAGTAAAAAGGCTCCTGTATGTGAATTCTTGGTTTGAGTGTTATTAAACACATACGCAAATGCAGACAGCAGAGAAAGGACCTAATCCGATTTTCAAATCAGCGGATAAATAGCAGGTTCTTTTAGCTTTGATTGCGGTTGATTGTAAACAAAATGTAAATTATTATTTATTAAAAAGAATGTTATTTGACATTAAAATGTATATGTGATAAAATATACAAGCCGCATATTTTCGGTTGTTTAAAGAAAGTAAATTAAAGTTGCTTCACCGGACATAGCGAGTTCTATAAAAAGGTAGGTGCATTAGAGAATGTACGCAGTTATTGAAACAGGCGGAAAGCAATATCAGGTTCGTGAGGGCGAAGTTGTTTTCATTGAAAAGCTTGATGTGAATGCTGATGACGCAGTTACTTTTGACAAGGTTATTGCAGTTAATTCAGACAACGGCATCAAAGTAGGTGCTCCTTATGTTGACGGGGCAAAGGTTGAAGCTAAGGTTATTAAGAACGGAAAGGCTAAGAAGATTACAGTTTTCACTTATAAGCCAAAGAAAGGCTCAAGCAGAAAAATGGGTCACAGACAGCCATACACACAAGTAAGAATTGAATCAATCAAGGCATAATTAAATGATTATTGCAAGGTTTTTTAAAGATTCATGCAACAGGCTTTTAGGCTTTCAGATAAGCGGTCATGCAATGCAGGACGAATACGGGAAGGATATAGCCTGTGCCGGTGTATCTTCAGCGGTTATGCTGACTTGTAATACTATTACCGAAGCGTTTAAATCGAATGCTAAAGTAAGTGTTGAAGAAAACGAAATTATGCTGAAGCTTGAAGATTCAGATGAAAATGCCGAAAAAGTTCTTTTGGGCTTTTTAACACATATGTATTTTTTATCGGATGAATTTTCAGGCAGGATTTTAGTCAAAGTTATTGATAAATAGCTTTGCAAGCTTGCCGGTTTTTAATCGGCGGAAAGGAAAGGTTACCTATTATGATTAGAATTTCAATGCAGTATTTTGCACATAAAAAAGGAATGGGTTCTACAAAGAACGGCCGTGACTCAGAGTCAAAAAGACTTGGTGCTAAGAGAGCAGACGGACAATTCGTTCTGTCAGGAAACATTTTAGTTCGTCAGAGAGGAACACACATTCATCCTGGTATGAATGTTGGTCGCGGTAAGGATGATACTTTATTTGCAACAGCTGACGGCGTTGTAAGATTTGAAAGACTTGGAAGAGATAAGAAGAAAGTTTCAGTTTATCCACAAGCTTAATTTTGAATTTTTATGAAAGCTCTCTTGCATTAGCTTGAGAGCTTTTTAAATTAATAGATTAGAAACGATGGTTCAAGTTCAATTAAGAGGAGAAATAAATGTTTGTAGATAAGGCGAAAATATTTATAAAAGCCGGTGACGGCGGTGACGGTGCTGTTTCGTTTCACCGTGAAAAATATATTGCAGCAGGAGGTCCCGACGGCGGCGACGGCGGGAAGGGCGGAGATATAGTTTTTATCGCTGATAAAAGCTTGTCAAACCTGATAGATTTCAGATATAAGAAAAAGTTTGAAGCTGCAAAAGGTGAGAACGGAAGCAAGAAAAACTGTTCAGGCAAAAATGCTCAGAGCTTAATTATTAAAGTTCCCTTCGGTACAGTAGTTAAAGACGCTGAAAGCGGAAGAATTCTTGCTGATATATCAACTGATGAACCTGTTATTATTGCAAAAGGCGGAAAAGGCGGAAGAGGAAATGCACATTTTGCAACATCTACAAGGCAGATTCCTAAGTTTGCAAAACCGGGGTTTAAAGGTGATTCGTATAATGTAATTTTGGAGCTGAAGCTGATTGCCGATGTGGGGTTGGTTGGTTTTCCGAATGTGGGAAAGTCAACACTTATTTCGGTTGTTTCAGCAGCAAAGCCGAAGATTGCAAACTATCATTTTACAACTTTAACACCTGTTCTGGGCGTCGTGTCTATGGGTGATGCTGAGAGTTTTGTCATGGCTGATATTCCGGGACTTATTGAAGGTGCCAGCGAAGGCGTAGGCTTAGGGCATGAATTTTTAAGGCATGTTGAGAGATGCAGACTTATTGTTCATGTTGTTGATGTTTCAGGTGTTGAGGGTCGTGACCCGAAAAATGATTTTACAACTATTAACAGCGAGCTTGAGAATTTCAGCGAGGAGCTAAGTAAACTTCCTCAGGTTGTTGCAGGAAACAAATGCGATATGGCAACTGATGAGCAGATAGAGGAATTTAAAACTTTTGCAGAGAATAAAGGATATGTTTTTGTTCCGATTTCCGCTGCGACAACAAAAGGCACAAAAGAGCTTTGCAACGCTGTATGGGAGAAGTTAAAAGAACTTCCTCCTGTTAAGCGTTATGAGGCACAGCCTTTGACTCAAATTGAACTTGATGAAAAGCTTCTTGTTAAAAAAGATTTTGTGGTCACAAAAGAGGACGGTGTTTTCTTTGTCGAGGCCGAGTGGCTTTGGGATATACTTCGTGTTGCCGATATGGATGACTATTCATCACTTCAGTATTTCCAAAGAGTTCTGCAGTCATCGGGAGTAATAGATAAGCTCAAGGAAATGGGAATTAAAGAGGGAGACATAGTTTCAATCTTCGATTTTGAATTTGAATATATGGAGTAGGTTTTATGACAGAAAGAGAAGCAAAGCAGTACAGCCCATTGTCACTTGCATTTTTAGGTGATGCAGTGTATGAAAGATTAGTTCGTAAAAGACTTTTGCTTAGTGCTAATATGCCTGTAGGAAAGCTTCACGAACTGACTATCAAAAAGGTCTGTGCAGAGTTTCAGGCACAGGCGGTTGACAGAATTTCAGATATGCTTACAGAATCAGAAGCCGACATTGTCAAGCGTGGAAGAAATGCAAGCGGAATGACAGTTCCTAAGCATGCGAGTGTTGCTGAGTACAGAAAAGCAACAAGTCTGGAATGTCTTTTCGGGTATTTGGAGCTTATAGGTGATAATGACAGGATAGAAGAGATATTTCAAGCGTGCATTGAGATTGATATGCAGCTTTAGAATATAGAAAGCAATAAAGTTAAAAAATTACTGTGTAAATATTATATAATTAAAAACTCTGAACAAAATTCACATTGTTCAGAGCTTTTTTAGTTATATTATTTTTTACTTTATTTTTTTATAAGCTTTTCTTCACACTTTTTAATAGATTCATTTTCATAAAGCTCGATTTTATAATCAAGTCGTGATAGAGTCTGCTGCATATCTTCGATCTTATGACTGAGAATTTCACGCTGTTCTATCAAAAGCTCTTTTCGTGCGGTGATGGTTTTATCACCTTGCCGGAAAAGCTGAACATACTCAATTAAAACTTCAATAGGCAGTCCTGCACTTCGCATGCACTTTATGAATTCAACCCAGTTGCAGGATTCCTGATTGTAATCCCTGAGACCGCTTTGATTTCTGGGAACAGGAGGTATAAGTCCGATGCGTTCATAATATCTCAGCGTATCGGCAGAAAGCTCATATTTTTTACTCACCTGAGAAATAGTCATTTTAATTACCAAACCTTTCTGCAAAATCTAAAAAATTATCAGTTGTTTTCAAAGGTTTGTGCAACCTTTTTAAGTTCTTCTATAATTTTTATATGCTGAGGGCATTGGCGTTCACATTGTCCGCATGCGATACAGTCAGACGCTTTTCCGTTTGTTTTTGCAAGATTTTCATAATAAACGCCTTGAATTGTAAAATCCTTTTTGATTTCTTGCATTTCGGCATTATAAAGAGCAAAATAATCAGGTATTGCGATATTCTTAGGGCATCCGTCCACACAGTAACGGCAAGCTGTGCATGGGATTTCGATAGTTGAGTTGATAATATCTTTTACCGTCATGCACAAGTCTTTTTCTTCATCGTTTAATGGTTTGAAATTTTCCATATAGCCTGTGTTATCAAGAAGCTGTTGAATATTGCTCATACCGCTGAGAACAACCATAACATTATCAAGACTTGCCGCAAATCGAATAGCCCATGACGGAACAGACATCTGAGGTTCGTTGTCTTTGAAAAGCTTTTCGGCAGTTTTTGGAATTTTTGCCAGTGTACCGCCCTTTACAGGTTCCATTACAATGATTTTTTTGCCGTGCTTGATTGCTGTTTCATAGCATTTTCTTGACTGTACGCTTTCGTTTTCCCAGTCGAGATAGTTTATTTGAAGCTGAACAAAATCAACCTCAGGGTGCTCGTTAAGAATCTCGTCTAAAAGCTTTGCGTTGTCATGATATGAAAAACCGATTTCTTTTACTTTCCCCTCTTTTTTCTTTTGGGAAACAAAGTCGAAGCAATTTAATTTTTTTGCAATTTCATAATGCTCAACATTCAGGTTGTGAAGTAAGTAATAGTCGAAATATCCTGCACCGGTCTTTTCAAGTTGTTCATTAAAGATTCTCTCTAAATCCTCTTGATGTTTCAAAAACATAGTAGGTAATTTTGTAGCTATTGTAAAGCTTTCACGAGGATAACGGTCAACAAGAACTTCTTTAATCACATTTTCACTTTTAAAGTTGTGGTACATATATGCTGTATCAAAATATGTAAAACCTTTTTCAAGGAAAGTATCAACCATTTTGCAAATCTGTTCCTTGTCAAAACTGTTTGGGTCATTTTCCTTCAGCGTAGGAAGACGCATAAAACCAAATCCTAATTTTTTCATGTCAAAGATTCCTTTCTGAGTTCATTAAGTTTATTTTTAATAGCTTCAAAAGCAGACATTTCATCGGTTAAATCCGCAACGGTTTTTTCCATAGGGCAGATTCCATCACCTTTTCTGTTGATTATTTTATCGGTGAGAGTGTCATAAGAAAAAGCAATATTTCGGTCTGATAAATATTCTGCTGCACTTTTGCTAAGTACCTCTGCATAAACTTCTTTCACTTCGGCGAGAGAAATAAGCATAGCTGCTGCCTTGCCGACAATTTTATCAGCGGCTGAGAAACCCTTCAGGTTAATACCATTTCTTAAAAATTCAACCATAGGGGAAATACCTTTAAGAGTGCTTGTGTAAATTGTATCGTCTTTGCAGAGCACACAGGTGTACTGACTGTCTTTGAGAAGTTCTTTTGCTTTTTTCAGATTATTCATAAAGCTTTTTAATGCCTTTCATCTTATCAGCCAGAAGAGGGATAATAGCCCATTGAATTAAAATTCCAAACAATCCTGATGTAATAAAGGCACCGATTGAAGCTATAGTAATTTGATTATCTGAAAGAATATAAATTGCAAAAATCATGGCTGCAGCACGGGCAATGCGACCTGCTGTTTGAGTGATAATAAACTTTACAAACGAGTTTAATTTTGCTTTTGAAAGCAGACCTGATACAAGGCCGTAAACTGCAAGCTCAATTGTTATAAATGGAAGTAAAGCAGATGTCGGCATTCCCGAAATCGCAAAGCTTAGAACAGGGCTGATTATACCCGCTGTTATACCTGCAATAGGTCCTCCTGTAAATCCCGCAAGAAGCACAGGGATATGCATTGGCAGAAAAGCTGCTCCGACTGCCGCACCTGTTCCTGATACTACTCCTATTGCATGAAATATCTGAGGAAGCACAACCGCACATATAATTGATGCTGCGATTAAAATTGTCTTTGCTGCAATTGTTTTTTTGTTAAGTGTTAATGTGTTCATATCTTATTTCTCCTTTACGCATTTTTACCCATTTTATAGGCTTGTTTAATAAATTCAGTTGAGTTGACTTCGCCCTTCTGCCATACGCCTGTTGCATAGATTACTCCCTTTTCAATTGGACTTTCAAGGCAATCTTCAGTGAAACCGCGAAGTCCTTCCACTGTTTTTTCAAGCATTGATTTGTCTGTATCGGCAGCTGTGGTAATGAAATAAAATTCTTTATTGCTGATTTCAGTATATCTTGGCACAGTTCTGTCTATAAGTGTTTTAAGCTGAGCGTCCATCGTATAAAAATAAACAGGAGTTGCTAAAACTATCACATCAGCTTCAACCATTTTATCGAGGATTTCTTTCATGTCATCCTTTTGTACACACAGATGGGTGTTGTTGCATGCTCCGCATCCCAAGCAATAACCTATTTTATGTTCGCTGAGCCGAATTTTTTCTGTGTTATGTCCGGCTTCCTTTGCACCTTTTATAAATTCATCGCAGAGCAAGTCGGAATTTCCGTCCTTTCTTGGACTTGCCGAAATAATAAGTATGTTTTTCATGTTTATAATCTCTCCTTATGTAGTTTTTTAATTTGTCTGTTCATGCAGGTGATATTTCTTATGTGCATCGCATATTTGCCGTTGACTGTATATATCATAACACTTGGAGTGTACTCCATGTCAATACTTTTTTATGAATTTTTTTATATAATATAAATTTTTAAAAAAATAGCTATATATATTGACAAAGAATAAAATCAGCACTATAATATGAAATATACTTCATGTGAAGTGTATTTCATAAGGAGGTGTGTAACTTTGAAAAATCTAATTAAAAAATACAGATGTGAAATTGATATGACTCAAGCAGAGTTAGCGTCAAGGGTGAATGTATCTTCACGGACAATTATTTCACTCGAAAAGGGTTATTATAACCCTTCTCTTATGTTAGCGTACAGAATAGCTCTTGTATTCGGTACAACAATAGAAAAAATTTTTTGTTTAGAAGAAAATAAAGAATCGGAGGATAAATAATTATGGAAAAAAATAATGAAGCAAAAATAACCGAAAAAGGTTCAGCCAGAGGAGAAATTTTATCAAATGAAAAGGATAGACAGATTAGCGATAAGATTAATTATTTAAGCTCTGTTATAAGCAAATTTATTATTATTTTACTTGCATTTGTTTTTATAATATTTGACAGAAGAGAACTCACTTGGCTTCTTCTTATAGTTTTTGCTTTTGAATCGGCAATAGAAAGCTTGGTAAAATGCATATATTATCATACTAAAGAAAAGATTTTTCAAAGTGTTTTGTGGATTTTACTTACTGCTTCATCTTGTGTGTGTTTCATAAGCCTTTTAGTTGAGGGAAAATAAAAGGCATCATATATTATTAAGTGTTTATTAAAATTCATATATTGACTTATTTGAAAAAATTACTATAATAAAAATAGGCATAAATTTGTATATCTATGTCGTAATATGCAGAATTTTTATAATATACAAAAAGGAGAGTTTTATAATGGACAGTAAAGTAGCAAGTCTTATTAATGAGCAAATTAACAAGGAGCTGTACTCAGCTTATTTGTATTTCGATTTTGCAAATTATTATGCTTCAGTTGGTTTAGACGGTTTTGAGAACTGGTACAAAATTCAGGCACAGGAAGAAATGGATCATGCAATGCTGTTTTATCAGTATCTTCACAATAATGATGAAAAAGTTACACTTGAAGCTATTGAAAAGCCTGATAAAATTTTTGAAGACAATATGGCTCCTTTAAAAGCTGGGCTTGAGCATGAAAAGTATGTAACATCTCTTATTAACAATATCTATGCGGCAGCATTTGATGTAAAAGATTTCAGAACAATGCAGCTTTTAGACTGGTTTGTTAAAGAGCAGGGTGAAGAGGAAAAGAACGCTTCTGATATGATTTCCAAGTATGAGCTTTTCGGTTCAGATGCAAAGGGATTATATGCACTTAACAGCGAGCTTGCTGCGAGAGTTCATAGTGCCCCGTCACTGACTTTATAAAATACATAAAATTTGAATGCATTATGCTTTTTTCTTTTTGTCAGCAAAATTCCGCACTTTGTTTTTATGTCAGAGTGTGTTTTTATTTATATGTTTTTAGCACATAAGTCGTTATATTCTGATTTGTCGATATTATCAAAAACGCTGATGCTACCTTTATTATTTTTTTTGGAATGATATAAAGCATAGTCTGCCTGACTGATAATTGTTTCTGAGTCAGAAGAGAAATCCCCATAATGTGTCAGACCGAAGCTGAGCTTTATGGGAATAGCTGTTTTTAAGTTTTCTGCGTATTGTTCTACGATTTTTTGAATGTTTTTTATTTCCGAAACGGCTTCATCAAGTGAATTAATATAGATGAATGCACAAAATTCATCTCCGCCGTATCTGAAAAATGACATTTTTTCTTTTTTAAGAAAAATCTGTCCGATATTTCTTAAAATATCGTCACCGCAAAGATGTCCGTATGTATCGTTTATTTCTTTAAAGTTATCTATATCAGCTATAATAAAATATGACGGCGTTTCAATTTCATTGTTATATATTTTTTTAAAACTGTCTGACAGAGCTTTTCTGTTCATTAGCTTAGTAAGACTGTCAATTTTTGTTTTGAGCTTGAGTTTTTCTAAGGTCTTTTGATTTTCTTTTTCAATAAAAATAATGCTCATTGATAAAATATAAATCAGAAATAAAAAGATAACCGAAGTATATATATCGCAGAACTTATATTTTATATTGAAACAGTACTTATTAACCAAATAGATACTTATCTGTCCGAATAGGTTTAATAAAAAAGCTAAGCTTGTCAGAATTTTATCTTTATAAAATGCAGTAAATATAACCGCAATATCAAATATCAAATAAAAGTATGAAAAATCACCGTGCATGATTTTAAATATCAGTCCGACAACGGCTGTTGAAAGCGAAATAAAGTAAGCTTTTTTTATGTGGCATATTTTGTTATTTGTTATTATTATTTTATTACAAACTATAAAAAACGAACCGATTAAAACGGAAAGAAATATTGATATTAAAAAATTGTGCTGTGACTGATTCATAAAATATATAATCAAAGTGAAAAAGTAAGCTGCTGTAATAACTGAAAGATATTTGAAATGTATATTAAGGGTTTTTGATGTTATATTTCTGAATTCATAATCAGTACTCATATTGTATTCGGTTTTGAAACTGCTTTTATGAAGTGCGTGCTTTTTATTTATCAATTTTAAATAACCCTCCTTTTCAACTGGTAAATTCTTCTCAACAACAATATTATACTCCTAAAGTGTAAAAAAGTCAAATCTATAAGTGTGTTATTATTAGTTGTTATTTGTGATACACTATAAATATAAAATGACTGATTGATAACGAGTTATAAAGTTTAAATTTAAAAAATGGAGTATGGTTGTACCTATGATGAATATTGGTGAACGCTTATACTATTGGCGAAGCTTGAATCAGCTTAGTATTTATAAACTATCTAAGCTAAGTGATGTTTCTGAAAATCATATACGAAATCTTGAAAACGGTATAAAACAACCTACAATAAAAATTTTGCAGCAGCTCACAGACAGCTTAGGGATTTCATTATCAGAATTCTTTAATGACAATCCTGACCAGAACACATACCTAACCGAAGATGAAAAGCATTTGCTCGATTTATACAGAAAGCTTCCATGCGATAAAGCAAATATATTGGTAGAGTTCTATGAGAAAATGTGCAGATAAAGATTAGGCTGTTATGCTGTATTGTTGACATCTTTTACCCTTTGTGATAAAATATTATACAGTTTAAAATCTAATATAAAAAGGAGGAAAGCTCCGAAAAGGAGCAAGTATATATGTCAGGACATTCAAAGTGGAGTAATATTAAGAGAAAAAAAGAAGGTAACGACGCAGCAAAGGCAAAGATTTTCACAAAAATAGGAAGAGAAATGATGGTTTGCGTCAAAGAGGGCGGTCCGGACCCTGCAAATAACTCAAAGCTTCGTGATTTGATTCAAAAGGCTAAGAGTAACAATGTGCCGAATGATAATATTGAAAGAATGATTAAGAAGGCTGCCGGTGAGGGAGACAAAAACAACTATGAGACAATGGTCTATGAGGGCTATGGACCAAACGGAGTGGCAGTTATTGTTGAGTGTCTGACGGATAATAAAAACAGAACAGCCGGTGATATAAGACATTATTTTGATAAATTCGGCGGAAATCTGGGAACAACCGGATGCGTATCATTTATGTTTGAGCAAAAGGGAATAGTCGTCTTAGAAAACAACGGTGCAGAAGAAGATAAGATTATGGAAGATTGTTTGGAATCAGGGGCATCTGACTTTAATATTGATGAAGATATTATTGAAATCACCTGCTCACCTAATGAGGTTTCGGATGTTAACCATGCAATGACTGATTTAGGCTATAAAGTGCTTTCTGCTGAGGCAGAGCAAATTCCTTCAAATCGTGTTGCGCTGACAGATGAAGATTCAATAAAGAAAATGAATCTTTTGCTTGAAACGCTCGAAGATAACGACGATGTTCAAGAGGTTTATCACAACTGGGATATGCCTGCTGAGTAGTCTCAATAAAAGTAATGTTGGTCTGTTCTTTATTGATAATGAAGGACAGACCATTTATTTTCAGCAAAATTGCTATTAAATTAAGTTTTAAACGACTGTTTTTCATAAAAAAACGAATAATTTCTTCATAGATATTGCATTTTTTATAAAGTGAGTATATAATAAATATGATACATAATAAAATTGAAAGAGGTAGTTTAAAGATGCTAGATATTAAGTATGAGCTTACAGATAAGCTTAAAGACAAGCCGACAGATGAATCTAAGCTTGGATTCGGTCACATATTTACAGACCATATGTTTGTTATGAATTATGACACAGGCAAGGGTTGGCATGATGCCAGAATAGTACCGTTTGGTGATATTTCACTTTCACCTGCTGCAATGTGCCTTCACTATGGTCAGGAGATTTTTGAAGGTCTTAAAGCTTACAGAACTAAGGATGGTTCTATTCAGCTGTTCAGACCTGATGAAAACTTTAAGAGAATGAATGTTTCTAATGAGAGAATGGTTATTCCTCAGGTAAATGAACAGGATTGTCTTGACGGCTTGATGGCATTGTTAAAGGTTGAAAAAGATTGGGTTCCTCATTCAGAAGGTTCAGCATTATACATAAGACCGTTTATTTTTGCAACAGACCCTTATGTAGGCGTTCGTCCTGCTGACCACTATATGTTTATGATTATACTTTCTCCGTCAGGTGCTTATTATTCAACAGGGCTTAATCCGGTTAAAATTTATGTTGAGAATAAGTATGTAAGAGCCGTAAGAGGCGGAACAGGCTTTGCTAAAACTGCTGCTAACTATGCTATTTCACTAAAGGGTCAGGACGAGGCACATAAGCAGGATTATGAGCAGGTTCTATGGCTTGACGGTGTTGAGCAGAAGTATGTTGAAGAAGTAGGTTCAATGAATATCTTCTTTGTAATCGACGGGAAAATCGTTACACCTGCACTTACAGGTTCGGTTCTTCCGGGTATAACCAGAAAGTCGGCTATTGAAGTTTGCAGAAGCAAGGGTTATGAGGTTGAAGAAAGAAAGATTTCTATTGAAGAGATTGCTCAGACTTATGACGAAGGCAAGCTTGACGAAGTGTTCGGAACAGGTACTGCCGCTGTTATATCTCCTGTAGGACATTTAAAATGGAATGACAAGATTATGACAATAAATGATAACAAAATCGGACCTGTATCACAAATGCTTTATGATACAATGACAGGTATTCAGTGGGGAACTATTCCTGATGAATTCGGCTGGATTTTCCCTGTTGAAGATTAATAAAATTTAACAGTAAAAGAAAAAGCGTTCAGTCTTATGAACGCTTTTAATTTATTATTTTGCTTTAAAGATTTCCTTAAAAATACAAGATTTTTAACTGTTTTGTTCATCAAAGTATGTACTTTTAACGGCTTCTATTTCAGAATCAGCAGCTGTATCGATATTATTTAAATTAGCGGCAGATTCTTCAAATATTTCGCTGTATGGAATTATAATGTTAATCGCCTGCTTATGATTTACTATATTCATTTCAGTATATGAACCGCCGTTTTCACCGTCAACAGTCCATGCTATCTTTTCTTCAGAAGTAATTTTTAAGTTTGCGGTTTTGAATTTATAGAAATATTTAGCGTTGAGATGGGTGTTTTTAGTGGTGTTTGCAGCCAGCAGGTTGGTTATCATAGCACTCCATTCAATAGGGTTGCTTGGTTTTCTGACTAAAGTAACTTCAAAAAGCCCGTCATCGAAAAGTACACCTTTTTTCTTTAGATTTAAAATACCTCCGACTGATATGGTGTTTGTAATCATTCCGAGTATAAATGTGTCTTCTATTGTATTGCCGTCGTATTCGATTTTGAGCTTATATGAATTTATTTTTCCCAGGCTTTTAGCACCTTCTAATACATAAGCCAAATGTCCGAATATATTCTTGAATGTCTGAGGGGTTTCATATGAAACAGCTGTGAATGCTCCGAAAGCGGCGACATAGCAGAAATGTCTGTCATTCAGCGAACCCACATCATAAGCGAATGGTGTCCCATGAATAACATTTTCGGCTGCACGGACCATGTTTCTGGGAATTTTAAGACTGTTTGCAAAGTCATTGGTTGATCCGGCCGGTATATAACCTAAATTAGGTCGGTTTTCACATTTCATAAGGCCGGTTATAGATTCGGATAATGTGCCGTCACCGCCTGAACAGACAATAAGGTCATAACCTTCATCATTACTTTTTTCTATTACCTTTAAAGCATCGCCTTTTTTTTGAGTAGGATAGGCAGTAACAAAATAATTATCCTTTGTGAAAATGTCTATTACATCAGAAAGGCATGGCTTTAGCAAAGCTCTTCCCGCGTTTGGATTATATACAAAAAGTAATTTCTTTTTCATATTTTTATCCTTTCTTATGATTTTTAAAGTTCAAAAATCACAACAATATATTAATATTTT
>ENA-ORLW01002840-ORLW01002840.1-human-gut-metagenome-genome-assembly--contig:-NODE-2840-length-14534-cov-2.778308_pt1 | contig 14534 bp, 7 predicted proteins | sample MGYA00243017_ERZ508829 | MGnify/ENA primary metagenome ERZ508829 (study PRJEB26277, sample SAMN04329776) | human gut metagenome | biome: human-associated habitat | host: Homo sapiens | place: USA...
AATCTAAATATTCGGGCAGGCTGATCAACCTGACGGCATGGGCCGTGATCTTCGGGATGCCGCTGTTCGTCACCTCCCCCGACCGGCCGCTGATGACCTGTTCGGAGTACCTGCGCTTCCTGCTCGTACCGCTCTCGTTCATGGTGGTCTTCTACACGAACTATTTCCTGCTGATCGAACGATACCTCTTCACCCGTCAGACAGGCCGTTTCCTGGGCGGCAACGCGTTGTTGATCGCCGCGGTGATCGTCGGGCTGCACCTCCTGTTCCGCTACGTGCTGCCGCCCGATGCGCAGCACCCGCCCCTGCCGCGGCCGTGGCAGGACTCCGTGCGTTTTTTCGCCGGAAACGCCGCGCTCTACCTGCTGGTGGTAGGTGCGGGAGTCGCCATCCGCATGACGGGCGGCTGGTACAAGGCCGAAGCGGCCCGGCAGGAGCTGGAACACAGCCGCACGCAGGCCGAACTGCAAAACCTCAAAAGCCAGCTCAACCCCCATTTTCTGTTCAATACGCTCAACAACATCTATTCGCTCATCCAGATCGACGCCGACCGCGCGCAGCAGGCCGTCCACGACCTGAGCCGGATGCTGCGCTACGTGCTCTACGAAAGCAGTTGCCCCACGGTGCCGCTGGCCGCCGAGGTCGAGTTCCTGCGCGACTACATCGAACTGATGCGCATCCGCCTGCCGCGCCACGTGGAAGTCGGAGTCTCGCTGCCCGAAGAACCGTCGCCGACGCCCGTGGCCCCGCTGCTGTTCATCTCGCTGATCGAGAATGCCTTCAAACACGGTACGAGCAACGACAGACCGTCGTTCATCCGGATCGACATCCACGAGCGGGGCGGCGAACTGGTCTGCTGCATCCGCAACAGTTGTTTCCCCAAGACGGCTTCGGATCGGAGCGGTTCGGGCATCGGGCTGAAAAACCTCTCGAAACGGCTGGAGATGATCTATCCGCAACGCCACACCTTCGAATACGGAGAGCGGGGCGGCACCTACACGGCGTCGCTGCGCATCAAATTGCACGAACAATGAAACTGAACTGCGCGATCATCGACGACGAACCGCTGGCCGTGGAGCTGATGGCGGGATACGTGCGCAAGACACCGTTCCTGACGCTGTGCGGCTCGTTCGGCAGCGGCTCGGCGGCCTTCGACATGCTGCGCGACCGCCCCGTCGACCTGCTTTTCTGCGACATCCAGATGCCGGGGCTGAGCGGCATGGAACTTTCGCGGATGCTCCCCGCCGACACGCGCGTGATCTTCACCACGGCTTTCAGCCGCTACGCCGTCGAAGGCTTCCGCGTCAACGCGGTCGACTACCTGCTCAAACCGATCAGCTATGCCGACTTCCTCGCAGCGGCGAACAAGGCGCTGGCATGGTTCGAACTGAAAAACCGTGCCGAAACGCCCCCGCCGGCCGCAGCTCCGCAGAGCCTCTTCGTCAAGACCGAATACCGGCTGCGGCAGATCGGATTCGACAGCATCCTCTACATCGAGGGGCTGAAAGACTACGTGAAGATCCACGTCGAGGAGGAGACGCATCCCGTGCTCACGCTGACCAGTCTCAAATCGCTGGAAGAACAGCTGCCCGCCGACCGGTTCGTCCGCGTCCACCGCTCCTTCATCGTGCAGCCTTCGAAGATCCGCTCGATCGAACGCAACCGCATCGTCTTCGGCAAGGAGTACATTCCCGTCTCGGAGAACTACCGGCAGGCGTTCTTCGACTTTCTGGCCGAACACTCGCTGCTCTTCTGATCTCCGCACGGCATGCAATCGGCAGACCCGCCGCACGACAAACCTACCGCTCCATCCGCTCCGCCTCGCGGTCGCGGATCGCGCGCAGCTCCTCCCGTCCGACGGGAAGACCGACGAAATCGGCCGGATAATCGGTTTCGATAATATCCGGTTCGGAGAGGAGCGTGCGCAGGTACTCCACACGCCGGTCGCGGCGATCCTTCACCCGATCGGCCGATCCCGTGATGGAGACGATCACCATCACGCCGCGGTCGTGGAGCTTTTCGTAGATCTCCGTCATGGCGGGATCCATCGCCTTGCGGCTCGCGGCGATGAGGTAGCTCCACGGAATCCCGCTCCGCTCGAAAGCCCGAAACTGCTCGGGCGTACTGATCTCAATGCAGAACATCGCGTTGCGCACCCCCGCATTCCAATAGTACAGCGCCTCGTCGAGCGAGCGGACGCTCAGGAAGATGTTGTGGTATTCCGACCACGCGCCGCCCGGCAACAACTGCTCGACGTAATAATCCAGCGCCCGCCGTCTCTCCGCCTCACCGACGCCCTTCGTGTTGATATACTTGTTGTCGAAATTGAACGCCACCTTGTCTTTCCCCCATTCGAGCACCTCGGCGAGCGTCGGAATGCGGTAGTCGGTCACGTTTCCGTCGCGGTCGACCAGCCGGAACCGCTGCAACTCCTCGTAGGTGTAGTCGGCCACGCGCCCCTTGCCGTCGGTCGTGCGGTCGATCGTCAGGTCGTGCATGAGCACCATCACGCTGTCCTTCGTGAAGCTGAAATCGATCTCGAAGAAGGTCGGCATCATCGACAGCGTCTTCTCGCACGAAGCGATGCAGTTCTCGGGATACCCCTCCTGCATACCGCCCCGATGGGCGCTGATGATGATGTCCCGCCCGGGGACATAGCGGAAATAGGACTGGAACTCCTCGAACGAGGCGATCTTCACCGTGTGGTCTTCGCCCGCGACCGGATAACCGGCCTGCCGGCCGCCGCAGGAGAGCATCGTCGCCGCAGCGAGTATCGTCAAATAGCGTTTCATCGGTTGTATTCGTTACGAAAAATTACATGCGACCCGTCCGTCACGCCCCGACGGCCGACGGCACCCGCGCATAAGCGTCGACCAGCGCCGCCACGAGCCTGTCGTCGTCGATGCCGGTAATCCGCCGCACGGCAGCCGGCAGACCGATCCGGGCGATCGTCTCCCTGATCTCGGCACACTGCCCGTCGGCCGGATCGTCGAAACGCAGCGCTGCGGCGGCCGCGAGCGCCAGCTTGTCCACGGCAAGCCCGTAGCCCGCCGCCAGCGTGATCGGATAGGAGAAATAGAGCGGTGCGGAGAGCTTGCGGGCGGGATCGTGCCCCACGCGGGCTACCGTATCGCGCAGCCACGGATTGCGGAACCTCCGCAGCACGGAGTCGATGTAGGCGGCGTGCTGCGCCCTGCCGAAACCGAACTTGCGGATCAGCGCCTCCCCGCTCTGCCGCATCGCACCTCGCACCAGCCCGAAAATCCGCTCGTCGGCGAGCGCCTCGGCGATGGAGACATACCCTTTGAGATGTCCCAGATAGGCCGTCGCGCAGTGTCCCGTGTTCAGCGTGAAGAGCTTGCGTTCGATGTGCGCCTCCAACTCGTCGGTCAGGTGCATTCCCGACAGTTGCGGCGGTTCGCCCACCCACGCGCTCCGCTCAACGTTCCATTCGTGAAACGCCTCGGCGGCCACGTCCAGCGGTTCGGGAAAGGCGACGGGCGGCACGATGCGGTCGACCGAACAGTCGGCGAATCCGACCGTGCGCTCCGCCCATGCGGCCGTCGGCGCATCCAGCGCCTCGTATACGGACGCTTTGAGGCGCGAGGTCGCACGCACGCCGTTCTCGCAGGCGACGACGTTGAGCGGCGCAGCGACTCCGGCCGCTTTACGCGCCCGCAGTCCTGCGGCGATGACCGGTGCGACCCGAGGCAGGACACCCAGCCCGACGGCCGTCGTCACCAGATCGGCGTCGACCAGCCGCCGTACCGCCTCCCCGCTGTCCGCCCGCACGGCCGACACGCCGGCGATCCGCAGCTCGGCGCAGATTTCGTCCGTCACATGGACCGTATAGCCCCGCCGCCGGTTGATCTCGTCCACCAGCTGCGGATCCGCCTCCGCGAAACAGACCTCGTATCCGGCCTGCGACAGCAGGGCGCCGATAAAACCGCGGCCGATCTTGCCGGCCCCGAAATGAATGGCTCTCTTCATGATCGTCGTTCGTTTCCGACAGTCGCTTCCCCGTACCGGACTCCGCCTTCGCGGAACGGAGCGGAGGACTGCATTTTCAGAAAAGAATAGGGAACCGGAGTCCCCCATTCGCGTATTTTCGAATCACTTCGCAGTCGAAACGCAGGTGATCGCTCCCTGCCCGACGATCAATTTGGAAGCCGCATCCTGCAACGCACCGTAGAGATAGTTGTCGGCCGGCACCGTCGTCGTGAAATCGATCGTCCTGGTCTGCCCCTCGGCGTTTATCGTCCGCGTCAGCTTGCCGTAGATCTTCACCGATTCGACCGTTACCTCGATCTTCGACTTGATGCGTCCGACCAGAACGCCCGCGCAGCTGCTGTTCTCGTGCGCCGGATCGGCGGTCGTACCCTTGTCGCCGTCGTAATTGTAGAGCGTCGTCGACACCACGTCGGCATCCAGCGCGCAGTCGGTGATCGTGAAGGCGAGCGTCGCCCATCCGAACAGACCTCCGGTATGGGCGAGAAGATTCTCCCTGCCGGTGTTGTTGAGCACGTCGCCGAAGTTGCGGCAGCCGGTCGCATCGTGCGCGATCATGCCGCTGATACCGCCGATCGAGAACTCCGATGCGCCCTTGCCGCCGCCCCGGGCCTCGACCTTGCCGTAGTTGGTATTCCCCTCGAAGACCGCCGTACCGCCGCAGATACCGCCCATGCGGGCCTGACCGGTCTTCGCCTTGTCCGACACGGGGGCATCGGCCAGAACGTCGCCCCGGTTCTCGCAGTTGCGGATCGTGTTGGGCGTATCGCGGTTCTCGCCGTTGGCGTAGGCCGCGATGCCGCCCAGCAGGTTGTTGGCCGCCTGCGCGGTCGCCAGCGTGACGGGGGCCTCGTTGCGGCAGCCCTCCACGACATACCCCTTTCCGATATCGAGCCGTCCCAATACGCCGCCCACATAGACGGCCTTGGCCGCCGACACCTCGTCCGAGTAACGGATCTCGCCCTTGTTGACGCATCCCGTAACGTCCGAGTAGGCCCAGCCGCCGACACCGGCCACGGCCGCAGCGTCGCCCGGCGTCTTGCGGCGGACGGTGATCCGCCCCTCGTTGGTATTGTCCGCGATGACGTTGCCGGCAGCTCCCTGACCGAAGATTCCGCCAATCACGGTCGTACCGCTCGCATCGACGTTCATCGCGATGCCGGCCGTATTCGTACAACCCACGATCTGCGCCTTCTCGCCCAGCTTGCCGGCGACGGCACCCAGCGTCACCTTGGCCGTCGCGGTCGTCGTGAACGAGCCTGCTACCCGCAGGTTCTTCACCGTACCGTCGAGCGTGGCGAAGATTCCCGCCTGTTCGTCGCTGCCCGAATAGTTCACCGTGAGCGTCTTGCCGTTGCCGTCGAGCACACCCGCGAATCCGGCGATCGGCGTCCATGCCTCCGACACCGCGATGTCGGTGTGCAGGACGACCTCGCCCGCCGCGTTTTGGAAACGTTTCGCCGTGGGATCGACCGCCACTTCGGCCGCGAAGGCCCGCAGGTCGGCCTCGGAGCGGATGCCGTCGTAGACCTTCGCCGCGGCCTCGACCTTTTCGATCAGCCATGCGGGATAGTTCGTGCAGAGCGCCTTGAAACGTCCGGCCGCCGAGCAGTAGTAGTCGACCGCTTCGGTCGTATAGACGGCGTTGCCGTCGCCCGCCTGCCGGTCGACGTTGAAGACGCTCAGCGCCACGCCCTCCTTTTCGAACTCTTCGAGCGTCCGCGTACCCTTACCTCCCGCCTCGGCCGACATGTAGCTCGCCGCCGAGAGGTTGGCCCAGGAATACCCCAGTCCGACGTATTCGCCGGCCGGGCGGTTGCTCATCCAGCCGATCGGTATGCCGGCCGCCCCGGCATAGGCGAATGCCGACTTCATCACGGTGGTGTTTCCGGTGCAGATGAACTCCACGAAATGTTTCGCCCCCATCTCCGTCGCGATCTCGCACGAACGGCGCGCGGCGTTGATCGCATACTCGGTCAGCGTCGAGGGATAGGTGATGTTCTTGATGTCGAGCCACAACCGCGTGGGGCATCCCTCCTTCATCACCTCGCCGAGGAAATCTTCCAGCGAGGGCAGTTGTTCGCCGTTGGAGAGTCCGCCTCCCGCGCGCAGTTCGGCCAGCGTATGCTCCCACGGGTGCATGCCGTTGATCCTGCACTGGCCGTCGGCATGGGCCACGACGACGTTGTCGTCCTTCGTCCAGTAGATGTCGCACTCCGAGCCGTAGCATCCCTGCCCGATGGCATAGCGGAGCGAGGCCAGCGAATTGTCCGGCGCCTTGCACTCGGTCGCGCCGCCGCGGTGGGCGACGATGTTATTGGTACACGCGGCTGGCTTCAACAAGCCGTCGTCGACCTCTTCGTCGGGATTGGGAATCTGGCTCCAATCGGGCTGCGCGGGCCACTCGTCGTCGGTGCAGGCGAAAAGCAGGAGCGCGGCCGCAGTCAGTGAAAATATCTTTTTCAACATGGTTTTCGTTTTTTGAACATGCTATTCGTTTGCGATCGTTTCGCCGCCGCTCCGTACCCCCGATCCGTCCGCAAAGGGAGAATCGGGGGCCGGACGGACGACGCAGAGAGATCGGGCATTACTTCTTGTAGTTCTTGACGCACCGCACGGCACCGCCGCATCCGTTGCCGAAATCGAATCCGCCGTTGGTGCGCATGTTGGCTTCGCGGCTCTGGTTCCAGATGCGCCAGCCGGCCTTCTTCGTGGCCGAATAGTCGCCGATGAGCGGGATGAACGAGTACATGCGCGGATCGTTGTCGCCCGGACCGTAGTCGTAACCCGTCTTGTAGAGGCGCCAGCCCTGACTGAACATGTTGAATCCGAAATCGGCGGCCGCCGTCGAAATCTTCTCGGCCGGACAGTCCGGATTGTAGATGTTCCAGTCGGAGGTGAAGAGCAGCGCTGCGAAGTTGGTCAGCGTACCGTCGCCGAAGGCGCGGTAGGTGGCCGTTGCGGCATCGACGGGATAATCCGCCGCGCCCTGTGCATGGGCCGCCCAGACGAGGTCCTTCCAGTCCTGCATGTTGGCGATGTGCCAGCCGTAGGGGCAGATGCCCTGGATCTGCATCTTCAGGTTGGGATGCTCGGCTTCGGCCTGCGCGTCGCCCGCGGCCGTAGCCGCATAGACGGCCAGATCGGCCGGCATGATGCTTTCCAATACATAGCGATCGCCCACGGCATCGATCAGCGTCGTGCCCGGTTCGCCGAACGGACAGTTTATCAGCACCGACGAACCGCCCTCGCAGGCGTTCAGCGCACCGTTGGCGGAACCCGTCAGCGACTCGTAGGAGCTGTACAGACGACCGTAGGTCTCGGCCAGCGGCCGGCCCGAGCCGTCCTTCGCCTCGACGATCGATCCGCCGTTCTCCTCCGTATCGTAGGCCGGATTGCGCGAAGCGTAGGGCGCTTCGTTGCCGTAGCCTCCCGTCTGATGACCGCTCACCAGCCCGCTGCCGAGCTTGTAGCGGCCGATCGTCGCGTCGCCCGCCCAGTGCAGACCGACGGTCATCCACGTCTTCGTACCACCGTCGCGCGTCACGTATGCCTTGGTCGGATAGGCCGCCACCTCCGTATCGGGCATGCAGTTGGGCGTCGTCACGCGCTCCCACGACCAGGTCATCGCATTGAAATCGACCGTGAACCTGCGCACGCCGTCGATGTCGATGTCGGGGCCGGCGGGCAGCTGCGTCTCCGCCGTCGGGATCTCCGCGACGGTACCCTCCTTCGTCAACGCATAGCAGGGATAGGAGACCGTGCGGCCGTTCTTGTTGAGCAGCACGGGATTGCCGCCGTCGGCCGAACGCAGGAAGTAGAGCGTCCCCGTATATTCGCCGGCCGCCTTGCGCGTCAACTCATAGGCATCGCCGACGGCCAGCGCGTCGGCCGACGCGCCGTACATGTAGTAGTAGTCGTAGGCGGCATTCTGCGTCACCGGAATTTCGAGCGTCGCCATACTCGTATCGGCCGATCCCACGACGATGCGGAGCGTCGCCGCACGCGGCCGTTCCTGATCGTCCCACTGCGAGGCGGTCAGCGTCAGCGTGCCGACGCCGCCGTCGCCGACGGTCAGCCAGTCGGCGGAGCCCTCGCCATAGACGACTTCATACGCATAGGCATCGCCCATGTTGCTCGTATAGGTCACCGTCTCCGACCCGCCGGCAGCCATGAACACGAGTTGTGCGGTCTCGGACGTAACCGCAGCGTCGGCCTTCTGACCGAGCTGCGTGAATTCGTAGTCGGCCGTCGTACCGTCGGCCGCAGCGATCGTGACGACCACCGTGCGGCGATACTCCGTGTTGGGTTGCAGCACCAGTTCGATGCCGTCCGCCGAGAGATCGTGGCGCGCGCCGCCGGCCGCCTCCTCGAAGATCGACGCCACGGTCGTCCTGCGCACCGTCGCCCATGCGGCCGAGGCCGGAACGGAGGCCTCCCACGCCATATCCGAAACCGCAGGCCCGACGTTGACGGTCACGGCCGAAACGAAGCTCTCATTCCCCGATGCGGTGGTGCCGTCGGCATTGAAAAGTTCCACGTCGGGATAGAGCGAGATCCGCGTCGCGGTGTCGAAGCAATCGGTGCCGTCGTCGTAGCACGACACCGAAACGAGCAGGATCACACAGATCCATGCCGCTGTTTTTATCGTAGATTTCATGTTCCTGTCGAATTAGATGTGTATCAATACCAGCCCTCGGTCTGCGTGAGATTCGAATTCTTGTCCCGCGCGGATTTCGAAATCGGCCACAGAAGGATGTTCGTGTTGTTCCGGTTCGCCGCGAGGTAGTCGTTGTAGTCCCAGATCTTGTCGAGCCGGATCAGCGCCCACCAGATGACGCCCTCGGCCGGAAATTCGAGGAAATACTCGTCCACGAGCGCTTCGAGCACGGCTTCCTGCGAGGCATCGGTATAGTAGTCGTCTTTTCCGTAAGCACGTTTTGCGATGATGTTCAGCGATTTGAGCGCACCGCCGTAGTCCTTGCGGTAGTACTTCAACTCGGCATCCATCATCACGGCCAGCGCCGCACGATAGTAGATCAGATCGGCGTCGAGCACCATCTTGCCGGCACTCATGTCGCCGAGGAACTTGCGGCAGAAGGTCAGCCGGCCGCCGTCGGCACCGTAGTCGCCCTCGCCCAGATTGTACTTGACGCGGGTGTCGCCCCGGTTGTCGCGGCTGTCGCGGAGTTTTGCGAGGAATCCCTCGCCGTAGTCGAGCCACTGCGTCTCGTAGATCGGCACGGGATTGCCCTGATAACCCTTGGCCACGTAGGCTTCGGGAAAGGCGAAATACCAGCTGTAACCGCCCGTCTTGGATTCGGTCTGGTCGTTGTAGAGGGCGAAGACCACCTCCTTGCTGTTCTTCGAAGGCTTCGCGTTGTCGGCCATGCGGTCGAAAATCTGGCCGTAGTCGTCGCACAGCAGCGACGGGGAGATGCCGATCGCTTCGAGCGCATCCTCGGCACCGTCCAGGTAGGCGTCGCCGCCCTTCTGGGCGGAGTACATCCAGAGACAATACTCCGCTTTGAGCATCAGCACGGCCGTCTTCGTAGCCAGATACTTGTCCGATCCGAGCGCGTCGGAGAGCGCCAGAGCCGATTCGATGTCGGAGCCGATCCGCGCATAGACGTCGGCTTTCGGCGCACGCACGGGGTAGGTCTCGGGCTGGTCGACCGATTCGATCGGCCGCAGGTTCAGCGGCACGTCGCCCCACAGGCGCGCGGCCCAGAAATAGGCGTAGGCACGGGCGAAATAGGCCTGTCCCATCGCCCAGTTGCGCTTGGCGTCGGTCATCGGGATCGCGGTGTCGGGTGCGTATTTGAGCACGGCGTTGGCCTGATCGATCGCCGAGTAGAGGCCCGACCACCCGCAGGAGGTGATGTTGGCCGTCATCGTGTTCTGGATCACCTCGCGGCCGACCCATACGTTGAAGAGCGACGACGGCCCCCACATGTATTCGCCCACGCGCAACTCGCCCCAGTAGAAGACGTTGATCTGGCTCTGGACGAAATTCGAGCGGAGCTCGGAGTAGATGCCGTAGGTGGAACCTTCGACCTGCTCCGCCGTTTTCCACATGTTGCTGACCGACAGCTTATTGTCTTGCATTATATCGAGCATGTCGCAGGATACGGCCGAGACGGATACCGCGACGACCGCGAACCATCCCTTTATGCTGCTTTCGATTCTCATGGTTGATCCGATTTAGAAGGTGACTTTCAGGTTGAAAAGGAACTTGCTCGTAGGCGGGAAGATGTTCGGCCGCGAATCGGAGCTCGAATTGGCCGTCGACACCGAGGTGTAGTGGCCCGAACTCGACGTGGCTCCCATACCCGTTTCGGGGTTGATCGCGCCCGTGACGCCCGTCCAGTAGGCGATCGTATTGCAGGTAATGCCCACCGTCAGCTTCTTCATGTGCAGCTTGCGCACCCACCGTTCCGGCAGGTCGTAGTAGAGCGACACGTCGCGCAGACAGAGGTAATCGGCCTTCTCGACGTTGAAGTCGGAGGCGCGGCCCCAGTTGGCGTTGCCGTAATCGCCGTCGTTGGGGAAATAGCGGGCGTATTTCGCATTCGTGTCGCCCGGGTACTTCCAACAGTCGTAGACGTAGGAGGCGATGGCCGAGTTGCTCTGCCCGATCGTGTTCTGGATCATGCGGGTCTTCATGTAGTTGTAGATCGAATGTCCGAGCGCATAATCTAGGTAGAGCGACAGCGTCAGCCGCTTGTAACGGAACGTGTTGCTGATACCGCCCGTCGAGTGCGGCACGACGTTGCCCAGGTAGAACATGTCCTCGGCGTTGATGATTTCATTGCCGTCGGCATCGCGCGCCGAACCGTAACGGTTGCACCACTCGTAGTCGCCGGCGTCCTTGCGGCCCGGAATCTGCTGTCCGTCGCTCACGCGGTGGCCTTTCGACAGGGCGTCGTAATAGGCTGCGTCGGCCTCGGCCTCGGTCTGGATGATGTGGTCGATCTTGTAGCCGTAGATACGCCCCAGCGACTCGCCGACAGCCGTGCCGCCGAATCGGTATCCCGTCTCCGACATCTTGTAACCGCCTATGCGGTAGGCCTTCCGGCCGGTAGGGTTGCCGTACATGTCCACCTCGTCGTAGGCGTACTCCTCGGGCAGCGACAGCACCTTGTTGCGGTTGTAGGAGTAGGTCAGCCCGAGGTTCCACGAGAAGTTCTTGGTACGGATCACCTCCGCATTGAATTCAGCCTCGAAACCGTAGAAACGGGCGCTGCCCACGTTGGCCTTCACGCTCGAATAGGGGCCGGTGTCGGGCATCGTGATCGAGAAGAGCATGTTGTCGGTCTTCTTGTTGTAGTAGTCGAAGATGAAACGCACGCGGTCGTTGAGGAACCCGACGTCCAGCCCCACGTCGAGCTGCGTGGTCGACTCCCACTGCATGTCGGCGTTCTGCATGGCCGACGGCAGGAAGGTCGTATGGCCGTTGTACTGCCCCTTGGCGAAGGCGCCGTAGGTGTCTGACCGTACGACACGCGGAGTTTGAGGTTGTTCATCGTGCGTCTGACCCCCTCGAAGAAGGGCTCTTCGCTGATGACCCACGCCGCCGAAGCCGCCGGGAAGAATCCCCACTGGTTGCCCTTGGCGAATTTCGAGGAGCCGTCGTAGCGGAACGTGGCCGAAACGATGTATTTCTGTGCGAAGTCGTACGACACGCGGCCGAACAACGACATGAGCGCCTGCTTTTCGTCCTTGTTCGACGCCTTGAAGTTGATGCCCGAATCGAGAATGGGCACGTCGTCCGAAGCCGAACCCGTCGAGTTGGAGGTGAGGTACCAGTAACGCTGGCTCATCAGCTCGTAACCGAGCGTCGCCCCTACCGTATGTTTGTCGGCGAAGGTGCGGTTGAAGGCCAGGTGCGCCGTGAAGGTGTCGCGGACGGTCTGCGTGCGCGTCTCGGTAGTCGAACGCGTCTGGCTGATGAGGTTCGGGTAGCCGTCGACCTCGCCGCGGGCGTAGTAGCTGCCGCGGTAGTTGTTGCCGTAATAGTTGTACTGGGCCGTCGCCGTAAGCCCGTCGATGATCCGCCATTTGAGATTGAAGGTGCTCGAAATACGATCCGTGGCGGCCTCGCGGTCGTAGAACGCCTCGTAGAACGAGGCCAGCTGGGCGTTGGCGTTGCCGCCGCTGGACATCCAGCCGACCTCCTCGTCGAAGCCGCGCGCCGTCGGGGCGAACATGATTCCCCGGCCGAAGGCGTTGAAGTAGTTGTCCACGAACTTACTGCTCCGCTGGCGCGAAATGTCGAACGTCGTGGAGGCTTCGAGGCTCTTGGTGATCTTGAAGCTGGCGTTGCCGTGCGTAGTGAAGACGTCGTAGTCGCTCATGGCGAAGACGCCGCCGTCGTCGAGGTAGCTGATCGACGCGGCGTAGCTCATCCTGTCGCTGCCGCCGTTGACGCCGATGTACTCCTTCTGCCAGAAGGCTTCGCTCATCCATTGATCCTGGAAATCGGTATCCGTGAAGATGATGACCTTGCTGTTGTCGAGCGGATCGAACATCCACTCGTAGCCGTCGGGCACCGTACCGCCGTATTCCAGATAGCGCGTGGTGAACTGGTTCCTGTTCGACGTGTTCCCTGTTCCCACGGCGACATTGGCGCCGTCCAGCCACGAACTGGCGGCCAGCGTGCCGGTCGACTTGGCGTAGATGTTGGCGATGGCCGGACGCACCAGCGCGATCTGCTCGCGCGAACTGAGCAGGTCCCACTTCTTGGTCGGCGCCGAGAAACCCACCTGTACGTCGAAGACGACCTGGGGTCCCTGCGAGGGGCTGCCCTTCTTCGTCGTGACGATGATGACGCCGTTCGATGCGCGTGCGCCGTAGATCGCGGCCGAAGCGGCGTCCTTCAACACCTCCATCGACTCGATGTCGTTGGGGTTGACACCGCTCAGGTCGTCGCGCAGCGCCCCGTCGACGATATAGATCGGGTCGTTGCCCATGTTGATCGACGATCCGCCGCGGATCAGGAAACGGGGCGCCTCGCCCGAAAGCGAGCTGTTGGTGGCCACCCGCAGACCCGCGACCTTGCCTTTGAGGGCGTCGCCCACGGTCGAGACGGGAGCGCCGTAGAGCTTGTCGCCGTCGATTTTGGAAATCGAGGTGGTCAGCGTCTTGCGCGACTGGGTACCGTAGCCGATGACGACCACCTCGTCCACCATTTTGAGATCCTCCTCCATCGCCACGTCGATCGTCGTGCGTTTGCCGACGGTCTCCTCGACGTTCTTATAGCCCAGATAGAGGAATTGCAGCACCGACGCCTCGCCGTCGACACGCAGCGCATAGCGTCCGTCGTTGTCGGTGGTAACGCCCTTGTAGGTTCCGGCCACCATGACCGTAACGCCCGCCAGCGGATTGCCCGACCCGTCGCGCACGACGCCCGAAACCGCGATCGTCGACGCGGAGGAGGGGGGGGGTACGGCCGCCTTGGAGATGCGCACCAGCCGCCCGTCGAACTCGAAGGCGACCTCCTGCCCGGCGAAAATCCGGTCGAGCACCGCACGGAGCGGTTCGTCGACCACGTCGATCGAAACGCGGGCGTTGGTATCGACGTTGGCCGTGCGGGTGATGAAGGCGTACTGGTAACGTTTGGTGATGTTTTCGAGGATGTCCGAAATCGCGGTGTCGCGCATCGACAGCGTGATGCGCTGTTCGGCGCCCTGCTGTTGGGCCGCCGCTCTCCCGATTCCGCAGCATGAGAAGAGGATCAGCAACAGCAGGCCTCCGAATATTCCCACGCTTCTTCGGTTCGTGTAGAGATAATTCATAGGTTTGTTCAGGTTTTGCAGATTTAATTTAGGTCTCAAAATTCGAGTCGGAAAATGGGCAACGACATTTTCCGGCTTTTTCCATCATTCCTTTCCCATAGGCATATATGCGTGTTTCAGGTTCGTTTTCAACAGTCGGCTTCGGTGCGTCATACGGCCCCTACCGGCGGGCGCGCTCGATCTCGATGATGCGGCCGTCGCGCCGGATGCGCAGCGTGTGGTGGATATTCAGCGCGTCGAGCAGTTCGTCGATCTCCCAGCCGCTGGCGAACGTGGCGAAATACTCCTCGCCGAGCAGCGACGTATCGCGGATGACGATCTGCACGTCGAACATACGTTCCAGATCGCGGGCGATCTCACCGAGCGTCTTGTGACGGAAGACGTGGAAACCGTCGCGCCACGAGATGTAGTGCGCACAGTCGAACCGCTCGCGGACGACCGCGTTCGTGGCGTTGTCGACCAGAATCTTGTCGCCCGGACGCATCAGGATGGTCGCGCCGCCGTCGCGCTTCAATCCCAGCGCGACGCTTCCCTCCACGAGCGACGTCTCGACATACTTGTCCTCGTTGTACGAGCGGAGGTTGAAACGGGTTCCCAACACTCGGATACTGACGTTGCGCGTATCGACGCGGAAGGGCCGCTCGGGATCCTTGGTCACGTCCATGTAGACTTCGCCGCTGACGAAGAGCTGCCGCTCGCGATCGAAACGGTCGGGGTAAAAGACATAGG
>ENA-ORLW01002844-ORLW01002844.1-human-gut-metagenome-genome-assembly--contig:-NODE-2844-length-14523-cov-3.316004_pt1 | contig 14523 bp, 17 predicted proteins | sample MGYA00243017_ERZ508829 | MGnify/ENA primary metagenome ERZ508829 (study PRJEB26277, sample SAMN04329776) | human gut metagenome | biome: human-associated habitat | host: Homo sapiens | place: USA...
GAAATAGTAAATATCTACTGTGTTAGAGTAAATTCCACCGCATAAGCGGACGGTGGAATTTAAAATTTCATTTTGGGCTGTAAATATACTTATATGAGATTGACAGTTTCTTTGTGTAGTTATATTATACTACTAATAAAAAGACGAAACTATCTTTAAAGATGTCTATTTTAATAAATTAAAATTAAATAAAAGACAAAACTATCTTTAATGGAGGGGTGGTTATGGCATTTAAATCTATGAACCATGATGACGAGACTATTTTTTGTAATAGGCTTTGGAAATTAATGGAGAGTCGTAAGCTCTTAACGGCAAGAGAATTAGCACAGGCTTTATTTGCGGAAGGAATAGTTCCTGTAGATAGCATGTCTGAAGATGAAGCATCTATAATAGGGAGTATGACACGTAGAATTCAGGAACATTTGAATTTAGAAGATACAGGTAAATTGCAAGGTAGATATGTCAAAGCCTATTGTAACTATTTTGGATGCTCAGCCGATTACCTATTTGGATTATCTTCAATTAAAAGTGGAAATCCAGATGTTATTAAATTTTGTGAAACAACTGGTTTATCCGAAAAGTCGGTAAGGCGGTTGATTGAAGACTTACCAGAGAATATAAAAAGAGATTTGGTTGGTTTTTGGTCTAATATACTGGAAAGTAATTTATTTTATGGAGTACCATTGGAATTCCGTCAGATGTGCTATGAATTGGGACAGTATAGAATTGCACAAGAAAAAATGAATACAATTAATATGGCAGCTAAAAAGATTGATAATGTAGATACATTTGTTGGAACTTGGAAAGATATGATGGAGAGCAACTATTTGAAAGAAGCTCAACCACACGAAGGTGCATACCACATGCATTTGAATGAAATTCTGATAAATGTAACAGCATATTTGGAAAAGTTAGCAGAGGATTATATCCCGGCACATAAAAAAGAGATTCTACAATATTTTTCTGATGATTTAAATGAAAGACATCAGAAGAATCATGATAGGTTTCTGAAATCTATGAAATCTGAATAACGTAATAGAGAAAAACAGTTTTATTTTTGAGGCAAATCCAGTGATAGGGGGATGACTTTGAAGTATGATCATTCCTAAAGTTGAAATAGATATCGTCAAAGATGTAGACGGAGGCATGTTCACCGAGGTGTATTAGACTTTGGGATTAATTAGTAATTGAATATTTTTTAAACCACAGTGGAGCAAATTCTGCTGTGGTTTTTTCATGCTCAAAATGTTTTCGGAAATTTCAGAGGTCTTAGGGATTTTCCCTAACGAGACATTGATCGTTTTCACGCTGGCAGGAGCGAAAATGGTCTGCTCGCTGCTTCATAAATAGTAAAAACTTTTCTTTTGATTTTTTTCATTCAAACAGGGTGTCAAATGAACATTTTATTCCAAATAAGTGTAAGGAATATGAATGATTTTTTCTAAAACAGACGATTTTGGGTGTGCATTTGGAGGGGGGTGTACAAATGCGTGAAAGGAGGTTTGAACTTGAACCAATATTTTAAGGCAAGCGAAGCAGAGAATTATGTCTTTTATAAAGTGCCGAAAGCTTTGTTTACGGATGGACAGATAAATATGGTCGTGTCTATCAGTATTTTACTGTGAAAGAAGCAAAGAAAAAACTCCACTTCGGACATGAAAAAATATGCAAATTATTTTCTGAACTGGAGAAGGAGGATCTGATTTTACGAAAGCGGCAGGGGCAGGGAAAGCCGAGCATTATTTATTTAAGATAGAGATAATACATCAATTCAAAATCAAAGAAGAATTATCAGAGAATGAGACCATTTTTGATGGATGGAACTTATGATATACTGGATAAGGACAATCTGTTGCTTATTGTAGATAAAATCATGGTGTACGATGGTATAGATGCACGTATTGATATTCAGTTGAAACTAGATATTACCATGCTGCTGGAAACGGGAACGCTTACAGAAGAAGAACTGGAAGAAGCTGGTTACAGAGGAAAAGTCATAAATTTTAATTGGGACATCGAGGGTAACTTATCAGCCACAATCGTCCAAAAGGTCAGAAACCTGAAGGACAAGGCTTTCAGTGTCAATGTTATATGTGGCGGCGATCCGTTCAGGATGTGCACTGTGGCGTATAAAATAGTTGTTGCTCCGCGCAGGATCTGCACGGAAAACAAAATGATAGTAATAAATCAGAAAGTTCCTCATATAATATATAGCTGAGAAAAAAGAAGGAGGAATTCGATGGAACAGAACAGCAATGAAAAAGACAGAGAAAATTTATCCATGGAAGAATATCTGAAGAGGAGACAGGCAGTAAAAACCCGGGAAACAGCTTCGCATGTCGCCCGGGGAGTAGATTCTGTCAGTGCATTACTGACTGCAGTATTTTATTTATGATCAGAATTGTCTTTTGAATCATCTTTCAACAGTCGTGTGATCAGCAGCAGTCCATAGAGAATAACAGGAACGAAAATGGTTGCAGCGATAGATGCTTTGAGAAGATCAGAAGCAACAGGTGAATCAATCAGTGCAAAAATCAGTGTGCACAAATACATTGCGATAAGAATAAAAACCCCTAACAGTGCAGAAATACGTTTCAGTTTTTTCATGTGACCAGTCCTTTCATACGCCAATATAGTAATAGTAACAGTATATATCAAATAATTGTTTACGGCAAATAAAATTTGTTATATAATAAAAGGGCGATTGAATTCGAAGTTTAAAGATAAAGGAGCAATATACAATGAGTGAGAAATGTTTATTAGACCAGTGGCGTGACATGGCCTATGACCGTAATCTTCCGAAAGATCAGCTGGAGAAGTTCTGGGGAACATACTTTACAATCGAAAGAGAGATTTACGAGCAGCTGCTCGAGAACCCGGATGAAGAAGTGAAGGGAACAGTGAAAGAGCTTGCTGAGAAATATGGACAGGATGTCATGACAATGGTTGGATTCCTTGACGGAATCAATGACAGTCTGAAGACAGCAAACCCGATCGAGACAATGGAAGAAGATACAGTTGTAAGTCTTGCATTTGATAAAGAACTTCTTTACAAGAACATGATCGATGCAAAAGCTGACTGGCTGTATGGACTCCCACAGTGGGATAAGATCTTTGATGCAGAGACAAAGAAACGTCTGTATCGTGAGCAGAAACAGTCCGGTACAGTTCGCAAGGCGAAAAAGATCGGAAGAAATGATCCATGTCCGTGCGGAAGTGGAAAGAAATATAAATTCTGCTGTGGAAAGAACGCATAAGAATCAGATTACTGGCGGTATGTATTGAGAGATACATACCGTTTTGTGTTTTTGGATATAAGTGTATATATTTAAAAGAAAGGGACATACTGATATTGTTCTAATAAGATTAAGAGGAGGAAATCAGTATGCCAGAATTAAGCTGTACCGTACAGACATGTGTACACAATTATCAGTATCTTTGCGAACTGGATAAGATCCAGGTGGGAGGAAACAGTGCGAAGGATGCGAAGGAGACCTGTTGCGATAGCTTTGAAGAAAGAAGAGAGGGAAGTTATAGCAATAAGACGGATTCGATGAAGTCTGTTTCAGATTGCTCAGATGTTGACTGCCAGGCGAAAGATTGCAGATATAATGAAGAGTGCAAATGTCACGCAGGGAAAATCAGTGTAGAAGGCGGTGACGCCTGCCACAGCAGTGGGACAGAATGTGCAACATTTGATTGTTGCTGTAATTGAGTATCAGATAAAAGTATAAAATCGTGATAAATAGAAAGAGATTTGGAAGAGGGGATCTTCTGAATCTCTTTTTTCTACTGTTGACTCTATTGTTGTAACCGCGTTATAATCGTAATATATATATTTAACAGAAGAAAGGAAATGATCGTACATGAGTGAATATCGACAGGATGAGCATACGACAGCGAAAGAGGCGTCAAAGACTCATACAGATCAAAGTTATAGACACAATTCGCGGGAAGAACATGAAAAAAGAAGGTATAGCTTCAAAGAACAGGCCATAAAAAGTATGACGTTGTTCTTCGTAGTTGCGACATGTATCTTATTTTATTTTGCACTTTTGAGATTGGGACAGATTTCATCTGTATTTAAGCAGTTTTTAACAGTGGCAAAACCTATTATTTATGGACTGGCAATTGCATATTTGCTGAATCCGATTGTGAAGTGGATAGACCGTCGGATGATTCCGCTTTTGGAGAAACATTGTCCCAAATTAAAGAAGAAAAAACAGATATCAAGAGGAGTTGGAATCTTCGTATCTGTCATCTTAATGTTGGCATTGATTATTACACTTCTCAATATGATGATTCCGGAGTTATATGGAAGTATCCGCGACATGATTTTCACTGTGCCGAGTCAGATGAACCGGTTTATCCATGAATTCAGTAAGATGCATTCTTCTGATTCAACAGTTGGAAAGATGTTGGCGAGCATAGTTGAAGAAGCAAGTGATTTTGTTCAGAACTGGATGAAGACAGATTTGATGGAGAAAGTGAATCTGTGGATGACACAGCTTACTGTGGGAATGATTCAGATGGTTCGTGAAGTCTTTAATTTTATTATTGGAATCATTGTCTCTATTTATGTTTTGTTTAGCAAAGAGAAGTTTCAGAAACAGACAAAGAAGCTGATCTACGCTGTATTTCGTCCGGGACAGGCCAATATGATTCTTCAGATTGGCGGAAAAAGTAATGAGATCTTCGGTGGATTTATTATCGGAAAGATTATTGATTCTCTGATTATCGGAGTAATCTGTTTTATAGGATTATCAATTCTGAATATGCCATATACAATGCTGGTCAGCGTGATCGTAGGAGTGACAAATGTAATTCCATTCTTTGGACCGTATATCGGAGCAATTCCGAGTGCAATTCTGATTCTGCTTGCAGATCCATTGAAAGGGCTCTATTTTATCATTTTTGTTATTGCATTGCAGCAGTTTGATGGAAATGTGCTGGGACCAAAGATTTTAGGAAATTCGACAGGACTTTCCTCGTTCTGGGTTGTTTTCTCAATCCTGATCGCAGGGGGATTGTTTGGTATTCCGGGAATGCTTTTTGGTGTACCGACATTTGCGGTGATTTATTATATTGTAAATATGCTGGTTAATTCTATCCTGAAGAAAAAAGAACTTCCAACAGATACAGAGTGCTATGGGAAGAACGGATATGTAGATTCCGAAGGAATTTATATACAGAAAGAAAAACAGGAAGAGATAAAAGAAATACAAGAAGAAAAGGGAGATAAGGACAATGCCGATTCGAGTACAAAATGATTTGCCGGTAAAAGAAATATTGGAACAAGAGAACATCTTCGTGATGGATGAGATGCGTGCGGCACATCAGGATATCCGTCCGATCAGTATCGGACTTCTGAATCTGATGCCACTTAAGGAAGATACAGAGCTTCAGATTCTGAGAGCACTTTCAAACTCTCCGCTGCAGGTGGATGTTACTTTTGTAAGAGTGACAAGTCATGTGTCAAAGAATACATCAACAAGTCACATTTATAAGTTCTATGAAGCTTTTGATGATATCAAGGATAAAAGGTTTGATGGATTTATTATCACGGGCGCACCTGTAGAACAGATGCCGTTTGAAGATGTAGATTATTGGGAAGAACTGAAACGTATTATGGAGTGGACAAAGACAAATGTTGTGTCTACACTTCATCTTTGCTGGGGAGCACAAGCTGGTATTTATTATCATTATGGAATTGATAAGGTACAACTTCCGGGAAAACGTTCAGGTTTGTTCTGGCACCACGTAAGGAACAGAAAGATTCCGATTGTCAGAGGATTTGATGATAAATTCCTTGCACCACATTCCAGACATACAGAAGTTCCGCAAGATCTATTGGAAAAAGATGACCGAATCACAATCCTCGCAGATTCGGAAGAAGCAGGAGTTTATCTTTGCATGGCGCAGGATGGACGTCAGATCTTTGTAATGGGACATCCGGAGTACGATAGAATGACACTGGATTCAGAGTATAAGAGAGATCTGGGGAAAGGATTGAATCCACAGATTCCGGAGAATTATTATCCGAACGACGATCCAGAGAAGAAACCAATGCTGACCTGGAGAGCACATTGCAATAACCTGTATACGAACTGGTTGAATTATTACGTATATCAGGTGACACCTTATGATCTGTATGGAACACCGTTCTAAAGGTTTGGATTAGAGCGTTTTCGTATAACGATAAGAAAAAACAAAAAAGCACCTTCGGAAGATACTGTTCTTCCGAAAGTGCTTTTTCTATATCTTGTTGCCGATTACGAATATTCTCAACAACTCTGAAACCAATTCCTATCGCCCAATCCAGTTGTCGAAAGGATCCGGTTTTACAGATATGAAATCATTCTGTACATCCGCGCTGTTCAGCTTAATCTGCTGTCTGCTCTTTTCAGCAGCTTCTTCAGATTCAAATAGCTGATCTTCCGGCATTGTCAGTGCGCCGCAGGAGCCGATCAGCTGAATGATATAGTTCTCCCCCTGCTTGCGTGCAATCTTTCCTTTACGGATTGTTGTGTTATTCTCAAGAATATATATAACATCATCTTTGTTGTACATCATTTCACATCCTCTTCATCAAATTCCAGGGTGATATAGTTGAATCTGTCGTCCTTCCAGATCTTAATGACTTTGCCTTTGCGGGCCTTCAAGCGTTCCCGGTTCTTGAAATTCGTGCTTGCACCGTAGGCATGCTCAAGCATATACCAATAGGAAGTGGGAAGCTCATGTTCGACAATCTCCAAATAATCACCGACAGAGCAGCAATCCGGCTGTTCTGTAGTAAAGTCCATTGTTCGCATACTTTCACCTTCTGTTTCGTGTCTATAAAATCTATTATACTCTAAACACAGAATATCTCAAGAGAATTATTTCACCAACTTGTTTTTTGCTTTCAAGTATTTTATAATAATGAATTACAGTGCTTGCGGGCAGGAAAGAATAGACTTCCTGTATACGGGACAAGAAGACAGATAAAAATGTGGTAACTGTTCAGAGCCAACCTCCAAAATGCTACGCATTTTGGAGGTGTGGCGTATCCGCCAAATAAAATTTCAAAAACAGTCTTAAAAATGCAAGCATTTTACCTCTTTTTTGAAATTTTGCTTGGCTCTGAACAGTTACAAAATGTGAAAATAAATTGGAGGTTATTAGCAGAGATGAATCGAATTGCAAGATTTGAAAAAGTGAGTAAAGAAAAGTTCTTTGAAGGGTGGAAAGACACATTTGAGACAGCGGAAGAAAAAGAGATGGAAGCAATCTACGAGTCTTTAAAACTGCCGGGAAGAGCGACAGCCGGAAGTGCAGGATATGACTTTTTTGCACCGGTGAAAATCACACTGAAACCGGGAGAAACCGTCAAGATTCCAACGGGAGTCCGTGTGTGGATGGAACAGGACTGGGTACTGAAGTGCTATCCGAGAAGTGGTCTGGGATTCAAGTACAGACTGCAGCTGAATAATACAGTAGGAATTATCGACAGCGATTATTATTATTCCGACAATGAAGGACAGATCTTTGCAAAGATCACAAATGATTCTAATGAAGGAAAAACCGTAGAAGTAGAAGCAGGAGATGGATTCATGCAGGGAATCTTTGTACAGTACGGAATTACATTAGATGATGACGTGACAGAAGTAAGAAATGGTGGATTTGGAAGTACAACAAAAAAGAAATAAAAGGCTGACAGAATAATTTATAAGAAAAAGGGAAACCTAAACTCAGTGAAGCCAAGGCAAATAAGAGGCAGAAAAAAGAGGGTTAGGTTTTATGATCAGAAAGATTAAAAAAGAAGTCGGTTGTTCTTTTAAAGAAAATATTCAATATATGGATCAGACCCTTCCAGTGGAGAAAAGCTTTGACATTATCCGCCGGGAGATGGAGATCGGTGGAAAAGAATCGGTATTCTACTACATTGATGGATTTATAAAAGATGAAGCGATGTTAAAGATTATGGATTCTTTTCTTTCTATTACAGCAGAAGATCTTCCGCAGGATGCGGAAACTTTTTCAAAACAGAAGATTCCTTATGTAGAAGTGGATGTGCTGAAATGTTTTGATGATATTCTGAGAAATGTGCTCTCCGGTACAGCGGTGTTTTTTGTAGATGGCTATGATGCGGCACTGTGTATGGACTGCAGAAGTTATCCTGCCCGCGGTGTAGACGAGCCGGATAAAGATAAATCGCTTCGCGGTTCCAGAGATGGTTTTGTAGAGACAATTGTATTTAATACGGCACTGATGCGGAGAAGGATCAGAGATCCACATCTGATTATGGAAATGACAGAAGCAGGTCAGAGTTCCAGAACGGACATAGCAGTCTGTTATATGTCAGACCGTGTAGATGAAGAACTTTTAAACAATATAAAATCAAGGATTGAGAAACTTGAGGTAGATGACCTGAGAATGAATCAGCAGAGTCTTGCAGAAGCACTTTTCAAGAGAAAATGGTTCAATCCTTTCCCAAAGTTCAAATTTACAGAGAGACCGGATACGGCAGCAGCCTGTCTTTTGGAAGGAAAGGTTGTGATTCTGGTGGATAACTCGCCGTCGGCAATGATACTTCCAACGTCCATTTTGGATATGATAGAAGAGGCAAATGATTATTATTTTCCGACATTGACCGGAATGTATCTGAAGATTTCCAGAACCCTGATCACAATCGCAACGGTGTTTTTTACACCATTGTATCTATTATATATGCAGAATCCGCAGTGGCTACCAGACGTTTTTTCATTTGTAATGGTGCGTGATCAGATCAATCTTCCATTGATCTGGCAGTTTCTTCTGCTTGAACTGTCAATTGACGGTTTACGGCTGGCTGCGATGAATACGCCAACGATGCTCAGTACTCCATTGAGTGTGATCGCCGGTATTGTGATGGGAGAATTTTCGGTAGAATCCGGTTGGTTCAATTCAGAGGTAATGCTATATATGGCATTTGTGGCAGTGGCAAATTATACACAGCCGAATTTCGAACTTGGATATGCATTAAAATTTATGAGACTGATGCTTCTTGTACTGACTGCAGTGTTTAATCTGTATGGATTTGTTGCGGGATGCATTTTGGTATTATGTTTCCTCGTGTTTAATAAAACACTTTCAGGAAGAAATTATCTAAATGTAAAAATTAACTGACAAAATCTTAATTTTGTTAATATATCTTTGCTCTTTATTATAAAAGGTGGTATGATATAAAAAATATTGCTTATCCGGAAAATACATGTCTGCTATATGGAATGTAGTGGCGGTTTCCGGAAGAAAGAGAGCAGGAGGTTATTGACATGAGAGAGTTCATTATTACCGTGAACAGTACTGTAGACTTACCGAAGGAATGGCTGGAAGAGAGACATGTTCCGGTTCTTCCGTTGAAATATACGATTGATGGAGAAACTTACACAGATATGTCAGGATTGACAGCAAAAGAGTTCTTTCAGAAATTAAGAGAAGGCCATATGTCTGTGACTTCTCAGATCAATCCGGAGGAAGCACGCGAGATGCTTGAACCGTTTGTGAAGGAAGGAAAAGATGTACTTCATCTTGGATTCTCTTCCGGATTAAGCGGAACATGCAATAGTATGCGAATCGCGGCGGAAGAACTGGCGGAGGATTATCCGGAAGCAAAGATTATCGTGATCGATACACTTTGCGCCTGCCTGGGAGAGGGCTTGCTTTTGTACTATGCTCTTAAGCTGAAAGAAGAAGGCAAGACGATTGATGAGATCGCAAAGTGGGCAGAAGAGAACAAGCTTCACGTTTGCCATAATGTTACGGTGGATGATCTGAATCATCTGCAGAGAGGTGGACGTATTTCCAAAGCGGCAGCAGTTTTGGGGACACTCGTGCAAGTGAAACCGATCATACATATGGATAACAATGGAAAACTTCAGGTGATTGCGAAAGAACGTGGTCGCAAGAAGTCTCTGAATAAAATTGTTGATATGGCAGTAGAACAGTCGAAAGGCTGGGAGAATGAGATCATAATGATCACGCACGGAGATTGCCTGAAAGATGCAGAGTATGTTGCCGGACGTGTCAGAGAGAAGATGGGAATAGAGAATATTCTGATCAATAATATCGGAACAGTGATCGGAAGTCATACAGGACCGGGTGTTGTTGCCGTATTCTGCATGGGAAATGAAAGATAAATTTCGAAAAAAATAAAAAAACAAAAGAAAATGCATTTAAAGTGTTGACAGGAAAGAGTGGATATGGTAGATTAGATGTTGCGTTAAGCAAAAAACAAAGTAGAGTATCCACTCTCACCGCAGCACAATTGAGTGACTGATGGTCCGATATCGATAATAAGGAGCTCCTGTTGGAGTTATTACATTTGTCGGGTGGATATGATATTCACTCGTTTTTTTGTGTTTTCGCGTAAGAACCTAAAGGAAATTCATTTGACGGAGGTATACGACAATTAGCGATTTAATGATTAACGAGCAGATCAGAGATAAAGAAGTAAGATTGATCAGCGCGGATGGGAAACAGTTAGGCATCATGTCATCCAGAGATGCAATGAAGCTTGCACAGGAAGCAGAGCTTGATCTGGTGAAGATTGCACCGGGAGCAAAGCCACCGGTATGTAAGATCATTGACTATGGCAAGTACAAATACGAGCAGACTCGTAAAGAGAAAGAAGCCAAGAAGAAACAGAAAACTGTTGAAATCAAAGAAGTGCGTTTATCACCGAACATTGATACGAATGACCTGAATACCAAAGTGAACAATGCTAAGAAGTTCATTTCCAAGGGAAATAAGGTTAAGGTGACACTGCGTTTCAGAGGTCGTGAGATGGCTCACGTACAGCAGAGCAAGCATATCCTTGATGATTTTGCAAAGCAGCTGGAAGATGTTGCTACAGTAGAAAAGGCAGCAAAACTGGAAGGCAGAAATATGAGTATGGTTTTAGCTGAAAAACGTTAAGACAATATGATCCGGGATGAAGATCCTGTAAGGCAGCACAATAAAGGAGGAAATTATCATGCCAAAAATTAAAACAAATAGAGCGGCAGCAAAGCGCTTCAAAGTAACAGGTACAGGAAAGCTGAAAAGAAATAAAGCTTACAAGAGCCATATCTTAACAAAGAAGTCTACAAAGAGAAAGAGAAATCTGAGACAGGCAACTATTACAGATGCAACAAATGTAAAGAACATGAAGAAGGTTTTACCATATCTGTAAGATTTGGAAGTAGATTAAGGAGGAGATTAGGAAATGGCAAGAATCAAAGGCGGAATGAACGCTAAGAAGAAACATAACAGAACACTGAAACTGGCTAAAGGATACAGAGGAGCTCGTTCCAAACAGTACAGAGTTGCAAAACAGTCTGTAATGAGAGCACTCACATCTTCTTACGCAGGAAGAAAACAGCGTAAGCGTCAGATGAGACAGCTTTGGATCGCTCGTATTAACGCAGCTGCAAGAATGAATGGACTTTCTTACAGCAAATTCATGTATGGTCTTAAACTGGCTAACGTTGACATGAACAGAAAGATGCTTGCAGAGCTTGCAGTAAGCGACAGAGAAGGATTCGCAGCACTCGCAGCAGTAGCAAAAGAGAAACTTGCTTAATTTGAGCTTGTATTTTCGCCCGGTTTTCTTCGGAAGACCGGGTTTTCTTATTGTATTAATTGTATATAAAAAATAAATTTTTAAAAAAATTAAAAAAACTGTTGACATTTAATGCCGCAACGTGTATTATAGTCGTTGTGGCAAGGCGGTAACGCAGATGACCACGGTAAAATGATGATATGCGGAAGTGTCGGAACTGGCAGACGAGCAAGACTAAGGATCTTGTGATCAATGCGATCGTGTGGGTTCAAGTCCCATCTTCCGCAGTAAGATAAGACCAAGAGTACAGAACAAAGTATTCTTGGTTTTTTTATATATAAACCGTTCTGCTTGGAAAATAATATTGGAAAAGAAAAAAAGAAGAAAATAAAAAAATAAAAAGGAAAGAGAAGAGTTTTGTCGAATATATATAATAGAGTATTCTTTAAACATTAAGCGGAGGCACTCATGTACTACTCAGAAGAACTGATAGAAGAAGTAAGATCAAGGAATGATATTGTAGATGTGATTTCCGGATATGTCCGGCTGCAGAAGAAAGGCAGCTCTTATTTTGGATTATGTCCGTTCCATAATGAGAAATCACCGTCTTTTTCTGTGAGCAGACAGAAGCAGATGTATTACTGCTTTGGATGTGGGGCGGGAGGGAATGTTTTTACATTTCTTATGGAATATGAGAATTTTTCTTTTGTAGAAGCAGTGAAGTTTCTTGCGGACAGAGCAGGAATCGAACTTCCGGAGATGGAATACTCGAAAGAAGCGAAGGAAAAAGCAGATTTAAAGTCTACGATTCTTGAGATGAATAAGCTGGCTGCAAAGTATTTCTACGTACAGCTGAAATCAGAGCGTGGAAGTCAGGCCTACAGTTATCTTAAGAACCGTGAACTCTCAGATGAGACGATCACAGCGTTTGGACTGGGATTTTCGAACAAATACAGTGATGATCTGTATAAGTATCTGAGAGAGAAGGGATACAGTGAAGACCTGATTCGACAGGCCGGACTGATCAACACGGATGAACGTCAGGGTGTGTACGACAAGTTTTGGAATCGTGTGATGTTTCCAATTATGGATGTCAATAACCGTGTGATCGGATTTGGTGGCCGTGTGATGGGAGATGGGAAACCGAAATATCTGAATTCACCGGAGACAGTCGTTTTTGATAAGAGCCGGAATCTTTATGGTCTGAACCGTGCCAGAACATCAAGAAAGCCATACTTTCTTCTTTGCGAAGGATATATGGATGTGATCTCTCTCCATCAGTCCGGATTTACGAATGCGGTAGCTTCATTGGGGACTGCATTGACAGCAGGGCATGCAGCTCTGATCAAGCGTTATGTCCAGGAAGTTTATCTGACTTATGACAGTGATGAAGCCGGTACAAGAGCAGCACTTCGCGCAGTGCCGATCTTGCGGGAGGCCGGGATTTCTGCTAAAGTTGTAAGGATGGATCCATATAAAGATCCGGATGAATTCATTAAGAACCTTGGAGCAGAAGAATATGAGAAGCGGATCCATGCGGCGCGTAATGGATTCATGTTCAGCCTGGAGATGCTGGAGAAACAATATGATATGAATTCTCCGGAAGGCAAGACAGATTTTTTCAGGGAAGTGTCGAGGAGACTGCTTGAATTCGAAGATGAGCTGGAGCGTAACAACTATATCGAAGCTGTTGCAACAGCATACCGGGTCAGCCGGGAAAGCCTGGAGAAGATGGTCGCAAAGATGGCTGTGAATGCCGGAATGGCGAGACCGGTCGCAAGACCGAAACGGGCAGAGGGATCTGAGAAGAAGCAAAAGGAAGACGGAATCCTTACTTCACAGAAAGCATTGTTGACCTGGATGATCGATGATGACAGGCTCTTTGATCAGATCAGTCAGTACATAAGCCCGGGTGATTTTACAGAAAGTCTGTATCGGACGGTTGCAGAACTTTTATATGAGCAGAGAAAACAGGGAGCCTTGAATCCTGCGAAGATCCTGAACCATTTCACAGAGGAAGAAGATCATAGAGAAGCAGCCTCTTTGTTTAATACAAGAATCAAAGAGCTGAGGACAAAGGAAGAGAGAGAACAGGCTTTACAGGAGACGATCCTGCGGGTGAAGAGTTATAGCATTGAGCATCAGACAATGAATCTCGACCCGACAGATATGCGGGGGTTACAGCATTTGATGGAAGAAAAACGGAAGCTGGAGAACCTGAAGAATTTGAATATTACAATTCAATAAGGATAAAATAAAACAAGACAGGCTGCGGATGCGCGCAGCGAAGGAAGGAAGAACACATGGACGATATTACACAGAAATTTCTTGATAGATTGAAAGACCTGGTTGCACTTGGTAAAAAGAAAAAGAGCATACTGGATGTCCAGGAGATCAATGATTTTTTCAATGATATGGAACTCAATGCAGATCAGATGGAGAAGGTATTTGATTACCTTGAGGCAAATAACATTGATGTGCTGCGCATTAGCGGAGATACACCGGATGAGGTGGATGTAGATCTGGATGACATTATCATATCTGAGGAAGACGACGTGGATATGGAGAATATCGACCTGTCAGTTCCGGAAGGCGTGAGTATTGAAGATCCGGTCCGTATGTATTTAAAAGAGATCGGTAAGGTACCTCTTCTGAGTGCAGAACGTGAGATTGAGCTTGCACAGAGAATGGAAGAAGGAGATGAGGAAGCCAAGAAAGAGCTTGCAGAAGCGAACTTAAGACTTGTAGTCAGCATTGCAAAGAGATATGTTGGAAGAGGCATGTTATTCCTTGATCTGATCCAGGAGGGTAACCTCGGTCTGATCAAAGCAGTTGAAAAGTTTGATTATCACAAGGGATATAAGTTCAGTACTTATGCTACATGGTGGATCCGTCAGGCGATCACAAGAGCGATTGCGGATCAGGCAAGAACAATCCGTATCCCGGTTCATATGGTTGAGACG
>ENA-ORLW01002852-ORLW01002852.1-human-gut-metagenome-genome-assembly--contig:-NODE-2852-length-14500-cov-3.826388_pt1 | contig 14500 bp, 11 predicted proteins | sample MGYA00243017_ERZ508829 | MGnify/ENA primary metagenome ERZ508829 (study PRJEB26277, sample SAMN04329776) | human gut metagenome | biome: human-associated habitat | host: Homo sapiens | place: USA...
AGCAGTCTTATTATAAGATTATCAAAACCAATTTTTCCAATTCCTATGTTTTCATGACGATCTTTATGAGCGCCACACTCATTTTTACTATCATTTATATGAAGACAAGCAAGCTTATCAAGACCTATTATACTATCAAATTCGTCCAAAACTTTGTCGAAATTTTCTAAATCATAACCAGCATCACTAATATGACATGTATCTAAACACACTTTTATTTTATCATTAATTTCAACACCATCAATAATTTTTTTTAATTGCTGAAAATTTATACCTAATTCACTACCTTTTCCGGCCATAGTTTCTAAACAAATATTCACTTTTGTATCATTATCTAAAACTTGATTTAGAGCAAAAATAATATTTTTTAGGCCAACTTCTTCTCCAAGACCAACATGACTTCCTGGATGAAGAACAAGATTTTTTATTCCTAAAAGTTCTACTCTTTTTATTTCTTGCTTTAAAAAATTAATGGCAAAGTCATAATTTTTAGAATCATTAGCTAGATTGATAATGTATGGAGCATGAACAATGACATTATCTTTATTTATTCCAGATTTTATCATAAGTTCATTTGCTTCTTTTGTTATATCTAAATCTATTTCTGAACGATTAGTATTTTGAGGAGCTCCTGTATAAAACATAAATGTATTTGCATTATAACTAAGTGCCTCTTTCACACTACCTAAGAGTTGTGTATCTTTTTTAAATGATACATGTGATCCAATAATTATTTCTTCCATATTATCACCTACTCTTTAGTATTATACCATTATAATTTTATTTATAAAATAATTAACGCGTAATTTTTTTGTTTTTAGTGATATGTTTATTCACAAAATTATCTTGAATTTTAATGTATTGTTTCATAAAGTTCTTTTTATCAAGTTCGTCTTCAAAAATAAAATCACTTAAAATTAAAGCTTTATCTATATTTAAGTCATTATAATTGTGCAATTTATAGTGTTTAAAATTATAATCTTCTATATATTTATCAATAATATCCCAATTTTCATCTTTAGTACATCTTAACAAAAGTTTAACGAAAAAGTTAATATTATTTTGCCAAATTATAGGGTTCAATGTACCATTTGGGCACCTAAGTTCAATGGTATTATTAATATATTTTTTATCTAATCAAAAAGTATATCTAAAATTCATAGCATACAATCTGTCAAATCCTAAATACTTATTAAATTTATAAGCACTTACCTTATTTTGCTCATCTAAAAATGCTTTAATTTTATTTGAAATAGGTTTAGCGTATGTACTAATAGCCGACCTATGTTTTTTATCTTCCCCATAACCAAAGCGATAAATAATATCTTCAAAAACAGCCCATAATTTTAAAAATTTTTTTAAATTTTCTTTATTTTCTAAAATTTGACTACCTACATGAATATGTCCACCACAATCACCATTCACATACCCTTTATTTTCTTTCAACATACTACAAACTTGTTCTAGTTTTTTCCAATATTAAAATTGGTGATTTTATTTCACCACCAAAAAAATTGGTAGCTTTATCAAGATGAAGTTCATCATTTAAAGTCCCCTCATGAACAAGAAGAAAATCATTAAATTGATCTTTAACAATTTTTCTTATATCTTCATGTCTAGGACCAACAAATTCAATTTCAACCCCAAATGTATATTTTTCATCAACACCTATTTGATCACGATAAGAAATCAAATAATTTTTCAATTCGTGCAAAAATTGTTTTTTATCTAAATTATTAAGATTTGACAAGTTCACACTATCATCCCCTTCAAGTGTGAGTTATTATATCACCATCTTTAAGTTTTGTAAAATTATTTTATTAAATCACTTTTCTTTATAATATAAGTTCTATCTTTAGTATAAAATGCATAAAAAACATCTTCTAATTTTATCTTTTTTTTATTAAGCATATTATCTATCCATTTTTTATCTTTTTTTTTTTCTTTTAAAACATGAAAATCTATATCACCATCTAAAATGATTGGTAAAGGATATTCTTTTGTATTTTGAAAAACTGATAAATTCCCATTTGTTTCTAAAACAGCATAGTCCACTTCTTCTAAACTTTTAACTCCTTTTTCCCTTAATTGACTTATTAAATCATCTAAAGTATATCTTAGTTTCGACATAACATTAAATTTAACTTTTCCTTCTTTAATAATTACACTAGGATGTCCATCTATAAATGTTCTTATTTTACTGTTTTTCAAGCTTATATAACTAAGAGACATTTCACACAAAACTAAGACCAAAATAGGAACAATTGAAACAAAAATAGATTTATCTGTATTTTCGATTGAAATTGCAGCTAGTTCAGCTATTAAAACGGTTACAATTAAATCTCCTATTCCAAGTTCACCTATCTCTTTTTTACCCATAATTCTATAAACTAAGATAATGAAAAAATAAAGAAAAAATGTTTTTAACATAAGTATTATATACATATTATCACCCATTTTATTATGATTGAAGTAATAATGATTTATTCATTATCATAACTTTAATAGGAGGATTTTTTATGAAATATGCAAAAAATTTAGGTTTTTCTTTACTTTTTATTATTGGTAGTTTACTTATTCTTACTTTATTATTAACTCTTTTTAACTATTTTAATTTATTTTCAAATGGAATTGTTTCTACTTTTAAGATTATTATTCCTATTATTTCTTTATTTGCTGGTGGTTTTTTTATAGGTAAAAAAAGTTCTAAGCAAGGATGGTTAGAAGGTTTAAAGTTAAGTTTAATATTTACTATTATTTTAATTTTATTTAATTTATTAGGATTAGGAAATAAATTAGAATTAAAAAATATTTTATATTATTTAATCATTATCATATCCTGTATGTTTGGAGGAATGTTAGGAATAAATAAAAATAATTCTGAAAACTAAAAAAATAGTTAGACATTTCTAACTATTCTTTATTATCTATTACTTCCTTCATCATAGAAATAAATTCATCTTGTGATAAAGTGGTTGTTTCTTGACTTCCAAACTTACGATAACTTATCTCCTTATTATCTCTTTCCTTATCACCAAGTATTAATGTACAAGGAATTTTTCTTGTTTGACTTTCACGCATACGATAACCAAGCTTTTCATCACGACTATCAAGTTCTACTCTAAAATTATTTTCTCTAAGTAATTCTTCTACTTCTTTAGAATATTCTAAATGATATTCATTATTAACAGGAATAATATTTATTTGTGTTGGTGCAAGCCAAGTTGGGAATGCTCCTTTTGTCTCTTCCATTAAAAAGGCAGTAAATCTATCAAATGTACCAAAAATAGCTCTATGTAATACTACTGGTACTTGTTTTTCACCCTTGTTATCAATATAAGATAAATCAAATCTTCTTGGAAGTAAGAAATCTAATTGACATGTTGATAAAGTAACCTCTGGTCCTACAGCTGGTTTTACTTCTACATCTAATTTTGGTCCATAGAAAGCTGCTTCCCCAACCGCTTCAAAATACTCTACATTTAATTCATTTAATACTTCTCTTAATTTATCTTCAGCATTATTCCACATTTCATCATCATCGTAGTACTTTTCTTTATCTTCCTTATCTCTTAAGGATAATCTAAATTTATATTCCGTAATTCCAAAATCCTTATATACATCTAGAATTAGACTAACAACTTTTTTAAATTCATCTTTTATTTGTTCTGGCATAACAAACAAATGGGCATCATTTTGACACATGCATCTAACTCTTTCAAGTCCTTTTACAGCTCCTGATGCTTCATATCTAAAATCAGTTGCGAACTCACCTATTCTAATTGGTAAATCTCTATATGAATGCAATTTGTTTTTAAAAACTAACATATGATGTGGACAATTCATTGGTCTTAAAACAAATTCTTCATCATCTACTTTCATAGATGGAAACATATTTTCTTTATAATGATCCCAGTGTCCAGAAGTTTTATATAAATCAACAGTACCTACACATGGCGTATATACGTGTTGATATCCTAACTTTTGTTCTTTTTCATATATATAATTTTCTAATTGTTTTTTTATTAAAGCTCCATTAGGTAACCATAAAGGCATTCCAGCTCCTACTAATTCATTAGTCATAAAAATATCTAAATCTTTACCTATTTTACGATGATCACGAAGTTTTGCTTCCTCTAATTCTTTTAAATAATCATTTAAATCTTCTTCATTTTCAAAACAAACACCATAAATACGTTGTAACATCTTATTTTTAGCATCATTTTTCCAATAAGCACCACTTACTTTTAAAAGTTTAAAATATTTCATTGATTTAGTTGTAGGCATATGTGGACCACGACACAAATCAATAAAATCATCTTGTTTATAAGCAGAAATTACTGTATCATCTTCATCCATTCTTTCAATTAAATCAATTTTATATGGGTCATCTTTAAACATATCTAATGCTTCTTTTTTTGATAATTCAATACGATTAATATATTTATCTCCTTTAGAGATTTTTTTCATTTCTTTTTCTATTTTAGGTAAATCTTCTTCTTTAATTACATCATCACCTAAATCTATGTCATAATAAAATCCACTATCAATTACAGGTCCTACCCAAAATTTAGCATTTGGATATAAGTGTTTTACCGCATGAGCAAGTAAATGCGCACAACTATGATTTAAAATATTCAATTTTTCATTTTCTTTTATATTTATCATTAATATCTTCCTTTTCCTTTAATATGTCTTTGACTATTTAATATATATTTCTTTTGTCTATTTACACTAACAGTAATAACTAATTCCTCTTCCTCTGGAATTTTATCTACTACATTACCTAGCCAATCTTCTTCTAAATTTTCTTCACTTAAAATTGCTTTTCTAATTAAACGTAATTTTTTATAATCCTTAGTTGTTTGAAGCTCCTTTAAAAGTTTTCCAAATTTTAAAACTAATGGATTTTCATAAGCAATCATTTTTCCTTTTTTCTTTTTACTACTTTCTTCTATTACTAAAACATAAGTTCCATTATTCAACGTTTGATCATTTACTTCTTTCAAACTTACTCTAGTTGGTAAAGCCTCACCTTTTTCCATTAAATATTCAAACATTTTATAATGCGTTAATTTACCTGTATTCTCATATTTGACATTTAAATAAGTTTCCATAAACTCTCTAATTCCAATTACTTGATTTAAACTTACAATTGTTCTGTTTTTTCCCATACTATCAACTCCCCTATAAAAAAAACACTCCTACTAACCAAGGAGCGTATAAACGCGGTACCATCCTACCTTATAACTTAATTAAAGTTTTAACGGACCAATCCGGAAATCTCTTTCGAGTTCAATTCATGGGTAGTAATTATCAATTATTATATCAGTTTTCACCACCACTGACTCTCTTTAATAAAGTCCTCAATAACCATGTCCCACTCAAAATTTTTAACTATGTCTTTATTTTATTCTTAAAATTAATTTTTGTCAATAGAATTTATAGAATCTGTAGTAATGTTATCTAGAAAAATCAACTATATTATTGACTTTTTATTGACATTAAATGTTTGTAAAAAAAAATAATTGGTTTATAATAAAAATAGAGGTGATATTATGAATAATAAAATTGTTATTATTGGATGCGGAAACGTAGGAATGAGTTATGCATATGCTCTTTTAAATCAAAATACTAATGTTAATGAATTAGTTTTAATTGATCTTGATAAAGAACGTGCTATTGGAGAGGCTATGGATTTAAATCACGGTATTGCTTTCGCTCCTGGAAGAATAAATATTAAAGCCGGTGATTATTCAGATTGTAAAGATGCAGACATTGTTTGCATTGCAGCTGGCGCTAATCAAAATCCGGGTGAAACAAGAATGGATTTAATAAATAAAAACAGTGTTATTTTTAAAAGTATTGTAACAGAAGTTATGAAAAATGAATTCGATGGAATCTTTTTAATTGCGACAAATCCCCTTGATGTAATGACTTATTTAACATGGAAATACTCTAATCTACCACATAGTAGAATAATTGGTAGTGGTACAAGTTTAGATACTTCAAGACTAAGATTTATGATTGGAGAAAAACTAAATATAAGTCCAAAAAGTGTTCATGCTTATATTATTGGTGAACATGGGGATTCCGAATTTGCGCCTTTTTCAAATGCAACTATAGGACTACAAAATATTCACAACTTCTTAAATGATGATGAACTAAACAAAATATACCATAATGTTAAAAATGCTGCTTATGAAATTATAAATAGAAAAAAAGCTACTTATTATGGTATTGGAATGTGTTTAGTTAGAATTACAAATGCTATTTTAAATAACGAAAATAGTATAATAACTGTTTCTTCATACGATAAAGAAAATGATATATTTATGGGAATTCCATCTATTATAAACAGAAATGGTGTTAGAGAACGTGTATATGTGGAATTAAATGAAGAAGAAACTAAAAAACTTCAAAACTGTGTAAATATTATAAAAGATGCTATAAATACTATAAAATAAAAAACATTGAAAATTTCAATGTTCTTTTTTTATACTTCTACTAAACTAAGTGATACCTTTTCTTTTTCTTTATTAATATCTAAAACATAACAATCAACAATATCACCAACACTAACAATATCAGTTGGATTTTTTATAAATTCATTTGACATTTTAGATATATGGACAAGTCCATCATTATGAAGTCCTATATCGATAAATGCTCCAAAATCAACTACATTTCTAACTGTTCCTTGTAATTTCATTCCAACTTTTAAATCTTTAATGTCCAAAACATCACTTTTTAATACTGGTTGTGGCATTTCATCTCTTGGATCTCTATTAGGTTTTTTAAGTGATTTAATAATATCTTCTAAGGTGTATGAATCTATATCTAGTTTTTTCATTATATCGTCAATATCAATTTTATCTAATTTTTGAACTAATGTATCTGTTCCAATTTCGTTAATATTACTATCAATTAATTCAAGAAGTTGTAGAGTTTTTTTATAACTTTCAGGGTGAATATCTGTTTTATCTAAAAGATTATCTCCGTCTATTACTCTTAAAAACCCAATTGCTTGTTCATAAACTTTATCACTTAATAATTTATTTTTTTTCAAGCTCTCACGTGAATTAATTTTTCCATTAGTATTTCTATAGTCAATTATTTTATCAATATTTCTCTTAGTAAGTCCTGAAATATATTTCAAAATAGAAGGACTAGCTGTGTTAATATTTACTCCAACGGCATTAACAGCTTTTGATACAACAAAATCTAATGATTCAGATAATTTTTTAGAATTAACATCATGTTGATATAAACCAACGCCTATCCCATCAGGTGGAATTTTAACAAGTTCTGATAGTGGATCTTGAAGTCTTCTTCCAATACTAACAGCACTTCTTTTTTCGACTGCTAAATCAGGAAATTCTTCAATAGCAATTTTTGATGCACTATAAATTGATGCTCCTGCTTCAGAAACTATAACAAATTTACATTTTAAATTATTTTCTTTAATCATATCAGAACAAAACTTTTCACTTTCGCGTGAGGCTGTTCCATTTCCGATTGCAATAATATCAACTTTATATTTATTTATCAAATCAACTACTATTTTTTTACATTGATTTAATTTTTCTTCAGTTGTATTATTCAAAAATGGTTTTATAACTGTTGAATCCAAATATTTACCATTTTTATCAATAACAGCTAATTTACACCCGTTTACATATCCAGGATCAAAAGCTAAAACAATTTGTTCTTTCATAGGAGGTGTTAAAAGTAAGGCTTCTAAGTTTTTACCAAAATTATCAATTGCAACTTCTTCCGCTTTTTCTGATAATTCGCTCCTTATTTCTCTTTCAATTGATGGCTGAATTAATCTTTTATAACTATCTAAAATAGCCATTTTTACAACTGGTGTTGCTTTAGATTTTTCATCTTTTATTATTTTTCCTTCTAAATAAGAAATGATTTTATCCTTATCAACATCAATATTAACAGTTAGTATTTTTTCTTTTTCACCTCTATTCATCGCAAGAATACGATGTGGTTTTACATACTTAACAGCTTCTTTATAATCATAATACATTTCATATATTTTATTTACATCCTCAGCATTTTTCTTCTTTTTTGATGTAATAATTCCATTATGATAAGTAAATTGTCTAACTGATTTACGATAATAGGCATTATCACTAATCCATTCTGCAATAATGTAGCTAGCTCCCATTATAGCATCTTCTTTTGTTTTTACATTTTCATTAATAAACTTTTTGGCAATTTCATCTATATCTTGCGATATTTTAAAGGACATAATCATTTTAGCTAGTGGTTCTAATCCATTTTTTATAGCCTCAGTTGCTTTTGTTTTTTTCTTTTCTTTAAAAGGACGATATAAATCTTCTACTTCTACAAGTTTTGTAGCTTTCATGATTTTATCTCTTAATTCATCTGTCATCAAATCTTTTTCTTCTATTAGACGAATAACATCTTCTTTTCTTTTTAATAAATTTACTTGATAAATATATACTTCATTAATTGCTCTTATTTGTTCTTCATCTAAAGCTCCCGTTGCTTCTTTTCGATATCTTGCAATAAATGGTATTGTATTTCCTTCTTCTAAAAGCGTTAAAACAGTTTCTGCCTGTTTTGGTTTTATATTTAAATTGTTACTTATTTCTAATATTATATCTTTATTCATAATTACCTCAATTCTATTCTTTCTAATTATAATATATTTAAAAGGTTATTTCAATAATTTTAAATAAAACAAAACATTCCAAATAGGAATGTTTGTTAACTAAAATTTGCTTTATCTACTGTTACTAATTTAGGAATCTTACATGAATTACCAATACCATATGTAGCTTCCCCATGTATATATTCAACTTTTTTCACAGACTCTATTGTATTTTCATTCTTATTAATAACCCAAGTAAGAGTAACTCCTCCTACATCACCTGTACTATATCCCCATTCATCTTTTATTCTAAATAAATATTTATCAGAATTACAATAATCAAAATTATATAACCATTCGTATCCTGTTGGAATAACATTATCTTTAGTACACGTACTTGTTTCACAAAAAGATGCATTAGGATTTGTAAAACAACTATAGTTGCAAGATGAGCTATTTAAACCTACTATTGTATAAAAATCTGATGCCTCCATATCGTGACTTCCTATTACATTGGCATCATATCCTATAACTAAATTTAATTTTGCAGTACCTTTTTTATCTCCATATGTATATCCTATATAACAATTTGTTGTCCCTATATTACATTTCTTTAAATCATTTGTTACTCCTACTTTTGTCCCATCTTTATATACATCTATTGTTTCTTCTTTTTTATCATCTTTTTCTACTACTTTTCCATTTATTTCATATCCTTTATCTTTTGTATATTTCACTTCATATCCACTGAATGTTAATCCTGTTATACTAGTTACTACTCCACTTTCAAAACATGCTTTTGAATCATCAGCAATTGTTGGTTTCGTTCCTTTGATATTTATTTTTTTGTCTAAGTCTTTTAGATTATAACATCCATTTTCATCTACTTTTGGAAAAGTTGTATCTTTCTCATCCGCAAATTCATTTAAAACGATTGCTTTTTCCGCTCCATCTATATATCCTTTAAAACTTTCTAATGTCGCTTGTTTTTTCGCATCACTTATTACATTTAGTATTATTGGTGTTGCTATTAGTGCTATTATAGCTAATATTACTATTACTGCAAGTAATTCTACTAGTGTAAATCCCTTATTTTTTTCTTTCATTTTTATCTACTCTACTTCTATATTTTAAATGTTATCACATTTAAATATAAAAGTGCGTTTTTTACATCATAAAATTAGCTCTTATTTACACTTTATCCTTATTTTTAAACAATTTTAAAAATATTTTGATAAAGAAAAAACCAATCATAGATTAGTCTTAACTTATTTTTGCAAATTACGTTGTTTTCGTGCCAATTGTTCTTCTCCGATTATAACTAATCGTTTTTATTTTTTGAATTATTGCTTTATCATAAATTATATATTTTTAATTCATCTAATTTAGTACTAACTTTATTCAATGAATTAGTTGGAAATCCAATTTTAAGTATCAATTATTTTATTATCAAATAGTTTTCATAATCTTCTTTTATTTTAATATACTGTTCTTTCAATATATTACCTCCATACTAAATTACTACTTACTACCTTCTGCTTACTACAAAAATTTATTTTCTACATTATTTCCATTTCCAAGGCACAATACGAACTTTGTTCATATTACGCCTGCTTTTTAGGACAAGTCAAGCTTGCCCTTGACAAAAATTTTTTCAAAATTTTTACTTATTAATTTACTTTAGTTTATTCATACTTTTTATTTTATGGCTATAACTTTTTTCTTCCATACTTCTTATGAGATATTAGATTTTGAGATTGTTATAACTGGGCGGATGCCGTAGCCAGCATTAGTCACACGGCCGTAGTCCAAGCTGCCATCCCTACTGACGTGCCACGCATAATGGGTATCATCTTTATATAGTGTGCTTGTCCAATATCCATAGGTACTTGAATCTGATACATTACATCCATAATCTGTACATCCGATTGTATAATCAAATAACCAAGCATATTTACTTGTTCCTTTTTCTTTCGCACAATAATTTGTGGTATCTGATTTATTTGTATCAAAACAAAACCAAGCTTGCCCTGCCTTACTTGCATCAAATGTTGAATGTCCTGTAATTTTAGCTATTTCATTAGCTGTTATTAAACGTGCTGTATTCTTCCAATTATTTGTATCAGCTTTTAATGATGTATGTACACGAGCTGTTGTATTATGATCTAAGATGACATTTACTGTTGCATTTCCTTCTTTATCATTAAACGCATACCATTTCATACATCCACTCTTTGTTCCTGGCGTACTTACAGCTTCACTTTCATTACATTTCTTTCCTGTTTCTGGATTATAGTATATTGCTGTTCCATCTTTATATACATCTATTGTTTCTTCATCTTTTTTATCATCTTTTTCTACTGCTTTTCCATTTTCATGAAATGAATCTTTAGCTGCTTGTTTCTTTGCATCATTTATGACATTTAGTATTATTGGTGTTGCTATTAACGCTATTAAGGCTAGTATTACTATTACCGCTAAAAGTTCTATTAGTGTAAATCCTTTATTTTTTTCTTTCATTTTTATCTACTCTCCTTCTATATTTTATATGTTATCACATTTAAATATAAAAGTCGATATTTTTACATCATAAAATCAGCTCTTATTTACACTTTTCCCTTATTTTTTAAGAATTAAAAAATTTTTTTAAATATATTTTTATACTATTTTCTAGATTTAAAATACTCCCTAGGATACTTATATTTTTTTAATTTTTTTGAAAGTTCATTATCCATATTTGGACCCATTTCAAGATTAAATAATTCTCCTAAATCCGTAAATGAATTTTTACTATAATCTAAATATAAGATTTTTTTAACTTCTTCTAAATAAATACTTCTAAAAAGTTGAAGAAGTCTATTATAATTTGAAATTTTACAGTATTCTACATTATTTGAAAAATAAAATAAATCTGGATCAATTTCTTTTAATGTTTCAAACACCTTTTTACTTATTTTACCATCTGATAAGGATGAACCATAATATAATTTAACACAATCGTTTTTATACTTATAAATTTCTCCGCAACAACCATGATTAATCATATTTTCTCGACTATCATCTATTTCAAACTTTTTACCACTTTCATTATATAAAAACATAAATCCACCCCTTCAGGTGGACTATTATAATACTTTTTTATTTATTTTTCAACTTAATTAACCATTTGAATAAATTGATTCATTGTAGTTGTCTTATGAATAGGATATCTTGGAATTTTATACTTATCATCACTTCTCGATGCTTTTCTATATCCACCAATAAATGACATTTTAAATCCTGCTTCCTTAACACCTTCAATAGCAACATCACTATAACTATAAAAAGGAAAACAAAATGAATTATTATTATCAACGATTGCTAAAGATTTTTTTAAATCATTAACTAATTCTTCTTTAGTAGCACAAACAACTTGTCCTTTTCCACAATTACCGTATTGATGCATATCATAAGTATGTGATTGAATATCTAAATTCTTTGAGCGATAATTATTAACATCCCACCACCCAGAAATTAAAAATAATGTTGCATGCATATTATATTCTTCTAATATTGGGATTAATTTATTTCCATTATGATTTCCCGTTCCCATTGCACCATCATCAATCGTTATTAAAACACTTTTAGCTGGAAGTTCAATTTGACCATACATCCATTTTGTAAATTCATCCATAGTTAGAGTTTTATATCCATTGTTTTTTAAATAATCTAGTTGTTGTCTAAAAACAGAAACTTCTAAACATATATTCTCATTACAAGATTCACCTAACGCTGGATCATAAAAGAAATGATAATTTAAAACAGGTATTTTTTGACCATTTGCATTACTTACAACCTTTTCTGTTTTTGTTACAGGTTCCTTTACTTCTTCACCTGCACTCATTCTCTTAAAATCATCAAGTGAAGTTTTATTCTTAATAACATATCTTGAGAGATTATCTTTTTTACTTTCTTTAGTTGTTTTATTATTTGCATCCACAAATTTCAAATCTTGGACATTTGTTAATATCTCTAACTTTAATGCAAATTCATTATTTAAATCAATAACATTTTGATTATTATTAGGAGTAGTAAGTAAAATAGCTTTTTCTTTTAATCTTATTTTTCCATCTAGCCAATTGCGATATTCATCTAAGGTAATTGTATAAAAATTATTTTCTTTTAAATAATTTAATTGTTCTTTAACCTTATCAAAATTAATACATGTATCATTATTACAATTTTCATCTTTATAAATATTATCATAATTAATAATACTTATATATTCTGATTCTTTATCTGTAGTATTTTCTTTATTTACAAGTTTTAATTTATCATCTTTTCTTATACCTAGAATTTCATTTAAATAGTTAACATAATAATATTTATCATCCATATATTCAATTGGAAGATTGAATTTATCTTTTACCTTTAAAACTTCTTTGTCATTTTTATAAAAAGAAATTATTTCATTAGATTTTAAATTTTGATTAAAAACTATATAATGATTATTTTTTACATTTTCTTTTTTTTCTGTTTTTTTCAAATCTTTATAATAAACATAAAAATCTTTGTTTTCAATTTTAAAATATTGATCTTTAGAAGTATTAATCCTTTTCTTTTCTAATTTCAATATAAAATTTTTTTTGATTATTCCTATTTTTTTATTATTTTTATTATATATTTTAGTATTCCTAGATGTAATTACATAATCATTATAATATGTCTTTATTTCTTTAATCATTTTCTTTTCTTGTTTTTCAAGATATTGTAAGTAAACTAAAATTCCTATTAAAATAATCAAAATACCAAATAAAATTCCTATTAATATTTTTGCTTTTTTTGTATTAAATTTTTCTTTCATATTTGCTCCCTACATTCATCAACTAGTATAAACTAAATTCTTTACGCAATAAAGTTTTAATCATATTTTCTATTAATTTTTGTTTCAATCATACTAGCCTTTTTAATTATTTTACGTCCAAATTTTTCCTTTAATTTATCAATTGTCTTTTCAACCTGTTCACTTTCTTTTTTAGTATTATAATCATCAAACAAAGAAGTTTGAAAATTTACTTTATCTGTAAGTTTATCAAGTCTTATACCAATTAATCTAACAGGATAATCAGTCCACATTTCTTTTAAGACTTGTCTTGCTACCATATATATATTTTCTGAAGTATTTATAGCATTCATTATCTTTTTTTGATGACTTTTTCTTTTGAAAAAATTATCTTTTAATACTACAACAATAACATTTGCATATTTATTTTGCTTTCGTAATCTTAAAGCAACACCATCAGAAATAGCAAGTAAATATTTACAAAGTTCACTATAATCAGTTGCATCATGTGTAAGTGTTATTTCATTACCTATACTCGTAGGATCAACTACCTCACTTATAACCTCACTATTATCTATACCTCGCGCAATTCGATTTAAATAAATTGCTTGATTTTTAAAATATTTAGTTAATTTTTCAAGATCATAATGAGCTAAATCACCTATTGTCTTTATCCCTAATTTTTCTAACTTAAGTGCTGTTTTTTTACCTACTCCAAACAATTCACCAATATTAAGAGGATGCATCTTTTTTTCTACTTCAAAATCATATAAAGTATGAACCTTATAAGGTTTAGAAAAATCAGAAGCCATTTTAGCGCATAACTTATTATTAGCAATTCCAATATTAACCGTAAATCCTAAAGTATTTTTTATTTCTTCTTTTAATTTATGAGCAAATTTTAACTCATCTCCATATAAACTTTTGACTTTTCCATAATCTAAATAACATTCATCAATAGATGCAATTTCAATATCTGGAGAATATTTACTTAAAAGATTGAACATCTTTTTAGACATCATACTATAAAATTTATAATTTGGTGG
>ENA-ORLW01002853-ORLW01002853.1-human-gut-metagenome-genome-assembly--contig:-NODE-2853-length-14494-cov-3.279809_pt1 | contig 14494 bp, 9 predicted proteins | sample MGYA00243017_ERZ508829 | MGnify/ENA primary metagenome ERZ508829 (study PRJEB26277, sample SAMN04329776) | human gut metagenome | biome: human-associated habitat | host: Homo sapiens | place: USA...
GAGCTGATTGATGAGCTTCTGGAAGCGTTCGCGGTCTTCCGCGCAGTCAATCGCGTCGGGCGTTGTGCCGATGATGGGCACGCCGTGGGCTTCGAGTGCACGGCAGATTTTGAGCGGCGTCTGACCGCCGTACTGCACAATCACGCCCTGGGGCTTCTCAATTTCACAAATGGCGAGCACGTCTTCGAGCGTCACCGGTTCGAAATAGAGACGATCGGAAGTGTCGTAGTCGGTGGAGACCGTTTCCGGATTGCAGTTCACCATGATCGACTCCCACCCATCCTCGTGAAGCGCCATGGAAGCATGCACGCAGCAGTAGTCGAATTCAATGCCCTGACCAATGCGGTTGGGACCGCCGCCCAGCACGATCACCTTTTTCTTGTCGGTAGGATCAGCTTCGCTGATGCGGCTTCGTTCATAGGTTGAATAGAGGTACGCCGTGGTGGTGGCAAATTCCGCTGCGCAGGTATCCACCCGCTTATAAACGGGTTCAATGCCGAGCACTCGGCGAGCTTCACGCACTTCATTTTCGTGGCAGTCTGCCAGCAGCTTGGCAATGCGCTTGTCGGAGAACCCGCGGCTCTTCAATGCCCAGAAGTCGTCGACATCGAGTTCATTGAGATTGTGGCCGGCAATAGACGCTTCCACTTTCACGAGGTCGTCAATTTGGCGCAGGAACCAGGGATCAATCTTTGAAAGCTCGAAGATTTCTTCCACCGTCATGCCGATGCGGAAGCCGTCGGCCACATAGAAAATGCGTTCCGGTCCGGGTTCGGCAATTTCGCACAGAATCTTCGAACGGTCGGTAGTAATGGGATCGAGACCGCACTTGCCGGTTTCGAGACCGCGGAGCGCCTTCTGCAGAGATTCTTCGAACGTACGGCCGATGGCCATGACTTCGCCCACCGACTTCATCTGCGTGGTGAGGCGATCGTCAGCAGCGGGGAATTTCTCGAAAGCAAAGCGCGGCACCTTGGTGACCACGTAGTCAATGGCAGGCTCAAACGACGCCGGGGTCTTTCCGCCCGTCATTTCGTTCTTCAGTTCGTCAAGCGTATAACCCACGGCGAGCTTGGCTGCGATCTTCGCAATCGGGAAGCCCGTAGCCTTTGAGGCCAGCGCAGACGAACGCGAAACACGAGGATTCATTTCGATGACGATCATGCGGCCGTTTTGCGGATTAACCGCAAACTGGACGTTCGAACCGCCCGTATCCACGCCGATCGCACGAAGCACCGCCATCGAGGCATCGCGCATCGCCTGATATTCCTTGTCGGTGAGCGTCTGTGCGGGGGCGACCGTAATGGAGTCGCCGGTATGAACGCCCATCGGATCCAGGTTTTCGATCGAGCAGACGATGATGCAGTTGTCCGCCTTGTCGCGGACCACCTCCATCTCGTACTCCTTCCAGCCGAGAAGCGACTCTTCAATGAGCACTTCCGAGGTGGGCGACAATTCAAGACCGCGCGAAACGATCTCCAGGAACTCGTCCATGTTGTAGGCAATGCCGCCGCCAGTGCCGCCCAACGTAAAGCTCGGACGGATCACCGCCGGGAAACCGACGGTCTTCTGAATAGCAAATGCTTCTTCGAGCGTATGAGCAGCACCCGAGCGCGCGCTTTCAAGACCGATTTCGGTCATCAGCTTCTTGAAGCGTTCGCGGTCTTCGGCTTTGTCGATGGCTTCCGGAGTGGCGCCGATCAGTTCAACGCCCCAGCGGCGGAGGACGCCGTGGTGAACGAGATCCATTGCGCAGTTGAGCGCCGTCTGGCCGCCCATCGTCGGCAGGATCGCATCCGGACGTTCTTTTTCGATGATGCGCGCCACCGTTTCCCAAGTGATCGGTTCGATGTAGGTCGCATCCGCCGTCTTCGGATCGGTCATGATGGTTGCGGGGTTGGAGTTCACGAGAATAACGCGATACCCCTCTTCGCGCAGCACGCGGCAGGCCTGCACGCCCGAATAGTCGAATTCACATGCCTGACCGATGATGATCGGACCGGCACCGATGATAAGAATAGATTGAATGTCTGTACGCTTCGCCATGATTCGCTTCTAGTTCGTTTGTTCTGTGCTTTGTCGACTTCGCTGGGCCCATCAGCCGGCACGGCGGCCGGCGAGGCTCTTCGCAAACTTTTCGAAGAGCACATCAATATCGTGCGGACCGGGACTCGCTTCCGGATGCCCCTGGAAGCAGAATGCGGGCTGTCCAATGAGCTCAAAGCCCTGCAGACTGCCGTCAAAGAGGGAGCGGTGCGTGGCACGGGCATTGGCCGGCAGTGTATCGGCATCCACCGCAAAACCGTGGTTCTGGCTCGTGATGTAGACACGCTTCGTTTCAACGTTTTCCACCGGGTGATTGGCGCCGTGATGGCCGAACTTCATCTTGAGGGTCTTCGCACCGACGGCGAGCCCCATGATTTGATGACCGAGGCAGATGCCGAAAAGCGGCAGCTTGGCCGCGATGGCCTTCTGCGCCACCTCAATGGCGTATGTGCAAGGCGCAGGATCGCCGGGACCGTTCGAAAGGAAGATGCCGTCGGGCTGATGCTTCATCGCTTCTTCAAAGGGCGTCTGAGCCGGCACGACCGTCACACGGATGCCGCGATCCGCAAGGAGGCGCAGGATATTGGTCTTGATGCCGAAGTCATAGGCAACGACGTGATACGGGAAAACCGCTGCGCGGCGGAACCCGGCAGGCTCGCCCTCGCGCGAAGGCTCCCAGCTGCCGTCCGTCCAGTCATAGACATGATCGGTCGTAACGGTCTTTGCCAGATCCTGGCCGGCCATTGAGCCCCAGCTGCGGGCAGCTTCAAGCGCCTGCTGCAGATCCTCATCGGTGAGCTCATCACCCATCTGCTTGGCGATGATCGCGCCGGCCTGAGCACCGGTCGTACGCAGATGAATGGTCAGCGCACGCGTATCAATGCCGCAGATCGCCTTCACGCCGGCATCCTTCAAAGCTTCCGGGAGACTTTGACGAGCGCGCCAATTGCTCGGCACATCAGCAGCCGCCTTGACAATCAAACCCGCTGCGTGAATGGCATTGCTTTCCATGTCCTCGGGATTAACGCCGACATTGCCGATGTGCGCGCAGGTAAGCGTCACGAGCTGGCCCGTGTAGGAGGGATCCGTGAGGATTTCCTGATAACCCGTCATCGAGGTGTTGAAGACAACTTCGCCAACCGTAAGACCTGCCGCACCGGTACTTTCACCCTGAAAGACCGTGCCGTCGGCCAGTACGAGCGCCGCTTGAGGTCGAGTTTTCGCAATAAGTGCCACGATGGATACCCTTCCGTTTTGTGTTCTGTTTCTTGATGCTGCGGCTGAGCGAGATCGGTAAATCAAAGCTTGGGGAGAGGTGCATTCGAAGGCTGGTTCGAGGACCGCAATAAGTTCAGTCCTCAAGGCCGCTTTCGAATGCTCCTCCCGGTCTGTATCTGCCATCCATTTTTTTTTGGAAAGGGATAAACAGAGTCTGAAAGAAACCGGCATGCACCGAAAAGTGTCTCTTAGGCACCAATGATGCGTGGCTGCAAGCACACTCCGACCGCAGTACGGCGGAAAGTCTATCCATGACCTGTTTGCGCTCGCCTCTGCTCATCTAGGTAAATTACCTTCCCCAACCCCGACCTTATCAACCACTCTCAATGTGTCGATCATTTGTCGACCAATTGGTTGAAATTCAAGTGATTTGGTTGTTCGATTCGCTTCTTTTTCAACGTTGGTCGGCCAGAAAACAGGCGCTGCAGCAGGTTCGAAAACACCGTCTGAAAAGCCTTCCGGCACCTATTTTTTTGCCTTTCAATACAGACTCGAATTCAAAAAAAAGAAGGCCGACGCACCCTTTTGCGATGCTCCGGCCTTTTTAGCCTTGATCGTTTTATTCGTATGGAGGATTTCAGCGTTTAAGCGGATTCAATCCCACGCCGTCCTGACCGCGCTCAGGCGCCTGCTGCATGCCGCCCCCTAATTTCATCATCTTCTCCAGGTCCGTTTCGGGCTTCTCACCCACGTCATCCTTGGGAATTGCCTTGAGGCCGCCTGCCGCGAGCGTCATCTCGATTTGCTGCGTCAGCGCGTCATGGACTTCATTGCCTGCCGGGATCTGTTTTCTCAAACGGTCGAAAAGCACAGCCGCATGAGCATAGTCGCCGCGTTCAAAGGCCGCTGCCGCGCCGATCATCAAACCTTTCTGGTGCCAAGGATCGACTGCGAGCGCCTTCTCTGCCATCTCACCGGCCTTCAAAAGATCGGACGGATTAAGTGCAATGGTCAAGTCGGCGAGCTCAGCCCAGGCGTTGGCGTTTTTCGGCGCAAGCCGCACCACGTTTTCAAAGGCGATCGCCGCCTGACTTAAGTTTCCAGTCGCGTTGTACTGCTCAGCCAGAAGCTCCCACGCTTCAAGATTGTCCTTGTTGCTCTGAACGGCTTTTTCAAGCGAAGCCATCGTGCCCTGCATGTCGCGCTCAGACTTCGCCGCCTGCGCAGCCAAGCGAACCTGTTCGACAGCACGCTCATCCAGTGCGGAAAAGTCGCCGTACCAAAGATAAGCACCCACCGCTGTCGCCGGAATCATCACCGCAACCGCCGCTGTCGTAATGAGCGACGTGCGGGCATTGTCCGCGTCCTTGCGCACCTGCGACGGATCGGCGGAATCCTTCGTTTCCTCAGTCTCCTCGAGTACGCGGAGCGCAAGCTCATCCTCTCGCTCTGCAAATGCAGACTGCGTCAGACGGCCGGCCGCTTGCTGTTCAACAAGATGGGCATACTCTTCGCGAAGTCCCGCAAGATTATCAGCCGTGCGCGCTTCTTCAGCACGGCCGCCCTTGGAGTGACCGAGCAGCGCCCAAGCAAAGGCACCCACAACGCCCGCCGTCAGGACGAGCGCAAAAATGCAGAAGATCACTTCGTATTTCATTCTGATGCTCCGCGAGTTTGAACGCCATGCTTGAGCGAACTTTGCCGGGCAGCGAAGCCGCCGTCGACATATTCGACTTCACCTCTGAGGAAAGCCTTGGCGCAAGCGAGCGACTCTGCAGATGCAGCAAGCCTGCGGGCTTTCGCATCTTCTCGGCGGATGCGCACTATGCGCACCATGCCCCAGAAGGCCAGAAACACGAATGCAATCGGCCCCAGCCACAAAAGCCAGGTCTTGGCCTTAAAGGGCGGCTTAAAGAGAACATAGTCGCCGTAGCGCTCGACCATGAAAGCCACCACTTCGTCATCTGTACGGCCGGCTTTAACCTGCTCGGCCACTTCTCGGCGCAGATCCACTGCCAGCTGAGCATTCGATTCCGCAATAGTTTCGTTGGCACAAACCAGGCACCGAAGCTGAGATGCAATGTTGTGCACGCGAGGATTGGCTGCCGGATCAAACTCAGAGGGCTTAGCTTCAGCCGTTTTCAGGTTAGCAAAGGCATCGGCCGAATTTTCAACGGTTCCCAGTGAGGGCGCTGAGTCCAGGAAAGCTGCTGCCGCTTTGGATTTTTCGGTAGCCGTGACGGATCCCATGAGCGGCTCTGCCGCATAGCTTGATGCCGGGGCAGCAAGCATCGCCAAAACGCAGCATGCCGCAGCGGTGCCGGCTGCTGAAATTGCAGCGCGCTTTCCCATTTCACGCAGTTGAGGCGCTCTGGTCGAACGCGTTGCCATTGCGAGGAGTCCGCCCAGCGCCATGAAGAGCGTACCGATCCAGATGAGTGTCACAAAAGGCTTCACATAAGCGCGCACCACCCAGCCTTCCCCGTCAGGGGTAGGCGAAGCAAGCGACACGTAGATGTCTTCGGTCAGTCGATGAAGAATGGCCGCCTCCGTCATCGTCATGTTCTGCACGGCGTCGTAGTTGCGTTTTTCCGGGAAAAGCTGCTCGAATTCTTTGCCCTGATCATTGACGATCGTCAGTACGCCTTTAGCGGCCGTGTAATTGGGACCGCGGTATTCGCTCCAGCCGTCATAGCGAAGCGTAACGTCGCGCACCTGCACAGTCTGACCCGGCTGCATAGCCGCCCCTCGCTCCACCTGATAAATCCCGTTGGCAGCCGCGCCGAAAATGAGCAGCGCAAGCCCCAGATGGGCAATATGCATGCCCCAACAGGCATGCGTCTGTTCGTACTCACTGCGTTTTTGCGCACGGGCCGTACGGGCGTAGCGCACCCAGTCGGCAGCGGCGCCGAAGACAATCCAATAGGCGAGGAATGCAGCAAGCGCCATCACGGTCGACCAGGCCCCCAGAAGAACCGGCGTGAGGAGTCCCAAAACAAGCGCTAGAGCAAGCGGCAGTCCCAGCAGACGACCCATGCGGTCAATGCTTTGCGACTTCCAAGCACAGACAGCACCCACCGGCACAAGGAATGCAAGCGGCACCATCGCGCTGCCGAAGACGCTCTCAAAGTACGGCCCGCCCACGGTGATGCGGCCGCCTCCGACAGCATCCAGGAAAAGCGGATAAAGCGTGCCTAAGAGCACGATCGCCATACCGGCGACGAGGAGCAGATTGTTTCCCATGAGGAGCGATTCGCGCGACAGTCCCGAGAAGGACGCCGCCGATGCGACCGAGCCGGCCCGCCAGGCAAAAAGCAGGAAGGACACGCCGATCACAATCACGAGGAAAATAAGAATAAACATGCCTCGGGCCGGGTCTGACGCAAAAGCATGAACACTCGTCAGAACGCCCGAACGCACGAGGAACGTGCCCAAAAGAGAAAGTGAAAAAGTCAGAATGGCGAGGAAAACCGTCCAAATCTTGAAGGCTCCCCGCTTCTCGGTCACCGCGAGACTGTGCATCAATGCCGTGCCTGTCAGCCACGGCATCAGTGAAGCATTTTCCACCGGATCCCAGGCCCACCAGCCGCCCCAGCCAAGCTCGTAGTAGCTCCAGTAAGAGCCGAGGCTGATGCCGAGCGTCAGGAGCACCCATGAAGCCGTTGTCCACGGACGCATCCACCGCGCCCAAGCGACGTCCAGACGGCCGCCCAGCAGTGCCGCAACGGCAAAAGCAAAAGGAACGGCAAAGCCCACATAACCTAAGTAAAGGAGCGGCGGATGGAAGATCATCCCCGGGTCCTGCAGAAGCGGATTAAGGTCCGCACCGGCCTCGGCCGGCGGAAAGAGCCGCAGGAACGGATTCGAAGTGGTGAGGATAAAGAGGTACAGCCCGAAAGTGATGATGAAGAGCGTGCCGAGAATGCGCGCAAGCACGCGTTCAGGCAGATGACGGGCTGAAAGCGCAACAGCAAAAATCCACCACGCGAGCGTCGTCACCCAAAAGAGGATTGAGCCTTCGTGTGAACCCCACACAGCCGCGAGCTTGTAATACCACGGGAGCGCAATATTGGAGTTGCGGGCGACATTCAGAATAGAAAAATCGCTTTCGACAAAGCCCCAGGCCAGAGCGCCGATCGCAATGGTTGCCAGAACGGCAAGAACGGCAGCGGCAGCCATGCCGACGCGCATCCAGCTTCTGCTCGCTAATTCGGCGCCGGCAAGGGTCAGCACACCGCCGACGGCGCTCACCATGAGCGCCAATATAAGGGCATACTGCCCAATTTCTGCTGTCACAGGATGGTCTCCTTCTTGAGGCCGATTGAGGTGCTCTCACGAGCCTGCGGACCTTCTTTTGCTTTCGGGGTCCTTGCCGCTGCGTCCGGGCATTTGTCTTTGCGCAGCATGTACGAAAAACGCCGCCCGCTGACCACTCTCACCCGAAAACACCCAGGGAGAACGGCACGAGCGGCGTTTTCGCCGCAGAACGCGATCCAGCCAAAGGCCGGCCGCGATCTCCTGAATCAGGATTACTTGGCGTCCTTCACTTCAGCGCGCAGAACCTGTTCATGAATGAAGGCCTGAACCTTGCGCTGCAGAAGGATATGACGGAGCTCTTCCTTGCGGGCTTCATACTTCGGATAGAGTTCAGCCGGACGAACATCCTCAACCTTCACCACATGGAAACCAGCCGGGGACTGCACCGGAGCCTTATCCATTTCGCCCTTCTTGAGGCCCATGATGGCGCTCGAGAGCTGGCCGGTAAAGACCGAAGCAGAGGTCCAATCAAGAATGCCGCCGCGGTCCTTGCTTTCTTCGTCCAGAGACTTTTCAGCAGCGATCTTCGCAAAGGATGCACCCTTATTGATCTGATCGATGATCTGCTTGGCTTCGTCCTGCGTCTTCACGAGAATGTGACGGACGCGGTATTCGGTCTTGCCCCAGCGATCGCTTTCCTTCTGATATTCGTCCTTGAGTTCCTTTTCGGTAACCGGATTCTTCTTGACGTACTCATTGACGGCATGCTTCATCAGAACCATGTCGGTCATGCGTTCGATGTCATCCTTGACGGCCTGCTGCTTGTCGAGGCCTTCCTTCTTCGCGTACTGGCTCATCACCTTGTACTCGATGACCATCTGGCGCACCTGATCCTCAATCTGAGGATTCGCAATGGCGGCATGAGGATTGGGATTATTCGAGATGGCTTCCGTTGCAACGGCCTCCTGCTGTCCCTTGGTCACGAGGTCGCCATTGACCGTGAAGTCCTTGAATTCAGCCATGGCGGCGCCGGAGGCGACGACGAGAGCAAGCGCGGCGGCAATGGTGGTCTTCATCATTTTTTATGAATCCTCTTTTGTTGGGTCTATTCATGCCTGAGACGGTGCTTCAAAAACGAAAGCTCCCGTCGGTCTACGGCAATTGGATGAAGGCATTCTGCGCGGGAAAAATTTCCCGAACCTTACAGGAATGACCGTCAAGGCTATGAAATGCGCCGATTTCGGGTTCTCCCGTATATGAAAACAGCAGATGAGACGACTTTTTCTCATAAAGGCATCACCGAACACCTGCCGATACCCTCTCCCAAGCGATCTGCCGCGGTCCTTCAAACCCTCAATAACCCTGCGGCAGAAGTCTCAAGCCGTCAGGCAATACCGCAATGAACCGTCAGATCTTTCTTCAGACCGATCCCGCCGTGCATAGACTGCATTTCATTAGCACGGCGACCGCTCGATATTCGAACGTTCGACCCATATCAAAAAAGAGAGAGGAACCAACACTATGAAACGCCGCGACATCGCACTGGCAGCCGCACTGCTGCCTTTTGCCTCCATTTTTGCGGGCAGCACCGCTTTTGCCGCTGATGCCGGGAATCTCAAGAAACTCCGCGTCGGCGTCACTGCCGGCCCGGCAGCCGAAATTCTCGAACAAGTCGTGCCGCTGGCTAAAGCCAAAGGCCTCGACATTCAGATCTTTGAATTCCAAGACTACATTCAGCCAAATGCAGCCCTCGATTCGGGTGACCTTGACGCCAATATCTTTCAGACCATTCCGTTCATGGAGCAGACCATCAAAGACCGCGGCTACCACCTGAGCGTCGCCGGCAAAGGGTTCACGCTGCCGATGGCCTTCTATTCGAAGAAAGTGAAGAGTTTTGCCCAAGCGCCTAAAGGCGCCACGGTCGGCATCCCGAACGATCCGGCCATGGGCGGCCGCGCCCTTTTCCTGCTTGAAAAGGGCGGCGTTATTAAGCTGCGCAAGGGTGTGGGCTACACGCCTTCAGTGCTCGATATTGTTGAGAATCCCAAAGATCTCAAGTTCGTTGAACTCGAAGCCGCTCAGCTGCCGCATTCGCTCAATGACCTGACGATTTCGGCCGTTAACGGCAACTACGCCTATGTTGCCAACCTCAATCCCACGCGTGACGGCATTCTGGTCGAAGATGCCGACGGACCGTACGTCTGCAACATCGTCGTAAACACGAAGGATCTTGGGAAACCCTGGGTGAAGCAGCTCGTTGAAGCCTATCAGCAGCCGCAGATTGCCGCTTGGATCAAGGAAAAGTACAAGGGCATTGTCATTCCCGGATTCTGATCGCTGTAAACGCACCCGCTTTTCAAATGGATTAGCGGGCATCTCGGCAAAATCGGCTGCCTCTTTGAGCACGAGAGGCGGCCGATTGATTTCATCGGCTTCAGCCTCAGCGCCAATTGCCGAGCACTGCGGTAATCAGATTGGCCCACGTGTCGTAAAGCGTAATCACCGCGGCTTCATCAAAATCGACAGCGGGTTTCAGAGCACTTGAAGAGAGTGCGCCGCCGACGAGGAAGTACCCGCCTTTGCCGCCCTGCTCCTGCACACGGCGAATGAGGAGTGTACCGTCGTCAGAATAGTCGCAGTTCCATGTCGGCAGCACTTTGCTGCATCCGCGGGCCCGACGAGCGCAGACGGTAAGCAGCTGAGTGGTTGACGCCTCGGGCTGGTAGTCGATAGCTTCACCCACAATGCGCTTTCGGCATTCCACCCCAAAGCTCATGGCAGCACCCTGTGCGCGCGTCAGCGCCTCGGCGGTCAGGTCACGATTGATCTCTCCGGTTTCGCCGCGTACCTCTACTTCCATCCAGGCGTGAGAAGGCACAATGTTGCGGCCTTCGCCGGCATGAAGCTGACCCACATTAACGCGCGTCATACCGTCTGCATGCCGCGGCAGCGCCATGATGGCGAGCGAGGCAGCCGCTCCTGCCAGCAGCGCATTGCGGCCGGTCTGCGGGTGCGAACCGGCATGCGACGCACGGCCAGTGAATTCAAAGTCAATCTTGGTAGTGGAGAGAAGCCGGCGCGGAGCAGCAACAACGGTGCCGAGTTCGAGCTCGGGCGCGATGTGCCCGCAGATAATCATGTCAACGTCGTCAAGCACGCCGGCCTGAAGAATCGGATAGGCACCGCGAGAACCTTCTTCTGCCGGCTGACAGATAAAGCGGATGCGGCCGCAGAGCCGTTCGGCATTGGCATGAATGAATTTAGCGAGTCCGATGGCAGCCGCCTGGTGTCCGTCATGGCCGCAGGCATGCATCACACCGCGGCGAATGGACGAAAAGCCGTCCCGGTAAGGCAAATGCGCGAGCGATTCGGGCTCCTCAACCGCTATACCGTCGAGCTCGACGCGAATGGCCAGCGTACGGCCCGGACGACCAGTGTCCCATTCAGCAATGAGACCGGGATAATCGCCCATGCGGCGCATCAGTCCGGCAGGAACACCGTTCTGCATGGCAAAAAGCCGGCCTTTTTCAACTTCAGCGGCATCGCGCCCGCGCACGAACTGCGGGGAAATGAAGTCCGGACCATAGGTAATCTTGAAGCCTTCAGTCTCAAAAGCCTGCGCCAGACGCGCCGTTGAGATGAATTCCGCCCAGCCGATCTCAGCGGTGCGGTGAATCTCACGGCGAAGCGCCATCAATGCGGCAGGATCCACGGGATCCTGCCAGCCGGGGAGCAGATGCGGCCGATCAGGAGCCGCCGCGGTACGCATCGCGAGTGTCTCGGCCTGCGGGACACTCCTTAAAGAAGATGTCCCAACCGCAGCAGCCGAGCGTTTCCGCGGAGCGTTTTTCAGAATACTTTTATTTTTTTCGGGCGAGGCGGTGGATGTCATTTTTATGTGTTGGGAAATATCGACGCCGCGCCGAGTCGCGTCTTAGTCGAGAGAGTTAGGTGCTTATGCGTATTTTCTAGGTCTTTATTCTACGCTGTCGAACGAATTCTTCCAACACATTTTTTTAACTGAACGCCTGGCCAGGCAATGCGAAATTCCCTGTGTGACAATGAGATAAGGTCATTAGCCATCACCGGGAAAAGTAAACATAAGCTCAGCAAAAATACGCAAATCCCGCAAAATGTGCGCAGGTTTGCATAGATGACAGGTCTTCAGCATGAAGACTGCTGCCTAAACCTAAGTGCTCAAGGCTCGATGTTGTCTACCGTGAACGATCGAGCTGTCAGCGAGCCGCGCCGAGACTCCTTCATTTTGAGTTCCCATACTCGGCCTTCAGGCAGATCTTTGGGCGTCATAAAGCGCTTCACAGACTGCCCGCGGGCATCTGGGCGCGCCCCTCGAACAATAGTGTCCACAATTTCCAGAACAGGTTCGGGCAGCTGAGCTGAAAGCGTGAGCTCTGTCTCGGGAAGCTTGCCGCCCGAGCGGCGGGCTTCAAGAACGCCTGAAGCCGAAGTTTTTTGGGCACCCTTGGGCCCGGATCTGAAACCGAACTCCGTGAGTTCAAAATGCATCGGACCGGCAGCATCGAGCGTTTCCTCAATGCTTTCGTCGTCAACTGCGCCAAAAAGCTTGAATGGGACATCAGCCGCCTTCATCTTCATGCGGAAGTCTTCAGCATTCAGATGGCGCTCTAGATCTCCCTTGTGGTTCGTCACTTTGAGCGCCGCTTTTTGAGCAAAGGCGCTGTAGCTGCCGTCAAGGGCCTCTGCCGGAGTCGGATCTTGATGCGCCTGAGCAGAGAACTTCCGCATCAAGACCTTAAAGATCCCGCGCCAGTCACCCGAAGAGAAATCCAGTTCGTCGGCTTTAAGTTCCGCTTTTTCCACATACCAGAGCGCTCGCTCTGAGGATTGGCTGTCATCGGCCGCATCGGCAGGAAGAGTCTCATCCTTCGCGTCTGCTGCCGGCAGCGCCATCGTTGGGTCAGTTTTGAGGGCGATGCCGTCAAAGGATGCACGCGTGAGACGGACTTCAGAAATATTGGCTGCCGGATCCGTAAGACTCACCAACAGCGCTGGGGCCGTGCAGACTGTAGAGAGAGACCCCTGCTTAGGGAGCTTTAATGAGCACTCCACGGGCTTTGGGGCGGCAAGTCGCCAAGAAATGGGGCCTACACCGGGCTTCACGAAATTGAGCCGCATGTCAAAGGGCGCAGCGCTTGCCGCAATCTTCAGTGCAGCATCGAAAACCGAGCGGCTCCAGCGAATGGAAAGACGCGGATGGGTGCCTTCGAGCATTTTGAGCAGCTTGGCACTTCCCGTCGTTGCATTGAGGACAAAAATATCGCCTGTTAAGCCAAAGGGGCCAAAGTTGGCCGTGACATCAAAGTCAAGCGTGAGCGGCGGAGCTGAAGGGTTGTCGGAATATAGACTCGAAGCAATGGTGAAGTGAACGCGGTCTCTTCGGCTGAAGATACCGTCATCCATCCGATCTCCCACCGCGAGCACGCCTTCGGCCAAAGCCCCTGGCGTGAGCAGACTCCCCATAAATTCATCATACTGAGCTTTCTGCCAGCCAATGAAAGCTGCCTCAGCACCCAAAATGACAACTACCGCCAGAGCAGCTGTTCGCGAGTGAGCACAGATAAATCCGTAGATCCGTTGCATTCAGGCCCTTCAAGGAGTCTTTCTCAGTGGCGCACCATGCACCCTAGTGTTGGGAATCTTACGCGAGCTGTGACCGGTTGTCGTACTTCACCGCCGGCCGTTACCGGCAAAGAGGTAAGCAATGTTTGCTTAAAAACGACACGCGTGTCAACAGCCATCGGTTATTGCTTAAAAAACAAAGTCGGCAGAGATTCACCCGCACAGAAACTTTTAAAGCGGAGAATCATCTGCCGACAAATCCTGCGGCGCAGAGATGCGGCCTTAGGCTGCCGCCTTCTTGAGCGGGCAACGCAGTGCATCAACCGAGAAGCGCCCTGCACCGGTGAAGAAAAGAACAACCCAGCCGGCAAGATAAAGGTACGCCAGTTCACGCTGCGCAAACGCAGCGCCGCCGCTCACCACAAAGAAAACCACAATAAAAGTGAAGATGAGCGGCAAGACGGTCAGTCGAGTCCAAAGCCCAATCAAAACCAGAATCGAGCAGACCACTTCGGCAAAGATGGCGCCGAGGAGAGCCGGCAGCACGCCAATGCCGAGCGGGTCCAAAAAGGAAGTCGACAGCGCGGAGAAATTGGCAATCTTGGCAATGCCGTGCGTGAGCAGCCCGGCCGCGAGCAGTACGCGCAGAAGCAGCAGACCGAAATCGAGCGAGAGCGGTGAGCTCGTAAAGATTTTCTTCATTTGGAAATTCCTTTTAAACAGCAATCGAACCATTTCCGGCTGTGAACGCTTGCGGAAACGTTCGATATCAAATTAAGTTCAACTATACTAGCCGTTGTCTTAAGGGATTTCCCGCTCGTTTTGCAATTGGTTTCCTTTTTAAGTTGACATAGGTACTTTATTGTAGAACGACTTTGTTTACCGACATGTCAATCTATAGAAAAAGCGCGTTCACTTCCCGCTCTTGGAAATGAACGCGCCTGAAAACGCTGGTGAATGTGTATTCACTGTGTTTTTAAAGTCCCGCTTTCCTGCAGGCTTCAGTCACAAATCGGTTTTCATTTTTCTGAATCTTTTGAATGCGCTGAGCACGCGTGCATTCCCACTGATCGGCGGGATACATCTTGTTCCAAGCTTCCATCAGCTGACGCTGCTGATTGGAGAGTTTATAAACGTCAGCATAGGCCTCAGCCATATAAAGCGTTGAGCGTGCAATCGGCCCGCGGGTATATTCCGGCGGCTCGGCCCGGCGGTTAGCCACCTTCATCGGACAAGTACCGAATGTAGCCGCCGTATCCGGAAGCATCTGGTAGTTGAAATTGGAGCGTATGGCGTTGACTGCGCCGATAGCCGGATAGAGGTTATAGAGATCGGCCTGCATAAAGCGGTATTCCTTGCTCGCTTTTTCAGC
>ENA-ORLW01002867-ORLW01002867.1-human-gut-metagenome-genome-assembly--contig:-NODE-2867-length-14413-cov-25.539411_pt1 | contig 14413 bp, 7 predicted proteins | sample MGYA00243017_ERZ508829 | MGnify/ENA primary metagenome ERZ508829 (study PRJEB26277, sample SAMN04329776) | human gut metagenome | biome: human-associated habitat | host: Homo sapiens | place: USA...
GGAGATAACAAGATTAAGAAGATTACATTCAAAGGTAAAAAACTTAAGACTGTAAATAAGAATGCATTTAGCAAGAATGCAAAGAAAAATATTAAGTCTAAGAAGACTAAACTTAATGGAAATAAGAAAGCCATTAAGTTGTTTAAGAAGAAACTTAAAATTAAATAATTAAAAAGTAATAAAAGAGCTTACCTGATCATACGGGTAAGCTCAAATTTATTTATGGAGTTTCCAAAAGCCATTTCCATGCAGGAAGTACTGAAATCGGGATTCCGTCACATTCTATAGATGCTTCCTCGCTATTTGTAATAATAAGGCATTTTGCATCTGGAATAAAGTTATGAAGTTTTACAAAAACTCTGGTCTCACGCTCCCGTGTATCCATATCATCGAGAACCTGCAGTGATACCTGAATAGCAAGCTTTTCATCAGGAACATAGAAATCAATCTCCACATTGTTTTCAAAATAGAAGACATTTTCCATACCATAGCGTCTGACAAGTTCTATTGCTACAAGGTTTTCTAATTGCGCAGATTTACAGTCCAAAAGCATCAGACCTACAAGACCGGTGTCCATGAAATAGTATTTAGGGGAAGTCTCTTTTGCCACAAGCTTTGCAGCATAATTTGTCAGAGGGAATATGAGATAGGAATCATTCATATATCCCACATAGTTTATGACGGTCTGTTTGCCCAGAGAGGTTCCTGCGCTTTTTGCGATGTTGGCTAGCCTGGTGAAGGAGAGAGGCTTGGTAATGGACTCAGCTATTTTCTTTAATAAAAGCTTAACGGCAAAGTCGTTTGTGATTTTGTTTCTTGTAATAATATCTCCTAGGTAAACCGTCTGATAAATGCTGCTTAAGAAGGGGCGTTTGTTTTTGATATCCACAAGCTCAGGAAAAGCGCCGTAAGTAACATATTCATTATACTGTGCAAGCAGCTCCGCTTTATCACTTGTACTGATGGTGTCCAGGTAATTCTTTTCCTTACCGTTCGCAATCAGGTATTCGGCAAAGGAGTAAGGATATATATTCATAATCACGAATCGTCCACCCAGTGTGGAAGCAATTTCACTGCTGAGCATTTTGCTGTTACTTCCGGTGATACTTATTTTATATTTCATATCTGCAATTCTGCGTACGAATTTTTCCCATCCGTCAATATTTTGTATTTCATCAAGAAATAAATATGGCTTATTACCTGCTCCCGAAAGCTCAAGCCCTATTTCCAGGATGGTATTCAAATCATCGGCTGTCATTTCCAACAGACGTTCGTCTTCGAAATTCACATAGACAATTTGGGATAAAGGGACCTTCTTTTCAAGTAAGGTCTGTATCTGCTGATACATCATATAGGATTTGCCACATCTTCTGATGCCGACAAAGCAATAGTTTATATTTTCTTCCAAAGGATAATGTCTGGCAATTAATGGATTGTTTAAGTAAATATCCTTCTGATCAACCATGATCTGTTTCAGAGTATCTCTATTCATAAGCAAACCTCCAATCTATAAAACAATTATATATTAAAAGCGTTCTATATACAAGACAAAAATAAAGCTATTTTGTTTTGCTGCAAATTTCGGATAAACGGAGCCCCTTTCTCGCGTCAGCGGTGTAAGAGGCTCGCACCAGCGGTGCGCTGTCCGTTTATTGCCTGTTTATAGGTTCCATATTTCGCATATTTTTACCGTTCATTTCCAAACGGTAAGCTCCGCTGAGTAAAAGTGCTAGAACAGATGATGTATGGTCAAGGGTTTTTTCGCGCCCAAAAGGCAAAAATTTTTTGAAAAAATCGAGATTTTTCTTCTGTTACTGGCACAAGTGCCAGTGACAAGCGCCAAACAATCAGTACAATAGATACTGTAAGATAAGGGTTGCGCTTTTAGAAGGTGGTGATGAATGATGAAAAAAATCGTTCTGGACATTCAGAGCGATATCCATGCGCACACCATGGAGCGAATGCTGATGCAAAAATTGGACGATTGTCAGGTTGTAATCTCCGAGTCGCCGGACGCAACCGCCGAGTGGTGCAAAACGCATCGACCGGATGTGCTTTTAATGGAGGTCAAGGCGTATTCGCCATGGATGTTCAAAGAACGAATGGCAATCCGTGACAAGGTAAAACGGAACACGGAAAACTGCCGGGTCATTCTCTTTGTGGATGACGATACAGACGGAGAGTTGACCGAAAAGGTACGGCAGGCAAAGCGCGAGGGTCTGATAGACGCTTTTCTCTTCGGCTCGGTATCCGAAAACTACTTTGCTTCGGTAATCGACAGCGTTTAAATCAGGCAACACAAAATGCATAGACAAATTTTCAAAATGATATTGAAGGAGGAGATGATAATATGACAAAAACAAACACACGAAGTCGCATCGTCAGCATCCTGCTGGTGCTTGTGATGCTGCTGACAATGGTACCCATCACCGGCGTGACGGCCAGCGCGGGAGAAATGCTGCCTCCTCTTGAGGTTGGAACTTATAAGGAACTGAGAAGTGCGATTCTCAGAGGAAAATCGAGGATTAAACTCAAAAATGACATTAATACACGCGATGTGTATGCCTCTGGCGTGGGCATACCGGAAGACGAGATGATAACTATCGGGTACGATGAAGATATCACTCTTGATTTGAACGGCTACACGCTGGCGCTGGAAACTCTGGTCAGAGGTGGGTTTAGCTTTTTTACGGTCTACGGAGAGTTGGAAATCAAAGATTCCAGCCCTAGTCAAACCGGAAAAATCACCGGGAAATTCCCAGCCAGGCTGGCCTCAATGTTCCGTACGGGCGGCGGCACGCTGACACTGCAAAGCGGCACACTGATGACCTATTCAAATAAAAATGATGTAATCACGGTCGGAAGCTCCGGCGGCCATGTTGTGATCAATGGCGGCAGGATTTGCAGCGGCATATGGGACACCAGCTCGACTTCTCCGTGCGGCTATGCTGTGCTTGCCGTGACAGGTTTTGTGGATGTCGAAGAAATGGAGGTCATCATCAATGGCGGCGTATTTGACGGCGCAGTTGGCTTCTTCCCGCTCAGTGAATTTACCTGCGAGAAGCCGCGCTTCCACATCTACGGCGGTACCTTTAAGAAAGATGTGCTGCTCCGGTGCGGGCAAAAGACGTTCAAGACCCATTCGCCCATTCTGGAGATATGCGGTGGCAGCTTTGAAGGTGGATTGAAGATATACGATTGGGGAATGGACCTCGTCGGTAATACTGCGCAGAGTTATCCGCCTTTTAAACTGCTTGGCGGTACGTTTAGCTGCACGATGGACCTTTGTTATGAGAAAAGCTCTTGGGGATTCATTTCTCCTAATTTGGACCAAATTATAGACGCACCGAAATATGAACGTGTGAGGCCGGTGTTTGCGGCAATGTTTGAAAACAGCGCGATTGTTAAGCCGAGCGGTACTTATACCGCTGATGATATCGGCAAAGGCATGGATTGGGCAGAAAGGGAAGGATACGGCGGTTATTATCAGATGCTTCTCAAGGGGACTGCGGCCAATCCCGTCCGAATCATCCCCAACGCATGGGGCGTGATGGAGTCCGTCACGCTGGACGGCGATGAGATCAACTACGCCAAGGACTGGAATGGCACGGCTGTGGTGATCAAAAATAACGAAGATCACACCATCACCTTCAAGTGGAAGGATTTGGAGGACGAACTGAAGACTGCGGGATATCGTTATGACGCCAAGTGCATGCGCTATACTTCCGGTGATACTACTGGCCTTATCCCCACCGACCAGATTCCCACCGGCACCGAATACTATTTCACCATTCGGGAGGGCACAGACCCCAAGGTCTATTCCTTTGACCTCCGGCTCGATCTGAAAAAGAACGGCGTAGACCTCAGTTCTTTCACCAACCAGCATATCGTCAGGCTGGTGGTGTGTGAAGCGCCCCCCGCACCCGTGGCGCACAGCATCACGGTCACGAACGGCAGAGGCACGGCAAATCCCACCTCGGCAATGGCTGGGGAAACCGTTACCGTGAAGGCGAAAGATGACACCGCCAACAACATGATGTTCACCCGGTGGTATACGGATACCCCTGGCGTGACCTTCGCAGATGCGACCACGCAGGAAACAACCTTTGTTATGCCGGACTGTGATGTGAAAGTGAACCCCGGATTCCAGCAGGTTTCGTTCACCAAGCAGCCAATCGACAGCTGGCCGCAGGTGAATCACGGCAGCAAGGCCATCGTCACCTTCTCCGCACCAATCACCAAGTGGGAGCTGAAGGAGGGCAACACCACCGTGGCCTCCAGCGGCAGCCTCTTTATCAACACCGGAAACCCAATCACGGTGGATATTCCCGCGCAGAGCAGCGCGGTGGAAAAGACCTACACCGTCGTTGTGACGGCAAACGATCAGAAGTTCTCCAGCAACGAGTTCAAGGTCAGCTGGATCAACTGGCCGAAGGCACCCGAGGTGGAGTTTACCCCCGCTGACGGAACGCAGTTCGTCGGGGAAATCGAAGTAATTGCTTTCGATGCCCTGTACGCCGGTGAGGAAATCTTTGAAATCGCCTACACCACCGACGGCACAGACCCTAAGACCAGCACCACGACCATATATGCTAACACGGATACCGAGCATATCACGCTGAAGGAGACCACCACCATCAAGGCAAGAGCCTGCAACTACGACGCTGCCGCAGATGACGAAAAGTGGGGCCCGCTGGCAACAGCTGCCTTTACCAAGTATTCCGATTCGACCCTGCCCAAGCCCACCATCACCCCGGAGGGCACGACCTACACCGGAAGCATCACGGCTTATCTGACAGCCCCTGCCCTGGATGGCGTGAAGATGGAATACTGCCTCATGCAGACCGGTGACCCCAACACCATCGGTTCTTGGGCGACATACGATCCTGAGACGGGTATTACTGTAAATGAATTCGGAACGATCACCCTCTATGCACGTACCTTTAAGGAAGTGGAAGCGGAAACTCCGGATGGACTGTATTATGTAGAGACACTCACCAGTGAGAATGCATCCGCCACCTACACCCGGACTTACTCCGCCGCCATCGACAATGTGACCGTCAGCGGCAAGGTCGGCAAGACGATGACGCAGGATGTGGTCATCCGCATGAACGGCGACCGCTTTGAAAATGTTACGGCAGGCGACGATGTTTCCACCTGGTTCAACCTGCCCGCAGGTCTGACCGCCAAAGTTAAGGAGCAAACCAGCTATTCTAGGGAATTGGTTATCACCATAAGCGGTATGCCTACGGCAACCTCCGCTGCTGTCATCACCGTCACCATTCCAAAGGATAAGCTGTATGCAAACAACACCACCGATCTGACCGTTCTCTCCAACCCCAATGCGTATTACAGCATTGCTCTGGATGCAGACCACCAGCATGACTACTCCGGTCAGCCGTACCTGTATCTGGACCCCGGCAATCACTATCAGGAGTGTACGGCAGGCGACGGCTACAACATTCAGGCCCACGAGTTCACGGCTTGGACGGACAACGGAAACGGCACACACAGCCACCACTGCACCGTCTGCAAGATGGCGGACGGCTCCACCTACACCGAAACCGCAGAGCATACCTGGGTATGGGTAGTGGATCAGGAGGCGGCGCTGAATCAGCCCGGCAAGCAGCACGAGGAATGCACCGGCTGCCATGCTAAGCGCAGCGAGAATACCGAGATCCCCGCCCCGCGGGATTACGCCGTTACCGTCACCGGCGGCACGGCAACCGTTGCCACAGGCACATCCATCACCCGCGCCATGGAGGGCGTTGAGGTCACCGTTACGGCACAGGCTCCTGACGGAAAGCACTTCGTCAAGTGGGTCGTTAAGGCAGGCGGCGTAACGCTGGCTAACGAGACCAGCGCCACCACCACCTTCACCATGCCCGGTAATGATGTGAAGATTGAGGCCACCTATAAGGATGCGCCTCCAAGCGATACCCCTCCAAGCGATACCCCCAGCTATGGCGTATACGTTGGAATGACATATACGGCAGGAAATCTCATATACCAGATTACATCAATTGATACTGCAACATTAGGACAATCAAAGGTTATTGGTGTAGTAGCTGCTAAGAAGAATAAAATAAAGAAAGTTACAATTCCGGACAGAGCAGATTGTAAGGGATATAGATTAAATGTAACAGCAATTGGTAACAATGCGTTTGCCGGCTGCAAGGCCCTTAAGAAGCTTACAATAGGTAACAAGGTAACTGTTATCGGAAAAAATGCATTTAAGAAGTGCTCAAAACTTGAAACAGTAGTAATTGGAAAAGCAGTTAAGACAATAAGTTCTAAGGCATTTATAGGAGATAACAAGATTAAGAAGATTACATTCAAAGGTAAAAAACTTAAGACTGTAAATAAGAATGCATTTAGCAAGAAAGCAAAGAAAAATATTAAGTCTAAGAAGACTAAACTTAAAGGAAATAAGAAAGCCATTAAGTTGTTTAAGAAGAAACTTAAAATAAAATAATTAAAAAGTAATTAAAGAGGCTGGCTTTTTAAGAGATGGACATGTCATTTATGTCTTGTATTCTGCGAAAAGGTAGCCTCTAATAAGTTTATTAAGAGGGAGACCAGCTATGAAAAGAAAAAGCTGTGATACTCTGTAAACAAAGGAGAAGGTAAGCTATGGTAGTTGGGTTTAACTTTGTTGTATGCATACTTGCACTAATCATGCTTGGAAGTTTTCTTTTTCGAAGCAAAAAGGTAGATTCATTGTTTATTATGTTTAGCATCATGGTGGGAGTGAACTGCTTTGGAAGATATATGTTGTCGGTGTCTGAAAACTTGGATGTTGCCTTGTGGGCAAATAAATTTCTTTACGTAGGGGGATGCTTTGCACCGCTTCTTACTGTGTTTGTTCTTGCACGTTTGTGTGGAAATGAAATCCCGAAGCCAATCAAGGCATTTTTGATTGGATATGCTACGCTTATTATAGGTCTTGTTTTTACCATTGGGAAAACGGATATCTACTATAAAACTGTGGAGCTGGGACACACGAATGGATATAGTTACCTGATAAAATCTTATGGACCACTTCATATATTGTACCCGATTATGTTGCTTTTATATGCAGTTGTTATGGTGGTATATCTGGTATATGCAATTAAGAGAAGAACACAGCTTTCTTTCCGACTGGTGCTTACATTGTGTGTATGTTGTTTTGCAATTATTTTTATGTATATTTTTGAACGGATTATTGGCTCTAACATCAGCTTTCTGTCTGTGGGATATTTGTTTGGAATTGCACTTCTTATCAATTATTTTGAGCGGGTTAACATTTACGATATGTCTACCAACATTATTAGCGCAGTGGAGAAGATGAATGAGTACGGATATGTGGTGTTTGATGACAAATGCAGATATATCAGTGCGAATGATTATTTGAAGAAGTTATATCCTGAGATTAATCATTTGAAAGTGGATTGTGAAGTGCCTGAAGAGGATAATGCATTTTACAACGAAGTTATTCAGTTTTTGTATCAGTGTTATAAAGAGGGAAGCGGAAAGAAAACCATTACGGTTCAGGGGCGCTATTATGAGATGGAGCTTCGTATGATCGGTTATGGAAAGAAGCCTTGCGTAGGCTATCTGATTGAGTTTATTGACCGAACAATGGAGATGCAGTACAGTGTGAGTCTTGAGCGTGAGGTTGAGCGTCAGACAGAGCATATTGTCCACATTAAAGACATGATGGTGCTTGGTATGGCGGACATGGTGGAAAGCCGTGACACCTATACCGGTGGACATATTAAGCGAACCAGTGCAGTTGTGAAGACTTTTTCAGAGAAGCTGGAACAATATTGTGGTGAGTTTGGCTTTGATAAGGCATTTTTGAAATGTGTTGCAAAGGCAGCTCCTATGCATGATTTGGGAAAGATTGCAATCGACGATAAGATTCTTCGCAAACCAGGGAAATATACGGATGAAGAATTTGCTATCATGAAGACTCATGCTGCACAGGGTGCCAAAACTGTTGAGAACATTCTTCGGGGTGTGGAGGACGATGATTTTGTGAAAATCGCAGAAAATGTCGCCCATTACCATCATGAAAAATGGAATGGATATGGCTATCCTGGTGGTCTTAAAGGGGAAGCGATTCCGATTGAGGCTCGAATTATGGCACTAGCGGATGTGTTTGATGCTCTCGTAACCAAGCGCTGTTATAAAGAGGCTTTCACCTATGATAAAGCATTTAAAATCATTGAGGAGTCTTTGGGACAGCATTTTGATCCGAAACTTGGAAAGATATTTATGTCGTGCAGACCAGAATTGGAGGACTTATATAACATCTTTTTGGAAAAATAATATTATTCAATTAAAAGAGGTCTCGCCTCGATAACTTTAAATTTGCTGGGATGACGTGAAAATGGATAATATGTTTGTTTATGCTTAAGAAGCTTCTGGATAAATTTCAGAGGCTTTTTTATATAGAAGAAACTATGATGAATGGGGGTTGAATCAACCCAGGCTGTGTATAAGTGGGAAGCCGGAAAATGTTATCCCCAGGCCGATAATCTGGTAGCCTTAGCAATTTTGTATCATGTAAGCCCAATGGAGCTTTTGGTGGAAGAGGACCTTGTGTCCTCTTCTACTTGTTTAGGATATTCTATAGCTGCGTAAACCGTCTGAACCACCGGTTGCTCGACAACAGGTATTTTGGAAGATATGATGCTTTTATGGCAAGGAGAAAAGACAGCCCACAAAAAGCAGCAGTATATAGATTTTTCCAATAAAGTATGCTACATTATAATTATTTATGGATAAACAAATGTGAATTTACAAAGGAAGGGAAAACTATCATGGAAAAGATCAAAAAGCGTATAACTAACTTAAAGGTTGAAGGAAAATTAAAAGTATATCGAATGACAGTGCTTGTTATGACAGTATTTTTAGTGTTGGTGGCACTGATCTCGACATTAGTGATCCGTTCAAATATAGAGAGGATCACGGAGGTCTGGTCTCCGTCATTGGGATATCTGCAGGATTTAGAGACAATGACTGCGAAATACAGAATCAAACAGTATCAGCATCTGGTAGAATCAGATACAGCAGTCATGAACTCCTGCGAAGAAGAAATTCAGAAGCTGGAGAGTCAGATCCAGGATACCAGCGCGAATCTGGTTGCGATCATCACTGCAGACAGTGATGCTCAAAAAGGACAAGCTGATTATGAAGCAGCAAGCACAGGATGGGAAAAATACAGGGCTGCTTCGGATGAAATTTTGCAGTTAAGCCGTGAGGGTAAACAGCAGGACGCAGCAAAACTGATGACCGGAGAGGTGTATGAAGAATATACAGCTTTTGCTGAAAAATTAACTATATTACGTGACGAGTTCCAGGCAGAATTAGACCGGGCAAAGACCATGGCTAATGTATGCACTGTAATCATATTTATTGTGATCGTGGCAGCGGGTCTTGCGATTGCTGTAGTGACGACACTGATCGGAAAGATCATTACCAATTCCATTACCGAGCCGGTAGAACAGATAGAGGCAGCAGTTGCCAGCCTGCGTAAGGGCGAACTGTCTAATGTAGAAATGCTTACCTATGAGTCTGAGGATGAGCTTGGCGATACCATCAGGAATCTGAAAGAAGCCATGGGTATTCTGGCAGATTATGTCAGAGAGATCTCTGTGGAGGTAAAGGCAATAGCGCAGGGTGACCTGACCAGAAATGGTGATGATATTACAGATTTCCTAGGCGATTTCTCGGAATTGAAGACATCACTGCTGTATATTCTGAAACGGTTTAACAGTACCCTGACCGAGATCCGCAATCTGGCAGAACAGGTATCATCGAATGCATCCGAGGTGGAAAATGCATCAAAATCCCTGGCGGACGGTGCAACAGAGCAGGCAGGAGTCATCGAGGAACTGAATGCCACCATTGATACGGTCGTGGATCTGGCGGCAGATACAGCGAAGGAAACACAGAGCGCATCTGCACGTGTAAAAGCCTCTGCAAATAAAGCGAACGAAGAAAAAGAAAAAATGAACGATCTGCTGATGGAAATGGAGCACATTACAGAAATCTCCAAGGAGATCGGTAATATTATCACAGATATCGAGGATATTGCATCCCAGACCAACCTGTTAGCCCTAAATGCTTCCATTGAAGCTGCCAGAGCAGGAGAAGCAGGAAGAGGCTTTGCGGTGGTTGCGGATCAGATCGGCAAGCTGGCAGCGGATAGTGCGAAGTCGGCTGTGAATACGAGAGATCTGATCGATAAGACCTTAGTGGAAATCGAAAAGGGCAATACGGTCACAAGAACAACAGCAGACGCATTTAATCAGATCATTGCAGATATGGAGTCCTTTGCAGAGATTGCACAGAACACCATGGAGAAAGCAAACTCCCAGGCAGAGTCCTTGGAACAGATCGGTCAGGGAATTGAACAGCTGTCCGGTGTGGTACAGGGCAATGCAGCATCCTCAGAAGAGAATACTGCGATCAGTATTAATCTGGCAGAGGGAGCAGCCAAGATGCAAGACCGCGTGAATATCTTTAAGTTATTCTAGAAAATGACAAGAATAGAGTGAAGTAGTCAGAAGGAAGGTTCTTGTTGTGATTAATGATATATTTAAATTATTTGGAGAGCAGACAGCTGATATTTTATTTGAGATCATTACAGAATGTATGGATGATTACCTGTATATATTTGATCTGCAGAATAATATCTTTGAGATTTCACAGTCAGCTGTAGAACGGTTTAATATGTCGAAAAATGTTCTGACAGATGCTGCAAATGAAGTTATGAAGGTAGTATATGAGGAAGACCGCAGGATGCTTGCAAAGCATCTTGCGGATATATGCGAAGGAAGAGAAAATGTACATAATCTTCATTACAGGTGGCTTGATAAAGAAGGTATGCCGGTCTGGATTAACTGCCGTGGTATCGTGATCATTGATCAGCAGGGAAAGGCAGCGTATCTGGTCGGGTGTCTGAATGAGACCGGCAACAAGAAAAGAGCCGATAATGTCACAGGACTGCTTGGCGGTCCGGAATTCCTTGCTTACCTGCGTGCACAAAAAGAACCCATTACCAAGGGATTTTTTATGCATGTAGGAATTGATGATTTTGGAGCGATCAATAGCTCCAGGGGAGCTGATTATGGTAATTATATCCTGAAAAGCGTAGCCGGCTGTATGAAGGAATGCCTTTCAGACAAGCAGAGAATTTACCATCTGGTAGCGGATCAGTATGTGATCGTGGATCTGGAAGCTTCCTCCGCAGAAGACGCTGTGGCACTGAAAGAAAAGATTACAGATAAACTTCATAATTTCATAGTAGCCGAAAATTATGAAGCTATATTTTCTATTTCTATTGGTGTTATAGATGCAGCAACATTTTGTGAGGGAACCGAAGAATGCCGCAAAAAGTTTGAATTTGCCTTGAAACAGGCAAAAAGCATGGGCAAAAACGGATTCTATGTTTTTGACCAGAATGACTATGAGGATTTTTTACAAAAAGGAAGAATCGTAGCAGCACTTCGTAATGCTATTGTAAACAATTATGAAGGCTTTGAAGTCAATTATCAGCCGATCGTGGATTGCCAGACGGAACAGATCATTGGAGCAGAGGCACTGATGCGTTTTTCCATGATAACGGAAGAAGGACGGGAGTTTGTTTCACCGATGGAGTTTATCCCATTATTGGAAGAGACCGGATTGATCATTCCCGCCGGAAGATATATTTTGAACGAAGCTGCAGTAATGTGCTGTGAAATGCAGAAATATATTCCGGATTTCAGGATAAATGTAAATGTTTCTTATGTTCAGATCCTACAGGGCAATGTAGAGCGGGATATTCTGGATGTGATACAAAAGTACGCTTTAAAGCCGGCATGTTTATGCGTTGAAATGACAGAAAGCGGATTTATGGATATGACACCATCGTTCTGCAAATTCCGTAAGAGCCTGGACACGAACGGGATCCCCTTCGTGATCGATGATTTTGGAACAGGATATTCAAATCTTCATTGTATCCGTGATATGAATCCGAGTTATGTGAAAATGGACAGGGATTTTACGGCCAAGGCGATGAACAGTGCCAGGGATTATGAATTATATAAAAATATCATCCCGATGGTACATAGTATTAACGTCAGGATATGCGCAGAAGGCATCGAGGAAAGAGAATGGCTTCTGAAAATGAAAGAAATGAAGGTGGATTATCTGCAGGGATACTATTTTGGAAGACCATGTGGAAAGAAACAGTTTCTGCAACAATATGCCAGAGGCATCAACGTTAAATAAAGAGAGTAAGGCAGACTCAGCTATGTGGGGCTGCCTTATTTTATGGTCTTATCAGAAGGATGAGTTCCTAACGGCTTGTCTGAGTCTCTCCAGGTCATCTACATCAGGGTGAGACAATGCACAGTCAAAATTCTGGATCAATACATCAAGATTTGCCGGATGATCAGGAGCTTCCTTCATTTTCAAGTAGCGTTCCCGGACAGACTGCGGCATTCTGCCCTGACACATATACTCTCCGACGATAACATTGCTTGCGTCAACGAACTGCTTAACCTGATTCAGGATTTTCCGGAAATAGATATCACTGCCACCAAAGCCTGCAGTTCCAAACAGAAAAATCTGTTTATTCTTTAACTGCGATAATAGCTGTAATGTCTTGGTATCTGCATTTCCCTTATCGGTCCAAAATCCGATATAGAGCAGTTCGGAAGAAGGGATCACGGTGTCGGACACACCGAAATACTCACATTCATCCTGAGGTAATGCCTCGTGGATCGCATCAGCCAGCACCTTGGTATTACCTGTTAAGCTGCTATAAACGATGGAATATTTTTTATTCTTCATATCATGTTGTCTCCTTTCATAGGATCATGAAATTATCATATCGCATTCCTATTTTAGTTCGGAAAGCATGATTTGTCGAATGAATTTTCCATAAACATTTTACGGGGTAAAATAGATAGTTACTTTTTTCAGCGGCTTGTGATAAACTTGTTGATAAGTGGGTGAAAGATCATGGACAGAACCCCGATAAGGGAATAAAAGCGGGGGCTGCCCCGGTATCATTTAATGAGGTAGAAAAGTTGACAGAAGAGAAATATACGATCCGAAAGTATAAAAGAATTTTATTTTATGTAGTGATATGTGTGCTGCTTGCGGCATTCCTTTTGGGACAATATATTTACCCAAGTGAAAGGGAACCGGTCACGGAGGAAAGCATTACTTATACCGGAACCTTTTACCGGGTGCTGGCAGACGGAACCAAAGAGAAAATCCCGGTTCCGGGCAAATGTGATGTGCCTGCCGGAGAGCCTCTGGTCATCCGGTCAGTGCTCCCACAGGATTATAAGGAAAATACGATCGCCATCAGGTCCTCTCTGGAGAATGTGCGCATTTACATCGGTGGGGAACTGAGGGCGGTGTATGATACGGAGAATACCAGACCTTTTGGGAAAAATTCTGCCAGTGGGTATGTGTTCTGCGAGACATCCGGCGAGGATGCGGGGCAGGAAGTGCGGATTGAACTGCAGTCCTTTACCGACAAGTATTCCGGTGTCGTCAACACGGTATATTGTGGGGATAAATCAGATATCTGGGCATATATGTTCCACTGCTATTTTATGGTAACTCTGATCGCCTGCGCCATGCTGTTTGCCGGACTGGTCGTGCTGATCATCAGTCTGGTGCTTGATATTATATATAAGACGAGATTTGATCTGGAGTACCTGGGATGGTGCATGCTCCTGGGAGCAGTGTGGATGCTGGGAGAATCGAAGCTGCGCCAGCTGTTTGTTCCCAATGCTTCTATTCTGTCGAATATGTGTTTCTTCGTTGTGATGCTCTGCCCGGTTCCGATCATGTTCTATATTGACAGTGTGCAGCAGGGAAGGTACCGGAAGGTCTATCATGTGGCAGAGTGTATCACCTGTGTGAATTTTGTACTATGCACGGCCTTACAGTTACTGAATATTGCAGATTTTATCTCGACAATGTTCTTGTCCCACCTAGTGATCGCAGGAACGTTCCTGACGGTATTTATCACCATTTGCAGGGATCTTATTCAGGGAACAGCGAAACATTACAAGCTTCCGCTGATCGGACTGGTAGTTGCCATGATCGCAGTTATGCTGGAAGTGACAGCGGTGTATCGAGTGGTGTCATTGTCCGGGATCTTTATCGCAACCGGACTGGTGGTCCTGCTGGTCGTTACTCTGATCCAGACGATGGACCGCATTCGCGAGCTGGAGCTGGACAGGCAGAGAGAGGCAAGGGAAAGTCTGGATTATCTGACAGGTCTTCCCATGCGTCATAAGGGTGAGGCACTGATCCTTGAGAAAATGCAGAAGCAGGGCGGCTGTCTGGGATTTGTGGATATGGATAATCTGAAGAAGATCAATGATGTCTATGGACATAAGGCGGGGGATCGTGC
>ENA-ORLW01002871-ORLW01002871.1-human-gut-metagenome-genome-assembly--contig:-NODE-2871-length-14394-cov-19.896766_pt1 | contig 14394 bp, 7 predicted proteins | sample MGYA00243017_ERZ508829 | MGnify/ENA primary metagenome ERZ508829 (study PRJEB26277, sample SAMN04329776) | human gut metagenome | biome: human-associated habitat | host: Homo sapiens | place: USA...
CGCCGGTGCATTCTTCTTTTCGCGGAAGTTTCCCTTCGGGAAAGGGCGAGGGCTGAAGCCCTCGGTCCATACGTTGGCGACGCTTTTTTCGCAGGCGCTATGGAGTGACGGCTTCAGCCGTCACCGACGCGCCGTGGCATTCTTTTTTAGGCGAGAAGATGGTACTCGGCGGGTCGGCGGGGATTGCAAATCCCCGCTCCATAACATGGGCGCTGAGCGGGCGCGGTCAGCGGCGCACCAGGCGGATGGGGCCGGCGTCGGACTTGCTGTGGTCGCCTTTGTCGCATCCCTGGTTCTGGAAGCCCTCGAAGCCCTGGGTGAAGAAGTTCATGTCGAAGGCCGACGAATGGATCACTTTCGACGGATTTTCGTTGGCCACCATGTACTCGCACCAATAAACTCCGCCGGGACGACGATAGAGGTTCATGAACAGAGGCAGGTTCGTCAGAGAAGCCACGTCGTTAGTGTAGAACCCAAAGTAGTTGCTTCGGGCGGCGTAGCGTAGATATCCGGCGGGGTCGTTGTTGCGCCATCCGCCGGCATTTTTGCGGCGGGCAGCGCCTTCGGCGCCCAGCGAGAAGAAAATCTGGGCGTAGTTGGTGCGACTGTAGCACAGGATGCCTCGCACACCGCAGTCGTGGGTGTCAGGCTCATATTCGCGGTAGCCGAAGGCATGTTCGGCATGGGAGCGCGTATAGGTCGCGCCGTCGCCGTAGAGCACACCATAGGCCTGCTGCACCTCGTGGTCGATTTCGTCGCTGTGCTGCGGCACAAGTTTATAGAAGTCCTCTGCGCTGGCTATGCGGTAGTCGGAGTTGGCGATGGTCCAGCGGTAGGCGGTCTTCCTTTCGCCGGCCAGGGTTACAGAGGTGGCGTTGCCTTCGCTTCCTACGAGCTGATTCCAGGTTTTCTTCGTTCCGGAAATTGTGGCGGAGGTGCCGTCATAGACTTTGAAGGGTCCGGGAACCGGTGCATCCTTTTGGGCGAAGTTCACCCCGTCGGCCTCACCGCTGCTGGTGTATCCCGATCTGACGATAGTGCCCTGATGGCGGGGGAAGTCGCGGTTGTTGACCGGCGCAATGCCCACATAGGAGCCGCGGCGGAAGAAGGAGCCTTCGCTGAGTGGCGTTTGGGAGAAGTATGCTGTCTTGTTGACAAAGTACTCTACGTTTCGGCTGGCCCATGTTACGCCGTTGAGGGTGACGTCGCTTTCCCAACCGTGGCGCACGAAGATGTCGTGCTCGCAGGAGTTGTTGTTGTAGCGTACACGAATCATGGCGGAGCCGTCGTTGCCCTTGAAGTCAATGTGGAAGGTGATGTTCTTCTCGGCGGAGCTCTGGATTCGCCGCACGCCCTGCTGCTGCACGGCGCCGGCCGGCATGCCGTCGGGGTCGGTGCGCAGGGTGATGATGTCCGACGAGCCGGACATTATTTCCGCGCTCCAGTCGCCGACCGACTGCACCGGCTCGAAGTCGGTGTCGGACCCCAGGTCCTGACGCTGGGTCATCAGGGTGACGTGGAACGAGGTGTTGTTCGACGAGCTGCGCCATATCGCCAAGGGGTTCACCACACGGCGCACCTGGATGAAGTCAACGTAGGTCACGGTCTCCTGATAGGGACCCGACGAGCCGGATTCGCGCACATAGGCCGTGAGCTTCACTCGGGCGTTGCGGGGATAGGAGTCGTAGGGGTTGGCGCCGGTGAAGCCGGAGCTGGTGATGATTTCCTTGGGGCGCGTGAAGAACGGGATGTTGAACACGCGTTCGACCGGCACGCTGTTGTGGTTCCAGCGTATGTTTTTGACCACATACTCACCATCCTTGCTCGTGCCGTAGCCGTTGAAGGTGGGGTTGATGGTCTGGTTGGTGGTGATGGAGGGGTCGCCGTGGTAGTACTGCCGGATGCCTTCTCGGTGCTCGCGCCAGTACGACTTGATGTAGCCTTCGGGGTCGGTGGCGGAGTAAGAGTTGGAGTATCCTGAGTCGTAGGCTGGCGGCGATATACGAATGAGGTGGCTCTCGCGCAGGCTCAGGAAGCTTACCCACGGGCCGTTCTGGCGCACGTTGCCCTGATAATAGTAGGAGTTTTTGTCTTTGGGCCGCTCGGGGTCGGAGTGTCCGGCGGGGTCAGGGTAGCCCTCCAGGGAGTTGTCGCCCCAAGGCGCCCAGTAGCGTATACCCTGACTGTTGGGCTGATGTGGAGCCACGATTTCAGCCTCTATGTAGGGCCGGGAGGGGTCCATTTCGCCGATTACGCGCACCGAGGCCACCATCTTCTTGTTGTGGAGATAGGAGATGTACTGGGGCGAGGACACTCGGATGCCGGGTGTCTCGCGGTAGTCGATGTGCCAGTCGTAGTCGTTGGCGTAGCCGCGCAGCTTCAGGGTGAGCTTGTAGTGTGTGTTTCGGTTTACGGTGTAGCTCGTGTCGGTGTCGTTGCCCAGCATGAAGCGGTATTTGATGGGCCCGGAGGTCACGTTGGAGTCGTTTGCGGTCGATTTGTAGTGGCCGGAGACCTCTACGTAGGTGCCGAAGGGCTTCTCGTCCTTCCAACCGGAACCTTCGACAGCTTCGTCGGGGTTCGGCTTCCATATTGTAAGGTCGTCGAGCGACTGCACCTTTCGCTTGCCTTGGCCCTGGGCGTTTTCGTAGAAGAAGAGCGAGAGGGCGTTGTTGGCGTGCACCTCCTCGTTGTCCTGGTTTTCTTCGCCTCGGCCCAGGTTCTTGTGGGAGCCGTTGCAGACGTGGAAGAACGAAATCGGCGTTATCATGCCGGCAGCGGACTCGGGGATGTCCTGCACGTGCTGCTTCATGCCGTCGGCATGGAGGAAGTCGTAGCGGCGGCTGCGGTCGAGCTCCTGCCCGAAAGCATCGCGGCCCGGGGTGTTTGTCAGGCCCAGGGGGCAGCTGCGCGGTATGTCGTGCACCTGAATGTCGGTGATGTAGACCTGAACGTTGTCGTAGAGTTCGGAGCCGTCGAAAGCCACCGTGAGCTTGGAAGCAAGGCGACGCAGCCAGCAGTGCATGGAAGTAAGGTCGGCGCTCAAGGCTATGGTGTGGCTGTCGGTGGCGTCGCGGTTCTCCACGGTAGAGAACACACCGAACATCTGCGCGTTGGCCGAAATGTCGGAGAGGTCCCACCGGGGTGCGATGGCCTTGAGGCCGTCACGGGTGGCGCAGGCCTCGGGTGTGAGGAGGTCGTCGGCGACGTTGGCCACGCCGTAGATATAGTATCTTCCGGAGGAAATTCGGAGGTTGAAGTCCACGCGGCCTATGCTGATGTCGGTGGAGTTTTCGTCGGGCAGGTTGTTGTTGGAAGCGTTGTTGACCACCACGTTGCTGACGTCGGCGTGGGGAGTGCGTCCAACGATGTCGTAGCGGTCGTAGAGAGTGCCGTCGGCTTTGTAGACAAACATCGACAGGGTGTTGATGTTGCCGATCGCCGTTCCGGACTCCCCGCCGGTGTAGGCGCGGGAGAGGTCGACCTCATCTTCCTGCTCGAAGGAGATGGACATACTCAATGTAGCCATACCTTCTCTGAAGTCCTCGACGGGCACTTCAAAGTCGTCGCGGCAGCCTGAGGACATCGCAGCCAGAGCAAGCAGGAGGATGCACAGTATTTTATTATATATGGTCATTGTCAGTCGAAGTTCGGTTTTGTAATCTCCGTGCGATTGATGTTGTAGTACTTGGAGCCGTCGAAGAAGCAGATGAAAGAGCCGTCGGGCCTGCGAATCACCTGCCAGCCGGTTTTGGGATCGAACTGTATGCGGTAGTCCGAAGCAATGGGGTTGGCGATTCGATTGCGGTTTGTGTCGTACCAGATGTCTTTGCTCTTGTCGTAGAAGTAGATGAAGCGGCCGTTGCCGTCGCGGATGAGGGTGAGGCCGTCGACGGGCGTGGTTACTATTCGGCCGTCGGTGAACAGCGGGGAGGGTATTTCCATGCGGTTCACCATGTCGTACCACTTCTCGGTGACTTTGTCGTAGTAGTAGAGCGCTTCGTTGCTTTCAGACCACACCACGAGCCAGTTGCTGTTCTTCACGTCGGTTTTGGCGCCTGTCTTGGGCAGCGGCGAGGTGGAGGCGCTGCCGTTGATTTTCTTCCAGGCGCTGCCGTCCTGCCAGCAAAGGTGGCCGTCGGGATGACGGTAGAGCAGTTTGCGGTCGAGGGTGTAGTAGCGGTTGTTAAGCTCGTCGTAGTAGTAAGTGCTCGAGCCTTCTTCGATGAGCTTCCAGCCCGTTGCGGGGTCCACTCGGGAGCCGGAGGTGAGTGCCGGGTTGGGTATTTCGCGGAAGTTGATGTCGTACCACTTGTTGTTTTCCTCGTCGAAGTAGTAGAGGAACTTGCCGGTGGAGTCGCGGATAATCATCCAGCCGCGGATAGGGTCGCGCTGGAAACCGGGGTCGGGCGCCTGAGCCTCGTACATGCCGAAGGGATCCATATAGTACAGTCCGGTGTCGGAGCTGTAGTAGTAGATGATGATGCCCTCGTCGTTGTAGATGGGCACAAAGCCTTTGCCGATGACCAGACCGAAGTCGGGGTCGAGGTCGACGGTGCCGTAGGGCACAACCTGTACCGTCACCTTGAGGTTGAGGTCGACCGTGGTGCGTTCGACGCCGAATACATACCAGTAGTTGCGCAGCAGGTCGAAGGCAGGCTCGCTGGGCGAGTTGTAGTACTTGAATTCGAGCACACCCACTTCGGCCGAGTTGCGGAACTTGACCAGCATCTCGGCGCGTTCGCTCTCGGGGCGCCCTATGTTGAGGTATTCGGGCACATAGGCGATAAAGGAGCCGTCGGCAGCCTCCAGGAAGGGGAGCTCGGCGGTGGTTTCTACTCCGGCGGGAATGTGGGGAGTGTTGACGTAGTCGGCGCTCCAGTCGCCGTTGTGCACGTAGGCATCCTGACTGTAGATGCCGGCGGGCGCGCAGAAGCCGGAGGTGTTGTGGCGGGTAAGCACCACAGACTCAATCTCATCGGCCGACGACGCGGAAGCCATCACCTGCACCTTTGCGAAGGCGCGCAGCAGATGTATGGTCCCTAACTCGGCCATATCGAGCGAGTTGGTGGTGAGGGTCATGATGTTGGTGACGCCGTAGAGCGGAATGGTGTTTTCGGCGGAGAGCTTCATGCGCTCGGCGGTGAAGGCATAGGTCCGTGCGGCCAACTCGTCGATGTCGGCGGGGCGCTCGGGATAGTCGCCGCCCCAGTTTGCCAGAGCGACAACCTTGACGGGCTGCGTCATCAGCGTGCCTTGCACGCGACCCAGAAGGGTGTAGCGCTTGGAGCGGGCATCGCCGCCTTCGGGAAGAAGAGAGGTAACCTGGAGATCCGCAACATACTTGTTGGCGCTGTCGAAGAAATAGAAGGCAAAGTCCGCATTGTCCAAGTCTATGAAATTCTCATATCCGGAACCGGCGTCGTATTTGTCGGCCTCGGCGCCGGGGGCGCGGCTGAGCAGCGTTTCGTCGTTGATCGAGGGTATGGTGATGGTAAGGCGGGCCTCCACGAACTCTTCTGAACCGGGCACGGGAGGAACTACGGGCTCCTCGCGGTCCGAGCACGACGCCACGGCAGCGGCGACGAGCGCAGCGGCGAGTATGGCGTAGAGTGTTCTCAGAGTCTTCATTTTGTTTGTTGGAGAGATGTTTGGTTTGTGGTCGGGCTCGAAAATGGGGGTTAGAGAGTGATGGGCGGCAGGTCCACGATTTTCCAGGAGTTGATGTAGATGTGGGTGCGCACCCAGCGGTTTCCTTCGTCGAGGAAGAAGGTCAGTGAGTAGTGGTCCTGGCGGTCGAGGTATTCCTGGTCTTCGATGGGGCGGTTATGGTAGCCTTTGACGAGCAGTACGTACTTCACCAGAGGTATAGAGAGCACTATTTCGCCAGTCGCATGGTTGCGAATGGTGAGGCGGGTGCTGTTTTCGTGGCTCTTCATGAGTCGCGCCATAGTGTGCTCGGCGATGGCCGCGGAGTACTCCACGATGGGGGCGCGTCCGGCCGGAGCGTTGGGGTCGGGATCGAAGGAGGCCGTGCCGGACGACGTTTCATGCGCCCAATAGGTAATGGTTTCGTCGGGGAGCACGGCGTTGTTCCAGTCCATCAGGCCGTTGTCGTCGGTGATGGTGAAGTCGAACAGAGCCGGGTCGACCGGGGTGCCGCTGACGTGCTGCAGCAGCACGGTGACGTCGTTGGTGTTCTTCATCAGAGGCACCGTGTAGTAGTGAATGCCCTGGGTGGAGGGGAATTCCTGATTCTCGAGCACACCGTGGTAGAGGCGGTCGAGGTCGTGGTCGACGAAGGCGTTGCCGGCCTCGTCGTGGTCGCGGCCCATGGTGCACTGCAGACCGGTGTGGACGTTCACCTCGGGGATTGCGAAGTGGGTGCGGTGACCGTCGCCGGCCCAGGCGATGAGGGTGTAGCGTCCCGGGTCGACGGGCACTTCCATCTCGTAGCCGGCCGAGCGCAGGGCGTCGCCGGACTCATGCTTGCTCCATACAATGGCGCCGGTTGCGGGGTCGGCAAGATAGAGCGTCACCGAGTTCACTTCCTGTGCAAAGGCGTCGGCGTACTTCATGTTCATATCGTAGATGAACTTCACCCTGTAGTAGGGGTCGCAGTCGCCTTCGTCCTCGTAGATGAAGCTGTCGCAGGAACTCAGGCCCAACGCCAGGGAGCAGAGAACGGCAAGGAGGGCCGAACGGAGTTTATGAAAGGAGTTTGGAGTCACTTTATGGAGGTTTAAGAGGGTCTGTTTTTATCAATAAAGGAGTGGTACAAAAGGTAGTACCGGGTGCTATTGAGTAGTCATTGCTGATTCAAAGGAGGGCAGGGCCGGAGAGCCGGAGGCGCGCCGCCCCTGCCTTAGATTATGGTTGCAAAATCAAAATGTCGGTTGTCAGAGGATGATGTTGTTCTGCTTCACCACCTTCCAGGAGAGGATGTTGATGCGGGCAGCCACGAAGTAGCGGGGGTTCTCGGGTTCGTCGGGGATGATGTCCTCATTGTCGGGATCGAACACGCCGTGACCAACCTTGATGATGTTGCTTACGGTGAGACGGTACCAGTGGTTGCGAACCACGCCGTAGTAGCCGGTTTCGGTGTTGTCGACGGTGGTTTCGTGCTCAACGGGGATAGCGTAGTACATAGCTCCGGCGCCGGTGCCTTCACCGCCGAAAGCTTCGGCAGCTACCTTCTGCTGAGCGGCAAGGAGGGTGTTGAGGGTGGTGGCGGCGTCAGCGATGGGTTCGAATACGGGGTTGCCGAGTTCGTCGGTCTCGCCGGTCTTCTCGTAGTAGGTGGTGGCGGCGTCGAGGTCGGCAACGACGAGAATCTTGCCGGTGCCGGTGAGGTCGCTGTGGTTGGTGAAGATTGCGGAGAGGGCGTTGTCGGCCAGAACGGAGGTGGCGAGCTGGAACTTCACGCTTTCGGTGCCAATCTGGCTGTAGGAGCCGTCGGCGTTCTTGGTCCAGAGGTTGAGGTAGCCGTTGCCGCGGTTAACCTGGTCGAGGACGTAAGCTTTGTAGCGGGCGTAGGTGAACAGGGAGCCGTTGTACTTGATGGCGTTGATGCCAACATATTCGCCGGCAGCGTTCTTCACGCAGAGCTGAGCCTTGATCAGGGCGCTGGTGGTCTTGCCTGCCACGGGAAGGTTGTTGACGATGATGTTCTCAGCGGTGTTGGTGTTCTCGTTGCAGTAAGCCACGTTGGTGGGACGGGCGTTGGCGGCAGCGGTGTTGGTGAGGCTCAGGGAGAGCTCGTTGTAGTTCTTGTGGTTCAGAACGGGTTCTGCTTCTTCGTAGACGGTGCTCTGTGCCCAGTAGCTGCGGAACCAGTCGGTGTGGTTCCAGGTAGCCCAGGGAGCGGCCGACTTCCATTCGCTCTTGAGCTGCTTGCTCAGGTAGCTCATGGGAGCGGTGGCGGAGAGATCCCAGCCGAATACCTTTACGAAGACGGGGGTGGCAGCAACGCCGCCTTCGAGGCCTTCGCCGTCGTTGACTTCGCCCATCAGGGTAACGTCGGTCTTGAAAATCTGGCTGCCGTCGGAGAGGGTCTCAACAAGGTTGGAGCCATCTTCGGCTGCGAAGGTAAGCTCTACCTTGGCGGCGAGGCGCTCTACGTAGATGTCGACAACATTTGCGTCGGCAACATCGTCAGCTTCGGGACGGCCTACGTTGGGGTCGTACTTGATGAAGTCGTTTTCGGTCAGGCGGGTAACGAAGTAGGTTTCGCCGGCCTCGGTGGTCTCATCGTCGTAGTGGGTGGGGTCGCCGGCGGGCTTGCCGTAGAAGGAGGTGGTCGACATCACGAAGTAGTCGGTGCCCTGAATGGTGTTCTCCCAGTTGCGGAGTTCGCGCGAGGCCTGGGCCAGAGTGGCGCGGGCGGGGATGGAGAAGTCGGGAGCGTTGAGCACGGTCATCACCCAGGCGGGGTAGGTGTTGCTTTCCTGGTTGTCGAGAACGATAACGTTCTTGCCGATCCACTCGATGTTTTCGGTGGTGCCTGCACCCTGGTCTTCCCACTTCTGAGCTTTGCCGACGTAGATGCCGTTTTCGTCGAAGAAGAAGAACTGAGCGTCGGTGACGTTGTGTTCCAGAGCGGAACCGTACTCGTACTCACCGTCGCGGGAGTCGTTGGAGGTGATGTTCACCTGAAGGAAGGTGCGGTTGCCGGGCTGTTCGGTGGGGCCGCCCTTGGTGGGTTCGTCGTTGGAGCAGGCGCTCATAAGCGCGATAACGCCGATACCCATGATTACATTGCTAAGTTTCATGCAATAATGGAGTTAGAGGTTTGATATTATGTTGTTTTGAATTTATTTTTGCGGAAGAAATTGTGTCGACAGAATGATAATTGCCAATTGCCAATTATCAATTATCAATTATCAATTATCAATTATCAATTATCAATTATCAATTATCAATTATCAATTATCAATTATCAATTAAATAGGTCACCTTCGGAGTGTTCTCCAGCTCGTAGAGCGTGCCGAACTGCTCGGTGGCGGGGGCATAGCCGGCCTCGGAGGCCTGGCGGAGCAGGTTGAGGGCGCGGGCGCGGTCGCCGTTGTGAGCAGCCAGGATGGCTCGGGTGAACACGGCCTCGGGGCGTTCGCCGCCGCGGTCGGCGTAGTGCGAGGCGGCATCGAGGTCTCCGCGGCGAATGGATATATTGGCCGCGTTGATGTTAGCCTCGGGGTCGTTGGGCCATATCTCTACGGCCTTCATCAAGGCCTCCTCGTAGCCGGCGCTGCCGGTGGGATAGCTGGAGGCGATGCGGTAGAAGTCGACCGGACGCAGGCGCTCGGGAGTGTCGCGCATCATGGCCTTGAGCTGCTCGACGTCGACAGTGGTGCGGATGGCGTACTTGACGGTGTAGTCGGAGTGGCGAAGGGCCGGATAGATGGTGTCGAGCATTATGCGGTACTCGTCGGGATAGCGGCGCCGCATCTCGTGGTCCTTGGGGTCGGGCTCCATATCGGAGTCGATGATGGCCAGCAGCTCGTCGCGGTGGGGCAGAGTGCACGCCAGTACCCATTCGCGCAGGCCTTCCCAATCTTCGGGTTCATAGTCGGAACGCATTATGGAGGCCGGATAGTTGTAGTGCGAGCGCACGTATTCCTTCAGGGCCTCCGTGCGGCCTACGGCCAGACGGACGTTGTTCGAGTAAGGACCTTCGGGCGAGGCATAGCCCTTTATGGTGATGGCGGTGATGGTGGCCATGGAGTCGTTTCGCACGCGGTCGATGCTGGCAAGTATTTTTGCAATCTCGATGCGGTTGCGGCGGTAGGTGGGCTTGATTTCGGTGCGGTTCACGATGAAGTCCACGTAGGCGCGGCCCTCGGCGGTGAGCTCGACTATGGAGTCGCCGGTAAGGGCTATGTAGGGCAGCTCCGGCGCGTAGGGCTTGGGCACGAGGTCGAGCTGAGCCAGGGGCGTCTCCGGAGCGTTTTCGAGCGGGTCGCAGCAGTTGGCGGTCTGCTGGCGCATTACCAGAGTGCTGCGCTTCATCCACGCCTGCATAGGCACCTGGACTGTCATCGCTGCCGTGCCGGTGTGGCCGGCGCGGTAGATGTTGCCGCCGGGAACGACGAAGCCGTGGCGCTCGGCAAGGAGGTAGCGGTTCTTGCCGGCTACCACTATGGGTTTGAGTTCAAGAGAGTCGGACGACTCGGCAGCGCGGAGCACCGGCGTGAAGACAACCTCGCGGTCGCGGCCGGGACGGATGTCGGCAGGGTCGATTTCGATCACTACATTGAGGAGCGAGTCCTGAACGCCCACGTTCAGGCGGTCTACCTTGAGGTAAGAGGTTTCGGCGGCAAAAGCAGAGGCCACCGACACTGCGGCACAAAGAGCCAGGATGCAACGTTTCATGATGGACAATGCTTTTTAGAAGTTATAGATGAGGTTGAGGGCAGCCTTGGTGGGCCCGACATAGTTGTGGGGTTGGTTGCGCTTTATGCGCTGGCCGCAGTCGCGGCACTCGAACTGGTCGTAGCGTGTGTAGATCCAGCCGATGCCTATTTCGGCTTCCATACTCCAGCGCTTGTTGATGAGCCAGGTATAGCCGTAGGCAATGCCGGCACCGGCCATCCAGCCCTGGAAGCGATAGTCCTTGAGCTTGCGGAAGTCGGTGCCCAAAAACTTGAACGGCATGTCGAGGTGTCCGAAATTGTACTGGCCGCCGATGAGGTGGGCGCCCACAAAGTGGCCCGCGAAGGCCTGGCAGAACCAGTAGCGGCCCTCAGGCATAAGATTCCACTGCTTCCAGCGATGGCCGTCGATGGCCCAGTCGTTGAGGTTGCCGGTGAGCTCTACCGTCCACTGAGGTGCAACCGACACTTCGGCGCCCAGATCGAGCGTGAGAAGAGCATCATAGATAAGGTTGGTCTTCACCGCCACATCCTGCGACTTCGCAGGCAGAGACAGCATAAGCCCGACAAACAATATAATTGCTATTTTGAATTTCATTGCGGAAATGCGTAGAAATACCTTTCTTAAAAATCCTGTTTAGAAAACTAAGTTAGCCTTCGATTCATGGTTTGCGCACAAAGATTTGTGCTGTAATTCTTGACATTATACCATTTTCAACCTAAAATTTGATTGATGTTTTTGTAAAAATGTCTTGTTTGCAATGCAAAGTTACGACATAAAGACGAAATTTTTACCCCCCATGTTAATAATTGTTAAAACAACTTATAATTCAAAACTTTTTAAGATTTATCTTGTTGGTGATGACCAATCGGCCTCAATTGCAATTTTTCTTAACAATTTCTGGGCGGATGCTCCACATTCCGCCCCTAAATTCGCCGAAAACCCCGAAAAAAAACGGACCGGCGATCTTTGCGAAATCGTCGGTCCGTCTATGGGTTTGAGCCCGTTTTTGGGACTGGGTCGGTTGGGAGTCCGGAGGCCTCAGCGCTTGAGGATTTTGCGGCCGGGAGTCAGGTAGACGCCGGCCGGGAGGTCTTCGAGGGTGTCGGTCGTGCCTACGGGTCGGCCGGTGAGGTCGTAGACAGTGCTTCCGGCGGCTTCGGCACCCACGATGGGGGCCTCGACGGCGGCTTGCCCGGTGCGGTAGGTGGTCTTGACCGTCGCGCCCTCGGTGTGGACGCTCCGTCGGCCGCGGATGTCGGCGCTGGAGGCTCCAAGCATTATTTCGGCGGTGCCGTCCTCAACGTCGAAGGTCTGTGTGGCGGTGTTGAAGTAGGCCAGCTGGTCGTGGCGCACGGGTATGGCGACGGTTTTGCTCTCGCCGGGTTCCAGCTCGACGCGGGCGAAGCCCACAAGCTGAAGCGCTGGGCGGTCGAGCTCGCTGACGCACCGCGCGTAGAGTTGCACCACTTCGGCACCGGCGCGCTCGCCGGTGTTGGTGATGGTGGCCGAGGCGGTGATGGTGCCGTCTTTGGCGAGCTCGTCGGAATCGAGGCTGAAGTCGGAGTACTCGAACTCTGTGTAGCTCAGGCCATAGCCGAAGGGGTAGAGGGGCGTCTTGCGGTGGTACATATAGGTATATCCGGCGGTCCGGATGTTGTAGTCCATCATTCCGGCGGGGAGGTCGGCCAAGTCGCGGTACCACGTCGAAGTAAGTTTGCCGCAGGGGTTGAAGTCGCCGTAGACCACGTCGGCAATGGCCTCACCCTGCGCCTGGCCGGCGTACCAGGCCTCGACGATGGCGCGGCAGTGCTGCTCGGCCCAGGGGATAGTCACCGACGAGCAGGTCTGGAGCACCAGCACAACGTTGGGATTGACGGAATACACCGCTTCCAGAAGCTGCTGCTGGTCGCCGGGGAGGTTGAGCGAGGTGCGGTCGTGCGACTCGTCGGAAACCGACAAGTCGGTTCCGGCGGCAAAGAGCACCACATCGGCCTTGGCGGCAACCTCCATGGCCCGGCTATAGTCGGTTGCGGCGCGGCTGCTTACCTCGCAGCCCTTGAAGAAGTAGAGCGGGCCGTCGGTTTCGAGGGGATTGGGGCGGTTGGGGTCGTAGAAGCGCACCCAGTCCATGTTCGCGCAGTACTTGTCGCCGTCGGTGCCACCGGAGAATTTGGCGTACAGCTTGTGGCGTCCGCAGAAAATGGAGGGGTCGACCTCGACCGAAGTAGTCCGGTAGCTGCTCCAATTGCCGGTGACGGGGCAGACCACCGAAGCCGCCGGCGAGCCGGCTATGGCGTCGAGGTAGAAATGCACGGTGGTGGCGTTCTTGTTTTTGGCCGCATGGCAAATCTCCAGCCGCGAGCAACCCGCACCGAAGTCCACGTCGGGGAATGCCACCCAGTCGTTGTTGTAGATATACCCGAGGTTGCCGGCGGAGCCGTTGGTCTCGTGGGTGAGGCGTTTTGAGCCGGAGGGCACGTTCTGCTCGGTGCAGTCCTCGAACTGGATGGTGCCGTCGCCGATGGTGTAGTCCATCTTTTGGGCCACCGCCTCCAGGAGAGTGCTTATTTCGGAGGGTGAGCCGGAGTAGCCGCCTAGCACGGCCGTGTTGCCCAGCGGACCGATGATGGCCACCGACTTGTCGGCAGTCAGAGGCAGTATGCCGTCGTTCTTGAGCAGTACAATGCCTTGATGAGCAGCCTCAAGAGCCAGAGCGCGATGGTCGGCGCAGTCGAGAGTCGATTCGGGGATGCGCGTCCAGCTGACCTGGGCGTCGGGGTCGAACTCGCCCACGCTGAAACGAGCCGCCAGCACGCGGGTGAGCGCGCGGTCGAGGTCTTCCTCGGTCATCAGGCCTTGGGCGATGGCGCTGCGGCAGTGCTCCTGGAAGGTAGTGCCGCAGTTGAGGTCCTCGCCGTTGCGCATGGCCACGGCAGCTGCGTGCGCCCCGTCGGCCACGTAATGGTGCTTCTGGAAAATATCGTCGACGGCACCGCAGTCGGAAGTCACGAAGCCGTCGAAGCCCCACTCGCCGCGAAGAATATCGATGAGCAGCTCGTGGTTTGCGCCGCAAGGAACGCCGTTGACGGCATTGTAGGCACTCATTATGCTGCGCACGTTGGCCTCGCGGACGGCAGTCTCGAAGGCCGGAAGGTAGTATTCGCGCAGGCTGCGGTCGTCGACATCCGACGAAGTGCTGTGGCGACCCTTTTCGTAATTATTTGCCGCAAAGTGCTTTGCTGTGGCTATGGTTTTGAAATGATGAGGGTCGTCGCCCTGCATGCCGCGGATAAACTCCAGGGCAAGCCGCCCGGTGAGGTAGGGGTCTTCGCCGTAGTTCTCCTCGTCGCGGCCCCAGCGCGGGTCGCGGCTCATATTGATGGTCGGGCACCAGTAGATCAGGCCCTTGTTTTTGGTGTTGGAGTAGACGCGGCACTCGTCGGAAATCGCCGTGGCCACCTCGTACATCAGCTCGGTGTTCCACGTTGCCGACAGAGCCTTCGACACCGGAAACGACGTTGCCAACCCCGAGCGCGCCACGCCGTGGATGGCCTCGTTCCAGTAGTTGTAGCCCTTGAGGCCCAGACGGCTGACGGCGGGTGTCTGGTGGCCCACCTGCTGTATTTTCTCGTCGAGGGTCATCCGGCTCACCATGTCGGCGGCCCGCTCTTCGGGGGGCAGCGAGGTGTCTTGATAGGGAAGGCTCTGAGCCGCTGCGCCCAAAGCAGCGGTCAGGAGAATAAGGATAAATTTTCTTTGCATTGGTTTTGAGGTATTTGACGCAAAGGTAGTCTCCAAGCGCCGAACCCGGGCGCAACAAAATGCCGTTAAAGAAGCACACGGCAAATTTTAACCCCTAAATCGGCAATAAATCACCGGTGCTTCACAATCCAAACTTTTTGGCAGATTATTTTTTTAAAATTAAGCTGTTTTCGGCCATTTTTGCAGATTCCAAATCGAAGTGCAAAATTTGAGGTGGAATCTGTATCGACGAAAAGCCCCCTCTCTCCTTCTGGAGGG
>ENA-ORLW01002874-ORLW01002874.1-human-gut-metagenome-genome-assembly--contig:-NODE-2874-length-14388-cov-3.495842_pt1 | contig 14388 bp, 13 predicted proteins | sample MGYA00243017_ERZ508829 | MGnify/ENA primary metagenome ERZ508829 (study PRJEB26277, sample SAMN04329776) | human gut metagenome | biome: human-associated habitat | host: Homo sapiens | place: USA...
GTAGGGTGCTTGGAGGCCAGCTGGCAAATGCATGATTGACGGACGATAAATAATAACCTTATATATGCTGTCACGTTCGGCTTCCATTGATTCGACCAGTTATATATGCATGCGGCTACGCAAACGATAAGGGCGTTGTTTGCTTCGCCTTAGCAGGTAACTGATCGAACCAATGGAGCCTTCACTACCGACTGCCATATATATGGTTATTTTTTATCTGCGTGCCTAGTCGTGGGGAAAATCACTTTAGTGTCCTGCGTACTGAGCTTTGTGGGCGCCGTGGCGCTTAATGTGTGCTGTTATGTATGGAGCTATTGTAACATGTTTGTCCATGGCATTTCCAACTATGGCGATTCCCTTGCCCATGGTGAATGCAGCAAGAACTGTTCCGATTCCCAGGCCGTAGATATGACCGAGGATAAAACCTGTCATGGCAGCTGTCGTTGCAAGGCAGATTACATCAAACGAAATCTTAACCTTGGAATATTTTGCCGATATAATCTCAGACAGCTCTCTTGGGAAAAGGTCTGTCGGGATGATTGGAAGTCCACATCTGTTGGACAGTGCGATTCCGATACATATCAAAATGTAACTTATCACAAAGTAAAGGATTCTCCATGGGAGGGCAGTTGGCAAAGCCCCGATCCACATCTCATGGATATCCAGCATCTTGCCAAATACGAAACCAACTATGAAACTGCACAGGTACTGGGGGACAAATTTCCTTCGCATGATCATGAGAGTGAGAATAAGTACGCCCTGAAATATGTATGTCCAGGTTCCGAGAGTCAGTCTTGGAAGAACCAGCGAGAATGCGTATGGCACGCTGGATATTGCCGATATTCCTGCTGCAGAATAGAGCATGAGAACCACTCCGAAACTGTTGATGGTGACTGCTGTTATCAGGGCGATCTCGCCCCACATGTTATGCAGATGTGCATTTCCTGATTGAGTATTCATTTTCTGCTTTTCCTCATTTCTTTCATATATGATGCGTTTTATAACATATACTTTGATTTCCCCAGCATCAGGGGAGCTTTAATTGTCTAAGACTTCATATATATATCCCTGCGGTTTTTGATTGTAGCACCGACAACACCACATAACAAATAAATAGTTTTTATGGTTTGATAGATTTTGTCTATAAAAAATATTCGGATTGTATTAAAATATGAATAGGATCATGTATAAATAATGAAAAGGGGGAGTTATAAGTGAACCTGTCATATATTAGATATTTTGTTGAACTGGCCCATGTTCAGCATTACACAAATGCAGCCAGAAATCTGAATATAACGCAGCCAAGCCTCAGTCACGCAATATCCCAGCTTGAGGAAGAACTTGGGGTAATGCTTTTTGAAAAGAATGGGCGCAATACGGAGCTCACTGCATTTGGCAGAGAATTCCTTGCATGTGCAGAGCGTTCGCTTGGCACTCTTGACGCGGGGGTAGAGTCCATACAAAAGGAGGCTGCCGGGGATGGCGTGATACGGCTTGGTCTAATAAGACCTCTTGGAATGGAATTTGTACCGCGTCTGGCAGCGGAGTATTTGAAGAAAGCTGAAAACAGAAATGTGTCGTTTACATTTCATACAGGGACCACAGGGCAATTGCTTGATGATCTTGCGGCTAGAAAATATGACATGGTTTTCTGTTCGAGACCGCCTGAGACGATGGGATTTTCCGCCGTTCCTGTCGGCAGACAGGATCTTGTTGTCATAGCACCGTCAGGACATCCTTTGGCAGACAGAGATTCGGTGACACTTGAGGATACACTTGGATATAAACACGTATATTTTTCGAAGGGATCTGGAATGAGAAGCCTGGTGGATGAGATGTTTGAAGGACTTGGCAAAGCTCCTGAGATAGCATGCGAAACGGAGGAGGATGAGGTCATAGCCGGACTTGTGGCAGCAGGGTTTGGAATAGCGGTAGTCCCTTACATGGATATGCTCAAAAGGCTTGATGTGAAGGTTCTTAGTATAAAACATCAACCGGTTGACAGGCTTTACTATGTTGTTCATGACAGCCGGACATATATGTCCCCTGTGGCGACAAAATTCCATAAATATGTGTTATCTAGTAATTGACAAATTAAGGTATGATATATAGAATGGTTCTCATATGAACTTATAAATTTGAGAAAATGTTGCACAAATCAAATTGTACAATTACTACAATAAATCGCCAGGAAGTTTAAGGGGGCGCATAGTTAGTGGATAGGACTGCTGTATTTAATATAGCATTTGAAATGTGGGGAATATTAATCTGTCTGTTTGCATTTGTGGTTATATTCCTTCAGAAGAATAATAATAGAGATAAAAAGAATGTGAGTCTATGTATGGAGGCTGCATGTATCATCCTGCTGGCTGCAGATATGTTGTCATGGTATTATCAGGGAAAAACAGGACAGACAGCCTATTACATGCTGAAGATAAGCAATTTTGCCGTGTTCTTTATCAACTATTTATATATGACTCTGTTTACGTTTTATCTTCTTGTCATTCTCAACAGAGGAGAGACGAAGATGCCAGCGAAAGCAAGGGGCGTGGTAGTTCTGAGTGCTGCTGGGATAGTCCTGCTCATTATATCCCAGTTCAGTGACAAGCTGTTCTATTATATAGATGATAACAACTTTTATCACAGGAGCAGCTGTTATCTGTTGTCTCAGCTTATTGCTGCAGCAGGACTTGTTCTAAGCTTTTCGATACTTTTGCAGTATAAAAAACGACTGGAAAAAAGAGTTTTCTGGTCAAGTGTTTTGTATTTTATCCTGCCATGTATATCCACAGTTGTTGTCATATTCTATTATGGGATTTCATTCCAGACGATATCTGTGGTGGCTTCTACACAGATCATGTTTGCAGTTGATATGGTCGAGATGGACAGATCACTTGCGAGATCCAGACAGGAGGTTGAGCGCACAAAGTATGAGGCTGAGCATGATCTTCTGACCGGCATGTACAACAAGACGGCTGGAATGCAGAGAATAAGAGAGTATATAGATAACATGACTGACGAGGACAGTGCTTCCCTTGTATTTGTGGATATAGATGATTTCAAGAGTGTAAATGATACATATGGTCACGCAGTTGGTGATTACTGGATTGAGAAGGTGGCAAAGTTTCTCCGGAGTGACTGCTATGAAGAGGACGTTGCCTGCAGGTATGGTCGAGACGACTAAGTTGTGCTTCACAAGGGCTTATCGGATATATCTGTTCTGGAGTCAAAGGTGATAAGATTTGCCAGAAAACTTCAGCGCAAGACAATGGAGAGAGGGCAGAATGTCCATTGCAGTGCTGGTATATGTCAGATCAATGGTTCAGGATTCAGCACAGAAGAGTGTATGAATGTCGCGGACACTGCGCTGTATGAAGCAAAAAAGAAGGGCAAGAATGTCAGCGTGATCCACAGCATCAGCAGGGATGGTACGGACAGAGTGACCGTACTTGACAAGATAGAGTCTGATATAAAAAAGGCTCAATCCAGGGTAGAGGCAAGGATCGCATATATGTATACTGATATTATATATGTTAATTATGAGAACGATAAATACCGTGTTATAAAAGGCGATTCTGAGCTGAACAATGCTGTATCTTGTGCGAATAACTACGATGAAGTAATTGGATTGATAAGTAACCGGTTTGACTCGGATCGGTCAAGAAAAATAGTCAGAGATTTTCTCAGCCGTGAGCGCATGGAGAGTTACACAGGCGGCAATACGGAATATCAGACAGAAAATTTCCTCAGAGGGGTTTTGTCAGTCAGCTGTGCAAACAACCATGGGGGTGCAAGCCTTATACATGCTATCCCAGTGGAAGAGGATGGTGACAGAGGCTACTTTGTGGTCGTACAGGATCTTGACATATATGCTGGTTGAAGTATAAAATCATACATAATAATTTTAACGAAAACAAGTTGGTGGATTTTTCCGGATCAGGTCATCTTTTCGCCCCACAACCGCAAGGTTGTGGGGCTTTATTTATGCCATCCGAGGACGGAGGTTTTATGAACGAAAATTTTATGAAAGAAAAGCCGGTGTTCCCACTTTTGATGTCCATGGCACTGCCTATGGTTATATCGATGATGGTGAATGCTTTGTACAATATAGTTGACAGTTTCTTTGTGGCTAAGATAAGTGAGGATGCGATGACAGCACTTTCGTATGTATTTCCACTGCAGAATTTTGTAAATGCTGTGGCGATCGGATTTGGTGTTGGAATAAACGCGGTGATAGCCATATATCTTGGAGCCAAGGATAATGAGCGGGCAGATCGGGCAGCTAGTTGGGGGATGTTTCTTGCTGTTATACAGGGAATAGTGATGACAGTCGTGTGTATTGCCATCATTCCATCGTTTCTCAGAGCCTTCAAGGCAAGTGGAGACGTCCTTGACCTTGGCTGTCGTTACGCAGACATAGTATTTGGATTTTCTATAATTATTTCGGTAGATCTTGCATTTGAGAAGGTGTTCCAGTCGGTTGGACGCATGATAGTTACAATGGTTGGACTGATGGGCGGCTGCATTGTGAATATAGTGCTTGATCCGCTGCTGATATTTGGTGCGGGACCATTTCCTGAAATGGGTATAGAAGGCGCTGCACTGGCAACTGGCCTGGGACAGGTGTTTACACTGATCATTTATTTTATTGTGTACTTTGGAAGACCGATAAATGTGAAGTTCGGCATAAAGCATTTGCATGAGGGCGGTCTGATGGTGAAGAAGCTTTATGCCATAGGTATACCTGCCATACTCAATATGGCACTGCCGTCTCTGCTCACAAGCGCACTCAACGCCATACTCAGCATGTATTCGGCAACTTATGTCATGATCCTGGGCGTGTACTACAAGCTTCAGACATTCCTGTATATGCCGGCAAATGGAATCATTCAGGGAATGCGTCCTATCATAGGCTATAACTATGGTGCCGGAGAGCATGCTAGGGTGAAGAAGATATTCACCATAACGCTTGCATTAAATGTTGGAATCATGCTGGCTGGAACAGTTGTGTGCCTGCTCATCCCGGAAAGGCTTATAGGTATGTTCACAGAGAATGTGTCTACAATAAATGCAGGTGGAACAGCACTGCGCATCATATGCGCCGGATTTGTAGTGTCGGCTGTGTCGGTAACTGCATCAGGGGCACTTGAGGGATTGGGAAAGGGAACTCCGTCCCTGCTCATATCCCTGCTCAGATATGTGGTTGTCATAATCCCGGCTGCATGGATACTTTCAAGGCTTTGTGGTTTCGGACCTGCTGGTGTGTGGAATGCGTTCTGGGTAGCAGAGCTTATAACGGCGGCGTGTGCGGCGTTTATATATAGAGGGGCTGTCAGAGGACAGAGGGAAGTGGTTTAGATAAATTGAAGATGTAATACAAATAAAGTCACGACATGATGTGATGAATAGATATGTGTCAGTAATCCTTTGGACATATCAGTATCGGGTCATGTCGTGACTTTATTGTTTTTTCTACTGTATTTTACTAATAAGACATAAAGGCTAGAGCTCGGGAATCATCTATGAGATTAAATTGAAGAAAATATTATATACCAAAAACCAATATATAATTATGCATTTTGTATACATGAAGCTTGAAAAATAAAATGGTTTTATTGAAAAGTAATAAAACACATAGTATAATTTCTCTATATTATTTTTCTGTTAAGAATATAGTTCTGTTAATATTTGTCGAGTATGGGGGGAAAAGACAAATATCTTATTATCAGTATTATTTAATCAATTAATATCCCCGGAATCGAAGAAAGACAAAAACTGTCTATGTAATTTCTGTATTATTACGAAGGTTATTATGGTTGCGTTTTCAGTTGAAAATTAGGTCATATACAAAAGAAACAAGAGATAAAAGGTTCGTTGGTTTAGTAGGGAGGAAGAATATTGAGAATATGGGATAGAAAATAAGCGTGTTATAAATATGAACATTGATAAGAATAATATATTGGAGAAAGGAGTTGCAAGATGGGTTATTTCCGAAGTGATGAGCATGTTAGAGTGGTTGGTTCTGTGGATGAGTTATTACAATTGTTAAAGACATTATTTAGTGGATGTATATGTGTAAATGATAATGAATGTAATATCAAGATATTATTTAAGTCTGCAGAGATTTGGTTGGAAAATAAAGATAATTATACAGATGTTCAGTTGAAAAAAATGATAAAAGAAAATGAATCCAGTTTAGAAATAATATGTGAATCAGAGGGCAGAAATACTATTGATCCAATTGATACATATTTGGTTCAACTATTAGTAAATGAATTTCCGTTTTTGAAATTAAATGGAGAAACAACGGGATGTTCATATTCTATTCCCTGCGCAGTTGGGTATAGAACAGATAATGGAAAACTGTATACTACCATATTTCCTGAATCACGTTGCATAGATGTAATGTTGAGAGAAACAAACTACTTGGATTACATGGAAAGAATATTACCATATGATGAGTTTTGCAATTTATTTTGTGTCGATAAATCTAAGTTTTCTGAAAAAGATTTAGAGTGTCTTTATAGGCACTCTATAGATTTGGCTGAGGAAGATTATTTTTATGTGGATCAGGAAGCAACTACATATCTAATTTTTTATGGGAAGACGTCCGAATATATAAATGAATGTTTTCCAGATATTGGATATGAAAGATTTATAGAGATTTGTAATTATGGAACAGAGATTGGAGAGAAAAAGTATAAGCAGATTATCAAGTTAATAAAAGCCATGGGGGTTATTGACCCTTTGGAATTTGGCAAACGAAAATTTATGCCCGACATGTATTGTGAAGATTTATTTGACGAAAATCCTAATGATACAGCTTCAATTATCGAATCAAAAGTTTTTATGAAGGATAGTTTTTTTCCTGAAGCTGATCGAAATTATGAATACAAGGATATTGATGAATCTTTTGATATATATATGCCTAAAAAATATATTAAACAAGATTATAGTGCTGATGAATCGGAAATTGCTGCTGTAATATATAATATTGTTATGGCACAATCACCTATACATATAGACCTAGTGTGTGATCAAGTTGCACCGTTATGCGAAATAAAAGAAAAAGTATTAAAAATCATTAATAAATTTGCATTGTTTGACAGATGGGAGGTTAGAGGAAGGTTTTTATGGCGTGTTGACGGCAGCGAGGTTGTACCACGGATTCCTATAACAGAGGAGGATGCAAGACCTTTTGATTATATAGAAATTGATGAACTGGCTGCTGCCATGCTTGTAGTTCTCAAGAGAAACAAATATATAAGAAAAGCACATTTGTATGAGATGTTAGCGAGTTTATATAAAACAAAAGTATGTGAAAGTAGATTAGATTGTGTTTTTAGTTTGCTTTATAGAAATAAAGCAATAAAAGAACTCGAAGGCAAGGTATATGCATGTAATACAAAGTAGAGGTGGTAAAACTGGATAAAAAAGTGGAACGAGTAATGACTATGTATGAACATCTTGCCGATGGTGGTTGGATAAACAAGAGCCAGGAGGCTGCTAGATTTGGTGTGGACAACAGGTCGATTCAAAGGGACATTGAAGATATAAGAGCTTTTCTTGCAAATCATCCTGAGATGAACAGAGAACTGGTCTATGACAGAACACAGAATGGATATCACATAGTGCAGAATCATACGACGACCCTTACAAATAGTGAGGTATTTGCAGTGTGCAAAATACTGCTTGAGAGCAGGGCTATGGTGAAGGAGGAAATGTATCCGATTATAGATAAGCTGCTTAAGTGTTGTGTATCTATAGAGGATTATAGGAAGGTTGCAGGTCTTATAGGCAATGAAAAGCTACATTATCTTGAGCCACATCATGGAAGAAAGTTTGTTGATACGCTGTGGAATATAGGAACTGCAGTGAACGAGCACAAGCTTATGAGAATGAGGTATCAGAAACTCAAAGAACCGGATAAGGTGAAAAGGCTTATACAGCCGGTGGGGATAATGTTTTCTGAATATTATTTCTACCTGTGTGCGTACATAAGTGAAAGTGAAGAAAACCCAGCTCTGCCCAAACATCAATTCCCAACGATATACAGGATAGACAGGATTGCTGAGTATGAAGTTCTGGATGAGCATTTCAAAGTCCCTTACGCTGATCGGTTTGAGGAAGGAGAATTCAGAAAGAGGATTCAGTTTATGTTCGGCGGAGAACTTAGGACTGTGAAATTCCTGTATAAAGGAATAAGTATAGAGTCTATATTGGATAGATTCCCAACTGCTGAGATCCTGAAACATGATGAAAATGGCTGGCTGGTCAAGGCTGAGGTATATGGTAACGGAGTGGATATATGGCTTAGAGGTCAGGGGGATATTCTGGAAGTAATTGGCGATGATGAAAAGGATCATCAGATGCCTGATATGAGTGTGATAAAAGAAAGAGAGGGGGAAGAAAAAAGATGACGATTGATATTCAGAGACTTAGACGAGATATGGTGAATGCTGGATATGGAGCATACTATGGTGGAGGTTTTGGTGGTGGCCTGATGGGAGCATTTGATGCTAACAGTGCTTCACCGCAGGAACTTGTTGAGATGGCAGAGAGAATGGGATTTGACATTAGAGATTATGCAGTGATGGATTATGAAAGTGACTATAGTCATACAGATCCTGATGAATGGGATGATGACTATGATGACGATTGCGATGACAATGACGATAATGATCTTGATCGTGATGACTATTATTAGCAGAACAAGAAATGTACATTGAAAAAGGAGAACAAAAGCCATGGGACTTTTGGATGACGACGATGGTGATTTGTACGATAAGTTCGTGTCGAGTCTTTCAAAAGAGCAGGAGGAGAAGTTTAAATGGTTACAGGAGCATGATTCTGATGAGGATGGTTATGATTATGCAATTGCAGATTTAGTTGATGAACTTTCGGAAAGTCAGAAGATGATGTTTTTCATATTATTTGTGAATAATAATGAAGACGATGACGAGTAGGTCATAGCTAGATTGATCACCATATAAAAATCTGCCCCACTCATAAATTTGAGTGGGGCTATATATTATACGAGAGGATACAGCATGGAAGAATTACAGATAGTCAAATATGAGAATACGGATATATCTACGTGGAATATTGATCAGATAAAGGAACAGCTTGCAAAGGAGCTAGAGTATTATACAGATGTTGTATATACGGATGACAGTTTTAAGAGCGCAAAAGAGGACAGGGCTGTTCTTAATAAGGCGAAAAAGGTTATTGATGATGCCAGAAAGGCTTATAAAGCCAAGTGCCTTGAACCTTATGAGGCTATGGAGAAGAGAATAAAAGAGCTTCTTGATATGGTAGAAGTTCAGAGAAAACATATAGACGAGAAGGTAAAAGAATTTGAGTCTGATCAGAAAGCTGAGAAGGAAAAACTGATACGGGAGTATTACGACAGCAAATCAGGTACACTGGGGGAGATGGCAGATAGACTGTACAAGGCTATTCTGGATAAGAATTCAAAGTGGCTCAATGCTTCCGGCCCTAAGGGAAAAACTCTTGAGAAGGCTATATGGCAGGAGATTATCAGAGTTCAGGGTGAAGTGGACAAGATAAAAAATATGAACTCTGTATTTTTAGACAAGCTCCTTGATGAATATGTTGATACTCTGTCAATTGAGGCTGTAGAGAAAACGGAAAATGAGCTCAAGTCAGTACTCGATTCTGCAGGTGTGACATCTGATGGGATAGTAGAGAAAGCAGAAGAACCGATGGCTCAGATAAAGGAGTCGGGAAGAATTGAACAGAAAGAGAAAGGTGAAATCATCCTTGCTCTCAATGCTACGCAGACACAGCTTGACCAACTTGTGGATTTTATGAAGGCGATAGGAATTACATATGAACTCAGATAGCTTCAACTGGGACCGGATAAATGAACAGCAGAGGCAGGCTGTTCTTGTATCGGATGGACCGGTTCTTATCATAGCGGGACCCGGTACTGGCAAGACATTTACCCTTGTGAAGAGGGTTGCGTATCTTGTAATGGAGAAGAATGTTTCGCCTGAGCGAATTATGGTTGTTACATTCACAGAGAAGGCCGCCAAGGAACTTCTCACGAGAATTTCGAACGAATTCTTGAATTACAATGTAAATATCAATATGAATGAAATGTACATAGGTACATTTCATTCAGTGTGTCTGAGGCTAATGAAGGAGCACCTGGGAGGTGCGCCTGATGAAAATAGCAAACGGATGATGGATGCTTTTGAACAGACATATCTTGTGTGCAGGAATATCGATGAATTCCGTTTTTTGAAGAATTATTCAAAATGGATTACTGCTAATGAGCCATGGCAGCAGGCTTTGGATATATGTACCTATGTGAATCAGATTATGGAGGAACTGGTCGATTTCGAAACGCTTCAGAAGGATTCAGATGAGGATGTGAGATTTCTGGGGAAACTTGTGGCAAGATATACAGCATTGCTTGAAAGACATGGAGTTATGGACTTCTCGGCAATACAGACAGAGACTTATCGTATGCTTGAGACACACCCGGAGATACTTGCTAATATCAGGCAGAAACTGGATTATATTATGGTGGATGAATATCAGGATACCAATTATATCCAGGAGCAGATAGTATTTGCTATAGCTGGTGACAAGAAGAATATATGTGTTGTAGGCGATGATGACCAGGGAATGTACAGATTCAGGGGTGCAACTATTCGTAACATATTGGAATTTCCGGATAAATTTGCAGCAGACGAATGTAAGATTATAAAACTCAGCCAAAATTACAGGTCAGAGGACAAAATAATTCAATTTTACAACAGATGGATGCAGAATGTGGACGGTATAAATCTCTTTAATTGGGATAAGTATCGATTTGACAAAGAAATTGTTCCGGCGAGATCTGATAGTTTTCCTGGGGATTCTGTATTTGCATGTGATTATGGAGATGGTGGGCTTACTGGTGCAGGAAAAAAGAAAGTACTTGATATTATCAACAGGCTTATAGCAAATGGTAATATAAATAATTTCAATCAGGCTGCGTTTCTATTCAGATCGGTAAAAAGCAAAGAGGCTTCAGAACTAGGATCATATCTTGAACAAAATGGTATACCAGTATATTCGCCGAGGTCTGATATGTTTTTTGATCGTATGGAAGTTAAGCAGCTTATTGGGTGTATTATGTGGTGCTTTAATGATTACATGGATGATTTAAAAAAGAACCATTTCAATATAGAGATTCCAGAGAAGCTTAAGAGTTATTATATCGGTTGTGTGAAGCTGGCAATGACCCTTATGAAACAGAATAAGGGATTGCAAACTTACATAATGGATATCATGAAAAAAATCCGGAATCTTAAGGGTGCTGGAACAACTTCAGATTGTAGGTGCGAGAATGAGAATGAATCTGAGAATGAATCAGAGCACGAATGGGGATTGCTTGATATATTTTATAGGATTATCTCATTTGAGCCTTTTGCGTTATATCTTAGTGCAGATTTAAATGGCAACATCACAGAGACCAGAGCTGCACGAAATTTGGCAGAATTGTCAAGGATGATTGCCAGGTTTAACTTTCTGCACGATATGCATAAGATAACACCAGAGAATAAGACTGTACTGCCAGAGGAATTTTTCAATATATATATTAAGTATTTGTATATTGATGGTGTAGGTGAGTATGAGGATGAATCAGAATATGCACCTAGCGGATGTGTGTCATTTATGACTATTCACCAGTCAAAGGGACTGGAATTTCCGGTCGTTGTGGTTGGCTCTTTGAATAGTAAGGTAAAAGATACATCGAATGCACTTATGTCAGCGGTTGAGTCAAGATTTTATCATAGACCACCATTTGAACCATTGGAAAATATAAAGTATTTTGATTTTTGGAGACTGTATTATACAGCATTTTCCAGAGCACAGAATATGCTTATCCTTATGGCTGGCGATAAGGTTGGAAAGTATTTCCTGCCATATATCAAAAGCCTTCCAGGTATAGAAACCTGGAATTGCGGCAGACGATTTGGGACGGTTAAGGATATACATTATAAGCATGTATATTCATTTACATCTCATATATCTGTATATGATGGATGTCCGATGCAGTATAAATTCTATAAGGAGTATGCATTTGCGCAGAATAAAATGTTTCACACGTCAGTTGGATCTTTGGTACATGCCACACTCGAAGATATGAACAAATGTATTATATCAGGCAATCTGGAGCGTGTTGGCGAGGAAACGATAACTGAATGGTTCTGGCTGAACTATGCAGGTATGCAGGAACAGACTGGGTATTTCTTAACGGATGAGCAGCAGACGAATGCCTTGAATCAGGTTATCAGGTATTTCCGCCATAGAAAGAATGAACTTGGAAGAGTGTGGAAGGCAGAGGAGGAAATCAATCTTGTGCTGCCTGACTATATACTGCAGGGAATAATTGATCTTGTTGAGAGCGATGAAGATGCTGTGGAGATAGTGGATTATAAGACAGGACCAAAGCCAGTCATTGAAGGCCACCCGGAACGGGTGGAGCATTACCGAAAGCAGCTAGAGATTTACGCATATTTGGTGGAAAAGAGATATGGCAGGAAGGTAAAAAGAATGCACTTGTATTATACAAGTACATCAGAGGATGGAAATCCGCTGATTACATTTGAATGGAATAGAGAGAATGTGAATCATACTGTTGACGAAATATCAGAGACAGTTAGGTGTATAGAGGAGAAAAAGTTTGATAGATCTGTTCAAAATTCGTATGCATGTGAATTCTGCGATATGAGATATGTATGTGGCAAAGAAAAGTGTTGATGAACAATGGTTATGAGGTGAGTGTATGGCGATATGTTTAGTATGTGGAGATGAAAACGGCAAGGGATGTATCTGTGGCACCTGTGCAGGCAAGACTGATTTGGAGGCTCTGGCAAAGCGGATGATAGCGTATGATCTTCAAAATGGCGATAATCCAGTATGGAATAATATAATAGAGGATCAATTGAACAAAAAGAGTTTTAGGTGGCTGGTGTTTGCGGTGACCTCAGATCTTCCGGCTCCAAGGAAAGATTATCTTAGGGTGTGCGCAGCTGCAAGCACCTATGATAATAAGTGCGGTGTGGTAAAGAACAGCAGGCCATGGTTGTATGAGATTACCGGTTTGGATAATTTTATGAAGAGAAAAGGTCCTGGTGGAGAGACAGGCATAATGCCATCTGAGAAAGATTCATTGCTCGATTCGGAGAATCTCAGCGGAGACGAGCGGAGTTATGTGGCTGGCCTTGTCCTCGATGCATTGTATAAGGATTACAGATATGAAGAGGCTGAGTTGGTTCTCAATTATCTGAAACTGTTTCCTGAATTGCCATTTTGTCCAAGTGTTAATATGGCAGACTACTATATAAAGACCAGAAGGTATGACGAAGCGGAGAAGATCATAGATAAGCTCAGATCACAGATATCTTGCACCGATAACGATATTGAAAAGTCAACTGTTGAAAAACTGGAAGAGGATAAGGAAAAATATCTTAAGAAGAAGCTGCAAGGTAAGAGGGAGTACTATCCAAATCCTGATGAAAACAAGGATGATATGTTGAAGAAGTATGAGGATTTTATATCTTCTATAGGAGTTGATATTCCGGATTATTATTCATTCAAGAAGATGATACCTGATCCTATACCGAGGGATCAGTATCCGTCACCAAAGGAGATAAGAGATACGGACTTTGATTCTTTTGTTGCTTTTTCGCTTGGAACAACAGGTGAGGATGTGAACAAAGATTGCATATACGAAATTGATGCAGTCAAGGTTGTCTCTGGTGTTATATCGGGAGAAAGATACCATACATATGTAAAACCATACAAGAAGGGGCTGGAAAAAGTTGCTGAGAGTGCAGGTATCCCTTCAGATATTCTTAAGGATTCTCCTCAGATGTGGGAGATGTTCAATTCATTTATGGACTATGCAGGTGATTTGGTTCTGGTTGGTTATGATGTAATGAGAATTGGAAGCAAATTCCTTGCAAGAGCTGGCCGGTATGCTAACAGGATAGTGAACAATTTGTATTTTGATTTGAAAAGAGGTGCTTTGAATGCTTCAGGTGAAGACAGAGTTCCGGTTAGTGCTGATGATGTTGCCGAAATGTATTTAACATTAAGGAATGTTGAATCGAAAGATAAAGAAATTAGCATGGAAGATATGTTTGCTGAGTGGGAATGAATCGAAATGTAAAAGCAAATTGAAAGAAATAGAAAACTGGCGTCAGTATCGTAATCAGATAGTACATGCCATGTTTAGCAAAGACATAGAGGTTCTGAGATCTAATTATAAAGAGCATGTAGAACAGGGATATCAATTTGGCAGATATGTGGACCGGCAGGTGCAGGCTTTGAAAAGAGTATAGAAGATGTTGCTATAGACATATT
>ENA-ORLW01002877-ORLW01002877.1-human-gut-metagenome-genome-assembly--contig:-NODE-2877-length-14375-cov-5.811932_pt1 | contig 14375 bp, 17 predicted proteins | sample MGYA00243017_ERZ508829 | MGnify/ENA primary metagenome ERZ508829 (study PRJEB26277, sample SAMN04329776) | human gut metagenome | biome: human-associated habitat | host: Homo sapiens | place: USA...
ATAACGTTATTATATTGATTAGTGATTTAGGTGAATATTTTGAATTTAATATGAACGAGCGTGAAGCATTACCGGAATGGGCGAATGAAGAGTTTGAAAAATTAACTTGTATAAAACAGGTCGGAAATTTTATGTTTTTCATATTAAAAAAGAAGAAAGGCTAACAACAGCGGTTAGCCTTTATATTTTTATTATCTACTTAGTACGGAATCATTACTGTGAGTCTGCAACCATAGAAAGCATATGCTTTCGCTACGTTTGTATCATTGTACACAACATCACCATTTGTTTTTAATGTGAAATCACCGATAGCTAATGTTTCAAGACCGTTAGAATTTATTATAACGTTTCCTGTGAAATTAAGATTTTTATCCGTACTAAAGTTTGGAATTGTGAAAAGCACTTTTCTATCGGTTGAACCTGAACTGCCTACAAGGTAATTAATAGATATTAGTCTCAATGTTCTATTAATTTTTGAATTGTCACCACCTGATATGTCTTCCCACGTTCTAACATTTGCAGACAAATTAACAACACTCTGTTTAGCTTCTGTAGCACCGTCATTTGCTTTAGTTGCATCACTCTGTGCTTTGCTGATATTAGCATCTCTCGTTACATTACTAGCGTTAATACTAGCAACGTTGGACTGTAGATTTTTAATATTTGTTTCGTTTGTTTTTGTGTTTCCGAGTGCTGTCTGTGCAATAGTTTCAGCACTTCCGGCTGTCTGATTAGCCGTTGTGGCTGTTTCCTGTACAGAGTGAATACCCGCATCAATTTTAGACATATCTGAGTTATAATCACCCAAATACGTTGGCTTGTCAGTTCCAACATACTGACTTAATTTGTAATAGTTTGTTTTGTTTGTTGAACTCATTTTTTATTCCTCCTTAATTATAATTTTAATGCTGTTTTTCCATTGCTGTCAAATGTGTAAGCAGTTAAGGTTTTAGCTTCAAAACCTGCTACAGTTAACAATAAAGCATCAAATTCACTTGCGGTGATTGGGTTATTGAAATGTAATTCTGCAAGTTTATATATTACATTTTGATAAAATACATATTCACCCGTAAAAGGATCGTGCATATATAAGTTGCTGTCAACACGAAATCTTTTCGCACCGTATAAGTCAAAATCTGTGCAACTGAGTAATAGGTTGTCAAATTCTTTGCAAGTTAAATTCAATGAATCAAACTCAAGACAGGTCAATGCGTAATAACGTAGATTATCATAGATATCACCTAACGCTTGATTTAGGCTAGTGTAATATCCCTTAACAGGGTTTAGCACCTGCATATTATTAGGGATATAATTATTGATATACTCGTAAAGCTTTTTAATTTCACTGTCAATATATCCCCGTGTTTCGGCATTCAATTTATATATAAGGATGTTTAGAGTACTAATTTTTTCTAGTAAATCTCTTTGAACTTTATCGATTTTTTCATCTAGTTCATTATCCCTATTATCCATATCCTTCCGAATATTTTTTTCTACGTCTGCAATATGATTATAGATATCAGTGTTGAGTTTGTCAACATATTTTTTCAACTCTGACACTTTTTCATCCGTGTACTGCTTATAAGCGTCTGTAAAACCGTTAATAGCTTCAATGCATTCATTGACTTTATAGCCGATATAACATAAACATTCGTAATAGCTTTGTTTATTGCTATAAACACTAGGCACATCACAACAAAGTAAAGGATATAAAGGCTTTATTTCTTCTTGCATTTATTTCACCTCCTTTTTTACCACACTTTTATAAATAAATCACGACAATGATCTACAATTTCTTTATTGATGTTTTGTATTTGTTCACGATATTCTGCAATTGCTTCACTCGTTGATTTACCTCTTAGTCCGGTTTCTTTTGTATTCCTGTCTCTATTACTATCTTTGTTGTCATTTCCTGTGTGGTTATTATTTGCGCTTGTTGTAGTGTTATTGATAGTTTCACCCCTGCTCATAGTACTTGCATAATCTTGTGTGGCTACTGTTACTTGTGGGTTATCACTATCAATATTCTGATAGTTTTGATTGTTTTTTACTTCGCTGTTTCCTGAATCTGTAGTCCTAGTTGTTGTTTTTTCGTTTCCTTTTTCTGTTTCTGTATAAGTTACATTTATATTTGTAAAAGGGTTATCATTTTGAATTGCATTATACAATTTTGTATAATACGGTGTTAATTCATGCATTTTTGACAAAAAAGCTGTTTTCCACATACCTAAGGTTTCAAAACCTATATAATTATTCCAGTATCTCAGTAAAAAATAAGTTTTAAACTCGTTCAAGTCTTTTGTATCATTAGAATAAAAAGGAAAATCAAAGTCAAAAAATTTGTTCTGTGATTTATCAATTATTTTTTGTACTGATAAGTCAATATCCCATAATTCCTGTGGCGAGATAAAGCTTTCACAAATATCTTTAACGGTTGTAGTGTATTTACTCAATCTCGTCACCCTCTTTTCCTGTTTGCATATATTTGTCCGGCACGTAACCATTTAGCATAGTTGGGAGTTCACTATTAAAATCAACGGTTACATTTAAACCCCATAATTTGTTAATAGTGTTTGCGCATCTACGTCTTAATGTTAACCCTGTATTTCTATTTGCTTCTATTTGTCCGTTATTACCTGTTGTCTCACCTGTGACAAGACGTTCGCCTTTTTCAACAGGGTTATTTTCGTAGCCTAAAGATGTTAGCACCTGTGCCCATAAATCTCGCAATTCTTGTTCGCATTTATCGACAATATAAGGCGCACCTAAATTTAAAGCTTTAATATCTTTTAAGTTTAGCGAATCTGAAACTTTAAGTATCGGCAAATAATTATTATACATTTCTCCGAGTATTTCAAAACTCATTTTTTCATTGTCGGAAGAAGAAAGAGCAACAGGTGTACGTTGTGCGTACATATTTATATTTTTCGTTTTCCAACAATTTGCCATGCTATCTGCATACATTAAAGCTTTGTAATAGTACGGCATAGTTGAATAATTACTCCATAAAATACAACTGTTTTCTTTGTCATATTCTTCTATATATCCATTCGCAGTGTATGCAATTCTGTCTTGTGGTATATTATAAATATCTGGCAAGCCCGACAATGAAACATTCATAAAAGCGTAGCCTGCAATATCATCTTTTATAAACACACCTAGCCCACGCCAAAATAAAGTTTGTTCAATATACATCGGTAAAATCTCTTCGGGCAAATTATTCCATTTATACCTATTAACAAAAATGTCAAAGATATCATAAAAAAATATAGTTTTTATTGTTTCAAAATCATCTTTACATGATTTATTGATATCTTTTTCAAAAACTCGTAAAGGGTTTTTCATGTTTTCACCTCCTAATTATTAGATAAACTGTAATTACCTATATCATCAGTATGCCACAAAGTAACACCGTTGTCGAATATATTTCGCAATTTTTTCAACTGATCTAAATCAATATTACCCGTGAAACCGCAATGAGAAGTTTTCACATAATTCCAACAACTTCGTGAACGTAAATTAGGCATTGTAATTTTGTTGATAGGATAACCGAACTGTTCAAAAAAACTATCTGCCATTTCTGCAAATTGTCTTTTACATGACATTTCATAAAAATCGACCCCACATTCTTTTATTCCTGTCATTACGTTTTCCGATAAAGCTTTTCCATGCGTAACACCTGCATTTCTCGATCTGTCTGTTTGATTTGCTAACATTCCCAAAGCGTCCCAAAAAGCAGAAGTTGTTTTACTTGCACCGTTAATTCCTCCTTGTAAACTTCCACCTGCTAAACCTGCTATAGATGTGCCTAGTCCTATTGTAGAATTAACAGCAGTCTGAACTTGAGACAATGCGATAGAACTTTTATTTTGTGCTAACCATGCTCGATACGTGTCAGAAGAAAACGAACACATTGGAAATGAGGAATTGATCAATGCTTCGTGTATTAATCCGTGTTTTAAATTTTCACGGGTTTTATAATTTTTAGGTGCTGTTAAAACTTGTGGTAATGTCGCAATAGTGCCGTAACTGTCAAATTCTATTGATTTGTCCTGATTATAACTATATTCATATCTATAGATATGCGTATTACCCTGATTATTATCAGCGAGACAATATAACCACGGGTATGAATATAATTTTTTATTTTTCGGTTTGTAACCCTCAAACGCATTGCCTGATATTTGCATAGACGTGGTTTTAGGTTTTATTTCTTTTCCGCCTAACGCTCCTATACATAGTTTTGGTGACATAAACAAGCCGATAACGGCGTCCTGTGCACCCTGATCGTTATATTCTTTCAATAGTCCGTTAATATTTTCCAGTCCATCATCGGTGGTCACATCATAATGACCGATACTACCCCAACAATATACACCGTTTTCGACACGACCATCAAACCAACTCTGTTCCACTGTACCTCTTGACACAAAAATGCAACAGTCAGTTGGTGTCAAATCTAATTTTTTATGTTGTGAAACGATTGTTTCTCCTGCTTCTAAATTAACAGGTACTAGATTAACACCGATACCGTCTTCACGTCTAGGGATATGATGATATTCAACAAAGCACGGTTTAATATTCGTGCTATAAAAATTGTTTTGAAAAACATCTAAAGAAAAATTTATTCTAGTTGTTTTTTCTGATAACCACTCAATCGAATCAATAAAACAAAAAACCCACTCGTTAGAAATACCTGCATTTTGAAAAGCTAAATAATTTAAGTTTAAAGCTTTCATTTCTGTGAATGGTACTCGTATATCATAGTTACCTACTCTTATAGGGGCGAGATGTGATAAATCAACGCCGGGTATATTTCTACGATATGATTCTAAATGATCTAATAATTCTGCTTTTGAACTATATAATCTCACGTGTTCATATTCGTCTGACCATGGAACACCGCTATATAATCTTAATTTTGTTTCGGGGTTGCGTGGTGCAACCCCTGCTTGTGTAGGTAAATTTATCACTTAACTATTACCTCTCTTTCTGATTTGGTGGTTAATGTAGTATCATCAATTAGTATCAATTTAAGTTTTGACTTAACATTTTGTTCCTTATCACAATTGTAAGTTTGTATATAGTTTTTACTTGCAAATACTGACGAAGATCTCTTATCAACCCGTAATAGTGAGCCATTTAGATTTTTTACGTTAGTGTAATATCCATCTTTTATTAGCTCAATTGGTATACCCATATTTGTGTTATTATGGATATTAACAGCTATAGCTGTATTTTTGCTTATTGTCACAGGGTCAAGTGTTTCAAAATTTATTTCTTTAAACTGACTGATTAAACCTGTTTGGTAAAATCTGCTGTTTTTGTGATAGCTACATTCGGACGATAAATAGCTTTTAATACAATAGTACCTGTCTCGTCTGCTCCTGTGTGCAATAAATGCGTACCCGGAATGACATATGTCTTAGCAGAAGTAGCACCGCTTTCAACTTCCAATGTCACTAAATTCTGATGATATTCGCCTGTACCACCTGACACAGTGATTTTAACTTCCTGTGTCTGTCCCGGTGTGTAAGTACCTGTCGCAACTTCTAGTGTTGGTTTTTCAACCACAGTGTCTGTTGTAAACACTCTAATAGGATAAAATGGGCTTGCGCTAACCATTTCAACCTGTGTATAGAAATAGTTCCATGATAAAACATTTGCAAGTTTTTGATCTGTCATTTCTTTAAACTGTTCACGCACGTTAAAGAAACGAACATCACACAATACGCCCTGAATAGCAGGATTGCTAAATTTATCTACGATTACCGTTTGAACTTCTACGTCTGCTCTGTCCATATGGAACGCATATGCCAACGCATCAACACTCACGTGTGCGTTTACGTTAGGTGTTGTCACCCAAATAAGATTTGACGGCATAGAATGAGAAGTTGCCCCGGCAGTGTTATTTTCCGGTAATGGGAAACCAAACTCTCCAACGGCTCTTTTAACTTCAACCAATAATTTTTTTGCTGTTTCTTCATTGGTAACAGCATCAACTGTAACAGCCGGAAGCACTTCTTTTTCATATCCCACATTAATTAAGTCACGCATTGCAAGATATTCGTCCCAGTTTGCGCCAGTGATAGCACTTTCCATTTTAGCCATAATCATATCACGGATACCATATTCAGTAGTAAAAGCTTTTCTGAGATTATCGTACGTGATAGTCACCGGATACTGAATTTCAAGATTTACATTATGGAACATACTCATGATATAAGACTGATACTGCTGAAAAGCGAATTTAAAATCTGCCTGCGAATCATATACACGTCCCTTACACATATTTACATAAGTTTCCTCGTGTGTTTCGCCATACCTCATAGGCTCTTTCTTAAATCGTGCCAATGGGTTTCTCCACGCAATACTGTCAACCGTCTGCATACCAATTCGGTTAACCATAGACGGTACAATCTCATTCCGAACAGGTGCAAAATTTAAGATAGTATCATACACTTTCTGTAAATTGTCAGAAACTTCTGACGGTAAGTGGTTCTGTACTTCAAAAGATAATTCCTGTTTTAATGCTCTTAAAATATTCGCATTTGTTGGATTTGCCATTTTTTATACCTCCTTATTCTGTTTTCCCGTTAAAGTCTAAATCTTCAACAGAAATTTCTTCTTCTTTTTCATTTTTCACATTTTCATTTCCATCTGTGTTACTTGCGGATGCCTTCATCTTTTCTTTAAAACGTTTTTTATATTCGCTTTCCAGTTTGGTGTACTTATCTTTCCACGTGGTATCCGTCTCTCCGTCTCTTTCGCTATCATAATTCTGTAAAAACTCAATAACGTCTCCATGTTCTTCAACGTCTGTCACAGCGTCAATTAACTCGTTTAAAGCTTCTTTAAAATCCATTATAAACCCTCCTTTATATTTTTATCACCCTTTACGCTTTTAATTATATCAGAACAGGGTATAAAAGTAAAGGGGCATTTTTGATTTTTTCGTGTGAGGGTGCATTGGGTACGGTGACAATGTTTGCAAATACGCATACCATTTTAATGCATTCTGTTTTCTTTCTTCTTCTTTTTCCACTCCAGCACGTTCAAAATTTTTAAGGAATGCCATTGCTAGATAGTCGGGTTCTTTTGTGGATTTCCTAAACCCCTCCCATGATAACGGATATGTAGAGGTTGCTTTCCATTGACCACTCTTTTCGGTTTCTTCGTCTAACCATACACACTGGTAATATCCATCCGAGATATCGTATCCATGAGCGTTAGCCCAGTCTGTATAGTTAGTTGCAGGTGTCCACTGAACAAGTCCGTAACCACCATTATAATTCCCCTCTTTTAACGATTGCCACAACCCGGGATTGATATTTGATTCTATCTCTAGATTGCCTAGCATTCCGGCTATTGCGTTTAATGTAAAATCTTTAAAGAACAACGTGCTATAAAATACGTAGGCATTATTTTTCATTTCTTCATTCGTCAAATAACGGTTTCCGTGTATCCATTTAAGTGTCATTCCTGCACTATCACCGTAACGAAAGATTTTTGTCCATGTTGATGGCTTAGAAACATGAGAATTAATACTAACTTGTTGAGGTAAAGGATAATGACCGCTGTGTGCACCCATTGTTATACCGCCGTTCCCTGCACCTGATCCCGTATATACCATTTCAGTGTGGCTACTTCTCCATACGATGTCACCTGACTGCCATGCGCTGTTTATATCTATTTCTTTAAATCCTGCCTGTGTCAAATAATTAATTTGTGTCATTGTAGTAAACCATGGGTTAACAGTAAAAAAACCTGCCTCTGTTAGTGCTTTAGAGATAAACGAACTACAATCATAATAAGTAATACCGTTCACAGTCTGCCCTCTTCTATACTGTTGAGAATAACCAATGTTGGGCGCATTACACGCATTAACAGCCCATTGATAAGCTATATTTATATTCGACATTTGTGATAACCCCCTTAAAAATGTTTCACGTGAATATAAACTAAATCATATATAACATATTTTTTGCGTAAATAATCCCCACACCACAGGCACGTGCCAAACCACTGCCAAATGTTCCTGGGCATTCAACACCGTTCGGATCTTTCCCCTGTAATAAACACAAGATTTCAAGTGCTGTGACGAGGTATTGTGTTTCGCCACGTTTTACATAGTGCCATGATGCTTTAGCCTTTGTTTTTTTACCAATAATACCGTCTTCTGCAATCGTGCGACCGTAATCTAAATTCATGGCTCTTTGTACTACACGCACGCCCATTCTTTTTGTGTCTTTACCAACAATTCCATCAACCGCAATTTTTACACCAGTAAAATTAATTGCATGTTGTTGTCCTAAAGCAATCAATTCTTTTCTTGTTTTTTCGTGCGTAACTGGTTTCTGTGGTGTACTAGGTGTAATAATTGAACCACCATAATCTTTGTATACATGGTTTACATCACAACTCCCACTAATACCGTCAACACGACCGTTGCTAGAATACTGCCAAATATCTACATTGTTAACACCTAACACATTCGCATAACGAGCAACCCATAGATCGTACCCCCATGTTTCACCGATATAATTTTCATACCATGATTTACTAGCATAAATACCTGCTTTGTAGCCGTTTGTTATCATAGCGTCACAAAATCGTTTTGCGTTGTGCTTTGCTACAGCTTGCGTGCCTTTTTCTTCACTGTCAAAAAATACAGGTAAACTAGGTCTGTGCCCTCTTAACAATCTAAGGCAATGTTTGATTTCACCCTCAATTCTTGCTGTTGTCTTAGCATAGGAATACAAATATACACCGTACGGAATCCCCAATCTTTCGCATTCACTGACGTTTCGATTCCATTGTTTATCGTCTTGTGATGTCATATCCTGACCATACCCACACCGAATAATCACATAATCAACAGCATTTTTTAATCTTTCAAAATTAATTATACCATTATGCTCCGAAATATCAACCGCTTTTTTCACGCTCATGTTTAACCCTCCCTTTTCTCATCAAATGTGTCACAGATTCTTTGCAGTGCAAGTGTGTTATTATTCAAAGCTTCTGTGATATCTGTCATTTCTTTCTTATGCACTTCGTTTAACTTGTCTATGCGTGTATCATTTTTATCCTCCCTGTATTTCACATACCACATAGACGCAATAGCAACAACTGTAGGTAAACCCACCGCATTAATAGCAGTTATAACGTCCTGTACCATATCATCACCTCCTTTTTTTATATAATAACACAAATATAAATGTTTGTAAATAAAAAATGTTTCACGTGAAACAATATCACGTGAAACATAATGTACGTTACAAAATAATCGAATCAAAGGGAACGCAAAACCAAAAATTGATATCAGACTGCCTGTCTATGTGCGTGTATATCAATTACAATGTTCGTATTATTTTGGGTACATTGTTATTATAGCAAATATAATTTAAAATGTCAATGTTTCACGTGAAACATTAAAAAGATATTACGTCAAAGATCATGTTCTTACACTCTAAATTTTCAAACATAAGCAACCCTCTGTTGAAATATTCACGTAACATTGTAACAATGTAATGCGTTGAATTTACACGAATAGCCGTATTATCTATAACATCGTTTTTTGTGAAGCATATTCGTGTAGGAAAACTATCGTCTGCACCCTCAGATACATACAAACAAACATCATATTTTCTTACATTATATAAACGATCATTATACTTGATCGTACAAATATAACGTGCCTGTCCTGTTGGTTTACCAATTAAACACTCATTGTCATTAAGGTATTTATTTTCAGTGGCATATTCATTATAAGAAGCCCCTTTAAAAGCCCGTGCGATTCCACTTTCTCTATATGCTGTCGAAGCATTTTCATTGTGAGTGCGCTCAAATACCCAACCATCACCCCGTAAAAATTTAGTGTCTCTTTTCAACATTTTATTGATTCCAAACACGCTATAATACGGGTTCAATAGCGAAACCGTATTCGATGCCATATATAGCATAACTCTTCTATGCTGTTTTCCATGACCTGCACTAATTGTAGTGAGTAGTGATAACAACTTATTAACTTCATTTGGCAAATATACATTGTCTTCGTCTTGATATTCATCAAAAAACACAGAGCGGATATTTACAAACAACCCACGCATTTTTTTATATTTCCTTGCAATGGATAATGCTAGACAATAACCGCACGGTTCTTCATTAATAAATAATTGAACCAATGCACCGTTCATCAAACTTTTTTCTGTCATAACGTAACCGTCAAATTTTTCCGCTATATCACCAAAATACGTTTCAGCACAGTTTTTCATATCAACAACATTCCTGTATAAATAAATAAATTGATTTTCCGGTCTATATTTATCTTTTAAAAAATCAGAAACTTGTCTGCATTTAATAGAATAACTTTTACCTGCTGTTCTATTTCCATCAACAATATAAATATCAGGTGTGTTTCCGAATTTATCTTTCATGGTCAACAATCTTTCACAATGATAATATCCATCATCAATCATACTAAAACCTCCTTACGTTTCACGTGAAACATTTATTTTTAAAAAAAGAGGTGGCATAAAGCCACCCCCCCTTTAGAAGAGAACATAAAAATGGTTTCTCACGTCGTTATATTTATAAACCTGCTACGTCCAAAGTGCAATTAATATAATCACGTCCGGCTTTAGTCTTTCCACTAATTTTAATGATAGAAAATTTTTCACCGTCCATTACATCTTCAATATCTTTCAATGACTGCCTAAAGGTTGCAGACTGACCAGAATATACTTTTTTGTCAGGTGTGATAATACTCACGATCGACTGCACATCTCCGTTATCTTTGATATCGTCAAAGATAATATAACCATCAACCGGGATAGATGAACCGTCTTCAATATGCTTTAATGGTTCAATGTCCGGTGCGGTAGTCATAAGATATTTCTCTACCTTTGTAAATTCTCTACTCATTTCTTTAATTTCTACCATAATAATTTACCTCCTGCTTTTTTCTGTTTTCCTGCTAATCTTCTTTTTTAATTTCCTGCAATTCTGCTTCGGTGACAATTTTTTCGCTCTTAACTTCTGAATTTAACAAAAACTGTTCATCAGTCATAGCACGTTTTTCTAATTTAAACTTAATGTCTAAAATAGAAATGATATCACCTTTATACTGCTTTTCAATGAGAATCTCTGCTTTTTCTCTAGTTCTGCAATTTGAAATTTTTTCATCAAAGCAGTCTTTTTTAATTTCACCTGTGTCCTTATCTTTAAAAATTCTTTCCACAGATACGTCTGCTGTTACCAATGTCCTTGTAATCATCTTTTTTCCTCCTTTTTTCTTTTTAATGTTATGTCTTATTTATTACATTCTTATAATAGCATAAAACTAATGAAAAATCAAGCGTTATATTATTATTTTTTTATCTTTTTGCTTATGTATTTTAAAGTCTTTGTTTCTTAAAACAATACCCCCCTTTACACGTTCAGCTTTTAAATTGCATGAATCCATGTTAAGTCCTGTTGATAATTCTGATATATCTCTCCCATCTTCAATAAATTTACGTTTCGCTTGATTACTCATACCACAAGCTTTAATATCTAAATAAGGATCACAGGGCTTATGATTTTCTTCTACAATATGTTCAGCATAAGTTTTTTGGCGTTCATAATATGCAAAATCAAAGGTACTTTCACATTTCCAACAACAAAAATTAGTAGAATGCTCAACAACCTTTTTAGCCGGGTCAAGGCCTATAAGGTGTATGGAATCCGTATCAGCATAGCAGAACCTGTCATAATTAGCCATGGCATGACGTATCGTAAAATTCATTGCGTAAGACGTGATGGCACTGCCTATAGGTATATAGCCCACTTTCTTTTCATGCTCTTCATGTAAAATAAACCTTATGATCCCATCATCTAAATAAGGCTCTTTATAAGAAGAATTATCAGACATAGCAAATTTTCCATATAAATTATTTAAAAAGAGTTTTGCTTTTTGTCTTTTAAAGCCTTTTGATGTTTTCTTTTCTTCGCCATATTTATCGATGTATTCATCGAAAAAGCCTTGTCTTGCGTAAAACCACACATAATCGTATACCACTAAATCATAAATATCATATGTCTCATTAAAAAGCTTCCAATCAGTGCAAGTCATAGTAAGTGTAACATTAGTGTCATGCGTTTGACCATCAATATCCCTATAATATCTATAATATTCCCCTTTATACCTGACATTAGAAGAGTATAAATTTTCATTGGCTTTATATAAAGCACTTTGTCTTATATGCAACCATGGAAAAGCACCTGACTTTAATTGGAATCGACAGTTAAATCTGATAAAAAAATATTTATTAGTAACGTTAATGAGATCATTCGGCGGTGCCCCTCTGTGATATTCACCGTGTCCAAAGGGATATATATTACCACTAATACTATGCATCATAGACGGATACAAAGAGTTTACATCATACACTAAACCATCACCAACGACCATGTGAGCATATCGTGGGTTAACATAGCACCACCCACCATGATAAGATTTATGAATATATTCCCACTGATTCCATACACCCGCAATTGATTCGTCCAAATAATCATCACGAATATCGGGAAAAAGCTTATTATATTCTTTATTATCATAAAATCCTTTAAATTCTGATAAACAACAAGAACCTATAGTCAACTTATCATGTTTTTCATTAAACATCATTTCTAACGCTTCTTTTAACACTAGCACATCGTTTTCAATATATTTTTTCTCCTCCTCTGATATATCACAATAAGCACATCGTTCGCCCTCATAGTCCATATCTAATTTTTTATGCTTTGTACCAAATGATTCACCTATATTTTTTAACGATGATGGCATAAGCTTTAACGAATTTCTAATCTCTAAAAATGTTTTATTCCATTTCAATTTTAACCAATACCACGCCCCCATATCTGATATACAGGTTTGAAACTGCTTTGATTTCATTTCTTTATCTTTACAATGTACCCACCCCCACCCCTCTTTCAATAAAAAATCAACAATAAAAGAACCGTCAAAAGCTAAATTGTGAAAATATAACACATTATTTCCATTCATTGTTAAAAATCTGTTTAAAAAATCTCTGATAGAATGTGTTATCGTCACAGTTTCAGTATCATCATATAATGCCACATCAGCAGCTGACCACACTTCCGTAATATCTTGTTTTTTACCTTTTTCTTGTTCTAATTTTTCACCCCATACAGTTGTCTCAAAATCACAAGCCCAAAAAGTAATTTTTTTACGCGACATTATATTCACCTCTTTTATTCATCCTCAATATATACATCTTGCATTTGTATAAAATTTTTGAAATCTTCTGAGCTTTCAAAAATGCCCATCTTTTGTAAAATGTTTGAAAAAACAGCGTCTACAGTTGGTTTGTCCATGTATGGCTCTTTCGGAAATACTTCGGGTGCTTTTGAATAAGTATAAGCAAATAACGCACGGTCATGCTCCGTTGCGTTTAATAAAAGACTGTCTGTTTTCATTCTTAAATATTCCGCTGTTGTTCGTGTAAAACTTTCTAACGAAGCATACCATTCCTCTATAATAACTTCATAGTCTAACACTGGTGTTGTTGTAATAATAATTATACCTCCATTTAATATTTTCTTTAATTCCTCTGCTGTAGAATAGTTATGAGTTCTTGCATATTCTTGCTCTTGTGGTGTTAACCTGATAAATACTCTATTTGCTTCAAGTGCGTGTTTACGCCCATATTCTTCGGGTGATATTAATACCCCAGTTACCATATTAACCACAGACGCTTTTCTTCGGATTTCTTTAGCAGTCTGTTTTTTCAATCTTTCAATAGACGCTTGAGTGGGTTTTTTTACACGCTTAATTCTCTCTATCTGCACACCCTGTTTTTGCTGATTTCTTACACGTGCAAGATATTTGTTATATTCTTTAGAATATTGCTGTTGCAAAATAGACGCTTTTGTGCGTTTCTTTTTTATACGCTTATTTGCCATTATTGTTTACTCCTCTCTACTTTTTTCAATAATAAACCATGTGGCACACGGGTATATTCTATATAATCCCCGGCATGAATATCTAAATCACGAATAGCTTCTTTTGGAATCATAACACGGGCTGTATAGCCACCTGTACCACTTTTTGTAAACATTACTTTATATCGTAATAATGCGTTTGTTAATTTTGCCATGTGTAAACCTCCTTATAATATATACAATAATTTCCAATAGAATGACGATAAATATTCAACTATAAACGATATAATAGATAATAACAAATAAAATAAACCAACAGCCATCAACATTGTTAAAATTATGATGAATGCACATAATATTTTATCTGATAAATTAAATCGATCATTTTCTTCTGCTTCTTCTGTAGCTTTCTCTGCTAACCTTATATC
>ENA-ORLW01002880-ORLW01002880.1-human-gut-metagenome-genome-assembly--contig:-NODE-2880-length-14362-cov-3.790760_pt1 | contig 14362 bp, 12 predicted proteins | sample MGYA00243017_ERZ508829 | MGnify/ENA primary metagenome ERZ508829 (study PRJEB26277, sample SAMN04329776) | human gut metagenome | biome: human-associated habitat | host: Homo sapiens | place: USA...
TTGAACGACGCGCCGGATACGGCTTTTCACTTTCTGACACGGATGAAGTGAGCGTTTTTTACATCATAAGGAGGAGCGGCATGAAGAACACCCGAACACTTCGCATCTGGGGAGGCTTTTGGCTGCTCCTCCTGCTTTTGTTTGTATTTATACTCTGGAACATATTCGCGGGAAGCGTCTCTCTTTCCGCGTCTGATATATGGCGGATACTGCTGGGCGGCGATGTGGGCTTTACACAGAGCCAGATCATCGTAAAGATCCGGCTACCCCGGCTGCTGTCGGCACTGATCCTGGGTGGGGCGCTGTCCCTGTCCGGCTATCTGCTGCAAACCTTCTTCCACAACCCCATCGCAGGCCCCTTCGTGCTGGGCATCTCCTCCGGCGCGAAGATGACGGTGTGCGTGGCCATGCTGGCGCTGCTGAGCCGTGGCAAGACCACCTCCTCCGCCATTCTCATCGCGGCGGCCTTCGTGGGTGCCATGGTATCCATGGGCTTCGTGCTGCTGATCTCCCAGCGGGTCAAGCGCATGAGCCTGCTGGTGGTCTGCGGCGTGATGATCGGCTATATCTGCTCGGCGCTGACGGATTTCCTCGTGACCTTTGCCGACGATTCCAGCATCGTGAACCTGCACAACTGGTCGCTGGGTTCCTTCTCCGGCATGAGCTGGGAGAATGTAAAAACCATGGCCGGCGTCTGCGGCGTCACGCTGCTGCTGACCTTCTTCCTGTCCAAACCCATCCGGGCGTACCAGCTGGGCGAGGTCTACGCCCAGAACATGGGCGTGCCCCTGCGGGCGTTCCGGACGGCGCTGATCCTGTTGTCCAGTGTGCTGTCCGCCTGCGTCACGGCCTTTGCCGGCCCCATCTCCTTTGTTGGCATCGCCGTGCCGCATTTGATGAAATCCCTCTTTAAGTCGGCGGAGCCGCTGTGTATGATCCCGGCCTGCTTTTTAGGCGGCGGCGTGTTCTGCCTGTTCTGCGACCTTATCGCCCGCACCGCCTTTGCCCCCACAGAGGTGAGCATCAGCTCCGTCACGGCGGTATTCGGCGCACCCATCGTGATCTACATGATGATCCACAGAAAGGCGGCGTGAGTATGGCATATCTGGAAACAAAAGACCTGACCGTGGGCTACCACGGCAAGCCGCTGATCAAGGACATCGCCCTCCATGTGCAGCGGGGCAGGATCGTCACGCTGATAGGCCCCAACGGCTCGGGAAAATCCACCATATTGAAAACCATCATCGGCCAACTCTCCAAGGTGTCCGGCACGGTGTTTCTGGACGGCAAGGCCATGGAGTCGCGCAGCCGCAACGAGATCGCCCGGCGCATGGCCATTTTGATGACGGCCCGCATGGAGCCGGAGCTGATGACCTGCAGGGACGTGGTGAGCAGCGGCCGCTATCCCTATACGGGGCGGCTGGGCATCCTGCAGCCGGAGGATCAGGCTATCGTGGAGCGCTCTCTGGCGCAGGTAGGCGGCATGGAGTTTGCCGACCGCCCCTTCTCCGCCATCAGCGACGGACAGCGCCAGCGCATTCTGCTGGCCCGGGCGCTGTGTCAGGAGCCGGAGATCATCGTATTGGACGAGCCTACCAGCTTTTTGGACATCCGCTATAAGCTGGAGTTGTTGACGGTGCTCAAGCGCATGGTGCGGGAGAACGATCTGGCGGTGCTGCTGTCGCTCCACGAGCTGGAGCTGGCGGAGCGCATCTCCGACACGGTGGTGTGTGTGGCAGGCGACCGCATCGACCGCATCGGCACCCCGGAGGAGATCTTCACCCGCGCATATATTGCAAAGCTGTACCGGATGGAGCACGGGAAGTACGACCCCTGCTTCGACAGCCTGGAATTTGTGCCGTAAGGAGTAGCGACATGGAAAAACAGGGTGTTTTTTACGCCGTCAGCGTGGGCCCCGGTGACCCGGAGCTGCTGACCCGGCAGGCCTGCCGGGTCTTGGCGGACTGTCCTGTGGTGGCAGCCCCCCGGATGAAGTCCGGGCGGATGCTGGCGCTGGACATCGCCGCCGGTGCGGTAGATATGCAGGGCAAGACCATTTTGCCGCTGGACTTTACCATGGAGCGAAGCGAGGCAGTGCGGGAGGACAGCTACCGCATGGCGGCAGCCGCTATCGAAGCGGAGCTGTCGGCAGGACGGGACGTGGCCATGGTCAATCTGGGCGACGTATCCGTGTACGCCACTGCCTACTATATTCTGGAGCGCATCCGCGCTGATGGGTTTGAGACGGTGATGTGTCCCGGCGTCACCAGCTTCTGCGCCGTGGCGGCGCGGCTGGGACGGAGTTTGACCCGCATGGAGGAGCCGCTCCACATTCTGCCGGGCAGCACGGATCTGGACAACGCGCTGCAGCTGCCGGGAACAAAGGTCGTGATGAAATCCGGCAAGGCCATCTACAAAGCGGCAGCGGCGCTGGAGCGCCACGGTCTGCTGGCAAATGCCGGGATGGTGGCGGACTGCGGACTGGAGACAGAGCAGGTCTACACCGACCTGCGGCAGCTGCCGGAGGAGATCAGCTATTTTGCCACCATCGTGGCGGATTGAGAGGGCGCTATGGAGCAAAAAGTCCCCCGGCTGGTGCTGGCCGGCACCAACAGCGGCTGCGGCAAGACCACCGTCACCTGTGCCGTCTTGCAGGCGCTGGTATCGCGGGGCCTGCGGGTAGGCGCGGCGAAATGCGGCCCTGATTATATCGACCCCATGTTCCACAGCCGGATCATTGGCGCGAAGAGCTCCAATTTGGATGCCTTCTTCTTTGATCCCGATACCCTGCGCTATCTTCTGGCCCGCAACGCCCGGGGCTGCGATGTCACGGTGATAGAGGGGGTCATGGGCTATTATGACGGGCTGGGCCTCACCTCCACCCGGGCCAGCACCTACGAGGTGGCGCGGGAGACCCAAAGCCCCGTGGTGCTGGTGGTCAATGCCCGAGGGGCGGCCCTTTCCGTCCTGGCGGCGGTGGAGGGCTTTCTCCACTTCGCGCCGGACAGCGGCATCCGTGGTGTCATCCTCAACGGGTGCAGCGCCATGAGCTATGGCCCACTGGCACGGGAGCTGGAAAACCGTTTGGGCGTCCGCGCCTGCGGCTATCTGCCCCGTCTGCCGGAGTGCGCTCTGGAGAGCCGCCACTTGGGGCTCATCACAGCGGACGAGGTGGCCGATCTGCAAGAGAAGCTGCGCAAGCTGGCGGCCGAGGCGGAAAAAACGCTGGACATTCCAACACTGCTGGAGCTGGCTGACGCCGCGCCGCCCCTGCGCTTTATCCCGCCGGCCCTGCCGGAGCCGGGAACGCCGGTGCGTATCGGCGTGGCCAGGGATCGGGCGTTCTGCTTTTACTACGAGGACAGTCTCGACCTGCTGCGGCAGCTGGGTGCGGAGCTGATACCCTTCAGCCCGCTGGCGGACGAACGGCTTCCCGATGGCGTACAGGGTCTGTACTTGGGCGGCGGTTACCCGGAGCTGTACACGGCGCAGTTGGCGGAAAACCGTACCCTGCGCGGGCAGCTTCGGGAGGCTGTACACGCGGGGATGCCCTGTATCGCCGAGTGCGGCGGCTTTATGTACCTGACAGAGTCCATCGCAGGCCACGCCATGGTGGGTGCGCTGCCCGGGGACTGCTTTGACACGGGGAAGCTGACCCGGTTCGGCTATATCACCGCCACGGCCCGGGAGGACAATCTCCTCTGCCGCGCCGGAGAGCAGTTGCCGATGCATGAATTCCACCACTGGGACACCCCACAGCCCGGCGATGCTTTTGGGGCGAAAAAGCCCTCCGGAAAGCAGTGGCGCTGTGCGTATGCCACGGACACGCTGTACGCGGGTTTCCCCCACTTCCATTTTTACGCCAAGCCTGTCATGGCACAGCGCTTTTTGGCGGCTTGCAGAAAGGAGACGCTATGATGGAGCAAATGAAGCCTATGGACATTGAGAAGCGCAGCTTCGCCATCATCACAGAGCTGCTGGGCGACCGGCGGCTGGACCCGGAAAATGAGCTGGTCATCAAACGGGTCATCCACACCACGGCGGATTTTGACTATGTGGACAATCTGGCCTTTTCCGGTCACGCGGTGGAAAAGGGCATCGCCGCCCTGCGGGCGGGCTGTGACATCGTCACCGACACCCAGATGGCCAAGGCCGGGATCAACAAGACCATCCTCGCCTCGCTGGGCGGAGAGGTACACTGCTTCATGTCGGACGCGGACGTGGCGGCGGAGGCTAAGGAGCGCGGTGTGACCCGTGCCTTTGTATCCATGGAGCGGGCAGCAGCCCTGCCCAAGTCCTGCATCTTCGCCATCGGCAACGCCCCTACGGCACTTTTTTCGCTGGAGGAACTGATGGAGGCAGACAAGCTCCGTCCCGCCCTCATCATCGGGGTACCGGTGGGCTTTGTGAACGTGGTGGAGAGCAAGGAGCGCATCATCAAGGCCGCTGCCGCGCCCTACATCGTGGCTCGGGGCCGCAAGGGCGGCAGCAACGTGGCGGCGGCCATCTGCAACGCCATGCTCTACCAGATCAGGCGGTAGGTTATGAAGGAATTTATCATACGGGACGGAAAAAAACTCCGTCTGGGCTACACCACCGGTTCCTGTGCCGCGGCGGCAGCCAAGGCCGCCGCATGGATGCTGCTGAGCGGCAGCAAAAAGGAGTCCATCCGCCTGCTGACACCCAAGGGCATGGAGCTGGCATTGGCGGTGGAGGACATCTATCTGTCCCCGGACTGTGTGCGCTGCGCCATCCGGAAGGACAGCGGTGATGACCCGGATATCACCCGTGACACCCTGATCTATGCCGAGGTGCGGAAAACAGAGACTGTTGGCATTGTCATTGACGGCGGACAGGGTGTAGGTCGGGTAACCATGCCAGGTCTTGACCAGCCGGTGGGTGCGGCGGCCATCAACTCCGTACCCCGCCGGATGATTCAGGAGAATGTGGAGGAGGTCTGCGGCCTGTTCGGATACATCGGTGGCCTGTATGTGGTGATTTCCGCTCCCGATGGCGAGACGCTGGCGAAAAAGACCTTCAATCCCCGATTAGGCATTGAGGGCGGCATATCCATCTTAGGCACCACGGGGATCGTAGAGCCTATGAGCGAGCAGGCACTGGTGGACACCATCCATGTAGAGCTGCGGCAGCGGCGGGAGGGCGGCGCGGATTATGTACTGCTGGCCCCCGGCAACTACGGCGCAGACTATATCAAGGGTGTCATGGGCATCGACCCCGCCACGGCGGTGATGACCTCCAACTTCATCGGCGACACGATGGAGATGTGCCGGGAGCTGGGCTTCCGAGGGGCGCTGCTCATCGGTCATATCGGCAAGCTGGTAAAGCTGGCGGGCGGTATGTGGAACACCCACTCCCGCTACGGCGACTGTCGCATGGATATCCTGACGGCCTGTGCTGCCGCAGAGGGGCTGCACGGCGGTGCGGCGGCGGAGATGCTCTACTGCGCCACCTGTGACGACGCCCTGCGGCTGTTGAAGGAGCAGGGACTTTATGACGCGGTGCTGCACCGGCTGGCTGGGCGCATCGACGACATGATGCATTATAAATGCAGTGATATAGAGACGGGAGCCATCCTCTTTTCCAAGGAATATGGCTATCTCTGTGAGACAAAGGACGCAGCGGCACTGCTGCGCCGGATAAAGGAGGACTGACAATGGTACATTTTGTGGGAGCGGGCAGCGGCGCTGCCGACCTCATCACCGTCCGGGGCGCCAAGCTGCTGGGCGAGGCCGACGTGGTGATCTACGCCGGCTCACTGGTGAATCCGGCGCTGCTGGACTATACCAGGGAGGGCTGCGAGATCCACGACAGCGCCAAGCTGACGCTGGAAGAGGTCATCGCCCTCATCGAGAAGGCGGAGGCCGCCGGCAAGACCACCGTGCGCCTGCATACGGGGGATTCCAGCATCTACGGCGCGGTGCGGGAGCAATTCGACGAGCTGGAAAAACGCGGTATCGCCTACGACGTCTGCCCCGGCGTCAGCGCCTTCTGCGGCGCGGCGGCCGCTCTGCGGGCGGAGTACACCCTGCCCGATGTGAGCCAGACCGTCATCATCACCCGCGCCCCCGGCCGCACGCCGGTGCCGGAACGGGAGTCCATCCGCTCACTGGCGGCCCATCAGGCCACCATGGTGCTGTTTCTCAGCACCTCGTTGACGGAACTGCTGCAAGTTGAGCTGCTGGCGGGCGGCTATGCCGCCGAGACGCCGGTAGCAGTGGTGTATAAGGCCACTTGGCCTGAGGAGAAGATCTTCCGCTGCACTGTGGGGACGCTCCACGAGACAGTGACAGGCAACGGTCTGACCAAGACATCGTTGATCGTGGTGGGCAACTGCCTGGGCGACAACTATCTCCGGTCGCTGCTGTACCACCCCGATTTTACAACGGAGTTCCGCAAGGGGGCGCAATGAGAGCCGCCCTGTTTGCCTTCAGCCGGGGCGGCTGCGCCACGGCGCGGCGTGTGATGGCAGCGCTCCCGGAGGCAGCGTTCGTGTGCTACACCATGGAGCGGTTTCAGGAACCGGAGTTCCTGCCGCTGGACAAGGCGGTATACGGCGCGTGCTTTTCCGCCATGGACGCATTGATCTTCGTGGGGGCCTGCGGCATCGCCGTGCGGGAGATCGCCCCCTATGTCAAAAGCAAAAAAACCGACCCGGCGGTGGTGTGCATCGACGAGGCGGGGCAGTTTGTGATCCCCCTGCTCTCCGGCCACATCGGCGGCGCCAACGCGCTGGCGGAAAAGCTGGCGGAGAAGCTGGACGCCACGGCGGTGGTCACCACCGCCACCGACGTCCGGGGAAAATTCGCCGTGGACGCATGGGCCGCCCGGCACGGCTGTGCCATCTCCGACATGGGGCTTGCCAAGGCGGTATCGGCGGCGATACTGGAGGGGGACGTGCCTCTTTGTAGCCAGTTTTACCTGCCTGTCCCCCTGCCGGAGGGTACGTTTGCCGGGGAGACCGGCCCTCTGGGCATTTTCATCGGTTGGCATGTCAGAACACCCTTTGCCCGCACCCTGCGGCTGATCCCTCGCGTGTTGCGGGTAGGCGTAGGCTGCCGGCGGGGCATCTCTGCCGAAGCGGTGGTGCGTGCGGTGCAGACAGTGTTCGCGGAAAATGGCCTGGACACAGCGGCTATCCGCGGCGTCTGTTCCATCGATCTGAAGCAGGACGAGCCGGGTCTGCTGGCCGCCTGTGAGAAAAACAACTGGCCGGTGCATTTTTACACGGCGCAGCAGCTGCGGGATGTGGCGGGTGACTTCACTCCCTCCGACTTCGTCCGTTCCGTTACCGGCGTAGACAATGTCTGTGAACGGGCGGCGCTGCTGGATGCCGAAAAGCTGATCGTACAAAAAACAGCGCGGAACGGCGTGACCGTCGCCGTCGCCGCGGAGCATTGGGAGGTGCGCTTTGGGTAAGGTAATTGTAGTGGGCATCGGCCCTGGCGGCTATGAGGATATGACCATCCGGGCAGACGAGGCCCTGCAGGCGTGCGATGCCATTGTGGGGTACCCCGTCTATGTGGATCTGGTGCGGGATCGCTATCCCGGCAAGGAACTTCACTCCACGCCCATGACACGGGAGACAGAGCGCTGCCAGCTGGTGCTGGAGCTGGCGCGCAGCGGCAAGACCGCCGCCATGGTTTGCTCCGGTGACAGCGGCATCTACGGCATGGCGGCGCTGGTCTATGAGCTGAGGGGCGAGTCGCAGGAGCCTGAGATTCAGGTGGTGCCGGGATTGACGGCGGCGTGCAGCGGCGGGGCGGTGCTGGGTGCGCCGCTGACCCATGATTTCGCGGTCATCAGCCTCAGCGACCGTCTGACACCGTGGGAGACCATCGAAAAGCGCTTGGACTGCGCGGCGGCGGCGGATCTGACCATCGCCCTGTATAACCCAGCCAGCCACGGCAGACCGGATCATGTAAAGCGCGCCTGCGATATCTTGCTGCGCCGTCTGCCGGAGGACAGACTCTGCGGCATCGTCCGCAACATCGGCCGCGACGGGCAGAGCCGCCGCATCCTGACGCTGGCAGAGCTGCGGGAGGCGGAGGTGGATATGTTCTGCACCGTGTTTATCGGCAACAGCGCGGCAAAGACGGTGGCGGGACAGCTCATCACCCCCAGAGGATACCGAAATGTGTAATATCTGCGTGTTTGCCGGCACCACTGAAGGGCGGGAGCTGGCGGAATTTCTCGCCGGACAGCCGGTACAGGCCACGGTATGCGTGGCAACGGAGTACGGTGAGACGCTGCTGCCAGAGGCGAAAAACGTCACGGTTCTGGCGGGGCGTATCCCGGTGGCGGACATCATCCGGATGCTGCAAGAGACCCGGTTCGATCTGGTGATCGATGCCACCCACCCCTACGCCGCCTCCATCACCGAGAGCATCTGCACGGCCTGCCGGGAGACGGAAACAGAATATCTGCGCCTGCTGCGGCAGTCCTGTGACCCGAAGGAGGCGCTCGTGTGCGTGGAAAACGCCGCCGAGGCCGCCGCGTTTCTGGCGAATACCGAGGGCAGCATCCTCCTGACCACCGGCAGTAAGGAATTGGCGGCGTATAGCGGTATCCTCGATTTTACCCAGCGGGTATACGCCCGTGTGCTGCCCATGGATGCCTCACTGGAGGCCTGCCGCACAGCGGGGTTAAAAGCCTCCCATATCATCGCCATGCAGGGGCCTTTCTCCGAGGAGATGGATCTGGCCACACTGCGGTTTGCCAACGCCGCGTGGATTGTGACCAAGGACGGCGGCGAAGCCGGCGGTTTTCCTGCTAAGGTGTCCGCCGCCCGGAAGGCGGGCGCAGGTCTGGTGGTCATCGGCCGCCCGCCCCAGCGGGAGGGGCTTCCCTTTGCGGCGGTGCTGGATGTGCTGTGTAAGCGGTTCGGCTGCACAGTCCGGCCGCAGGTGCGGATCGTCGGCATCGGCCCCGGCAGCCGGGAGGCTATGACCCGCGAGGTCAGTGAAGCCATCGAGACGGCGGACTGTCTCATTGGCGCAAAACGGATGTTGGATGCTGTGGCGCGGCCGGGGCAGCCTACCTATGACGCTATTGCGCCGCAGGATATCGCGGAATTTATCTGCGCCCACCGGGAATACCGCCGCTTTGCGGTGGTCATGTCCGGCGACACCGGCTTTTTCAGCGGCACCAAAAAGCTGCTTCCTCTGCTGGAGGGCTGCGACACAGCGGTGCTGCCAGGTTTGAGCTCGCTGTCCTATCTGTGCGCCCGGCTGCAAACCTCCTACGAGGATGTGCGGGTGGTGAGCCTCCACGGACGGCAGCACAACATCCTGCCGGAGGTGCGGGCAAACGGCCGGCTCTTCGCGCTGGTGGGCGGTGAGCGCGGCATCAACGACCTGTGCCGCACACTGACAGCAGGCGGTCTGGGCGGCGTCACCGTGTCTGTGGGACAGCGGCTGGGCTACCCGGATGAGCGCATTGTGTGCGGCACGGCAGCAGAGCTGGCAGAAGGTGCCTACGCGCCCTTGAGCGTGGCGCTCATCGAAAATCCCCACCCCGACGCGGTGGTCACGCCGGGTCTGCCGGATGACGCCTTCCTCCGCAGCGCGGAGGGAATGCCGGTGGTGCCTATGACGAAAAGCGAGGTGCGGGCGGTGTGCCTTTCCAAGCTGCGGCTGACGGAGCGGAGCGTCTGCTGGGACATCGGCGCCGGTACCGGCTCGGTGTCGGTGGAAATGGCCTTACAGGCAAAGCGGGGGCAGGTCTGTGCCGTGGAGCGGCGGGAGGACGCCGCGGCGCTGCTGGGGCAGAACCGGGAGCGGTTTTCGTTGGAGAACCTACAGGTGGTCTGCGGCAGTGCGCCGGAGGCCTGCGCCGGTTTGCCCGCGCCTACCCACGCCTTTATCGGCGGCAGCGCCGGCAATATGCGGGAGATCGTGGCGCTGCTGCTGGCAAGAAACCCCCGTGTCCGCATCGTGGCCACGGCCGTTTCACTGGAGTCCGTGGCTGAGCTGACGGAGTGCCTGACGGCGTTTTCCTTTACGGAGACGGAGGTGGTGTCGCTGCAGGCGGCGCGGGACAGAAGGGCCGGAGGCTATCACCTGATGAGCGGGCAGAATCCCATTTATATTTTTACGATGCAGGGCGGAGGAGAAACGGCATGATGTGGTCGCTTGCGGCACTTGTTATCGGCTTTTGCATAGACCTTCTGGTGGGCGACCCCCACAGTTTTCCCCATCCGGTAGTTCTGATTGGAAAATGTATCAGCGTGTTGGAGCGGGTGCTGCGGTGCGTATGCCCCAAAACGCCCGCCGGCGAACGGGCGGCGGGTGCCATTCTGTGGGGCGCGGTGGTCATCATATCCACCGCCGTCCCGGCTCTGCTGCTGTGGCTGTGCGGTCTGGTCAGTCCGTGGCTGCGTCTGGCGCTGGAGAGTGTGATGTGCTGGCAGATCTTAGCGGTCAAGTCCCTGCGGGACGAGACCATGAAGGTCTATGACGCGCTGGAGAGCGGCGATCTGGCCGCCTCCCGCCGCGCCGTCTCCATGATCGTGGGGCGAGACACCGACCGGCTGGACGACGCCGCCGTGACCCGCGCCGCCGTGGAGACGGTGGCGGAGAATACCTCCGACGGCGTGGTGGCGCCGCTGCTGTTTCTGGCCATCGGCGGCGCGCCGCTGGGCTTTTTCTACAAGGCGGTGAACACCATGGACTCCATGCTGGGGTATGTGGAGCCGCCCTATAAGAACATCGGTCTGGTGCCCGCCAAGGCCGACGATGTGGTGAATTATATCCCGGCGCGGCTGTCGGCGCTTCTGATGCTGGCGGCGGGCGGCCTGATGGGGCTGGATACGGCGGCAGGCTGGCGGATCTTCCGCCGCGACCGCCGGAAGCACGCCAGTCCCAACTCAGCCCAGACGGAATCCGTCTGCGCGGGGCTGCTGGGCGTGCGTCTGGCGGGGGATGCATGGTACCACGGCGCGCTGCACAAAAAGGAGTATATCGGCGACGCAGCGCGGGAGATCACCCACGAGGACATCCCCCGTGTGTGTCGCCTGATGACCGTCACAGCCATCCTCACCCTGCTTTTGAGCTGCGGGGTCAAGCTATCCTTTGCGCTGTAAAGGAGACGTAGATGCTGTATCAACAAATGGAAAATCAACATGGCGGTGACGTGTACGGCGGCGGTATCACACTGGATTTTTCCGCCAACACCAACCCGCTTGGCACGCCCCCCGGTGTTTTGGAGGCGGTGTGCCGGGCTCTGCCCCAGCTGCACCGCTACTCCGACCCCTACTGCCGCCGGCTGGTGCAGGCCATCGCAGCCCATGAGCAGGTGCCGGCGTCCTATATTCTCTGCGGAAACGGCGCGGCAGACCTGATCTACACATACTGCGCCGCCCTGCGGCCCCGGACAGCCGTGGAGCCTGCGCCTACCTTTGCCGAGTACGGGCTGGGTCTGGCGCAGGTGGGCTGCCGCGTGACGCCGTATTTTCTGCATCAGGCGGAGAATTTCGATGTGGATGAGGGCTTTCTGCCCTTTTTGGAAGAGAAAAAGCCGGAGGCGGTATTCCTCTGCACCCCCAACAACCCCACCGGACGGCTGCTGCCGCTGCCGCTGCTGGAGCAGGTCCTGCAAGGCTGTGCGGCGTGGGGTGCGCGGGTGTTTCTGGATGAGTGCTTCCTCGACCTTACGGAGGACGGTGTCAGCGCCAAAGCCCTTTTGGCGGCGCACCCGGAGCTGCTGATCCTGAAGGCCTTTACCAAGAGCTACGGCATGGCGGGCATCCGGCTGGGGTACTGCCTGTGCGCCGACAGCGCGCTGCTGCACTGCATGGCGAGTGCATCCCAGCCGTGGAACGTATCCTCGCTGGCGCAGAGCGCCGGTGTGGCGGCGCTGACGGAGCAGGATTTCCTGCAAAGAACACGATCCCTCGTCCATACGGAGCGGCGCTGGCTCACGGATAATCTGACAGCGCTGGGCTTCTGGGTGTGTCCGTCCCAAGCCAACTACCTGCTGTTCCGCGGGCCGCGGGGCTTGCGGGAGGGGCTTCTGCGGCAGGGCATCGCCATCCGGGGCTGCGAGAATTACAGCGGGCTGGACGACGGGTGGTATCGCATCGCCGTGCGGCCCCATGAGGAAAACGAAGCGTTGATAACGGCCATCCGGCAATTCTGCAAGGAGAAATCGCTATGGCTATGAATATTATGATACAGGGAACCATGTCCAATGCGGGAAAGAGCCTGCTGGCGGCGGGACTCTGCCGCGTTCTGAAGCAGGACGGCTACCGCGTGGCACCGTTCAAGAGCCAGAATATGGCGCTAAACTCCTTCATCACCAGGGACGGCGGTGAGATGGGCCGGGCGCAGGTGGTGCAGGCAGAGGCCGCCGGGATCGAGCCGGATACCCGCATGAATCCCATCCTGCTCAAGCCCACCACCGACGTGGGCAGTCAGGTCATCGTAAACGGCCAAGTGCGGGGCAATATGCAGGCCATGGAGTATTTCCGCCGCAAGCGGGACTACATCCCCGCCGTGCTGGAGGCCTACAACAGTCTGGCCTCAGAGTACGACGTGATCGTTATCGAGGGGGCGGGCAGCCCCGCGGAGATCAATCTCAAGCAGGATGACATTGTGAACATGGGGCTTGCCAAGCTAGTGGACGCGCCGGTGCTGCTGGTAGGCGACATCGACCGGGGCGGCGTATTCGCCCAGCTCTACGGCACGGTGGCGCTGCTGGAGGAGGATGAGCGCCGCCGCATCAAGGGCGTGGTGGTCAACAAGTTCCGGGGCGACCGGGCCATTCTGGAACCGGGGCTGAAGACGCTGGAGGAGCTGTGCGGCATCCCGGTGGCGGGGGTCATCCCCTACACCCATGTGGATATCGACGATGAAGACAGCCTGACCGAGCGGTTCGGCCGCTCCACGGAGCGGAAGCTTTTGGATATCGCGGTGATCCGTGTGCCGCGTATCTCCAATTTCACGGATTTCAGTCCCTTTGAACATTACGAGAACGTGTCGCTGCGCTATGTGGATCAGGTGAGCGACCTGCATCGGCCGGACATGATCCTGCTGCCGGGTACCAAGAGTACCATCGCCGACCTGCGGTGGCTGCGGCAGTCCGGTCTGGAGGCGGCTATCCTGAAAGCGGCAGACGCCGGTACGCTGATCTTCGGCGTCTGCGGCGGCTACCAGATGCTGGGGCACACCGTGTCCGACCCCGAGCAGGTGGAGGCCGCCGGGGTCACGGAGATCAGTGGCTTGGGGCTGCTGGACATGGACACCGAATTCCGCGGCGAGAAGGTGCAGGCCCAGACGAAGGGCATCATCAGCGGCGTGGAGGGGATGCTCTCTCCCCTGAACGGTCTGGCCTACGAGGGCTATGAGATTCACATGGGGCGCAGCCGGCAGGAGATGCCCGCCCTCAGCGGCGGCGGAAACGTGTACGGCAGCTACGTCCACGGTATCTTTGACGCGCCGGGCATCGCCGATACGATCCTGCGGACGCTGTGCGCCAGAAAAGGCGTGTCCTTTGACGCGCTGGCGACCTTCGACACCCGCGGCTACAAGGAGCGGCAGTATGACCTGTTGGCGGACGTGGTGCGCGGCGGACTGGATATGTCCTTTGTCTACCGTGTGCTGCGCCGGGAAGTATAACGAAACAAACTCCACGGTCTACCACCGGAAACGCTGCACTGCGTGCTGCGCCTGTTGGGGATAACACAGATCTGCCGGTACATCTGCGGGGCTATGTAGAGGCACTGGGGGCCGGAATCCCCGCCCGGCCCGATGACCTGCTGCTGCGCACTCCAGAACGGCGTGGACGTAAAAACCGTGTCCTCGATGCTCGGTCATTACTCCGCGGGCTTCACGCTGGACACCTACGCCCATGTCACCACTGATGCCCAGTTCAAAGCGGTGCAAACAATGGGGAGCATCCTCTCCCGTGCTGTCTGATGCTTTCCGCTCCCCGTCCCGTTTGGGTCAGCGTTTGGGTCAGGAAAAAGCAACATCCGAAAATAGCAACTTACGAAAAACAAAACAATAAATATCCCCCGGCCTAGCCGGGGGTATTTCTTAGACGGGCGAAGCCCTATGTTACCAGCCACGCCTCATGCGGCGTTAGTACGACTTGCCATTTGCATAGGCTGTCCTACCCACACCGGTATAAGTCCGGCACCTTTTCATTCTTATATAGCCGTCATCCCTAACACTTATGCTTTTTCTTCTGCCTAATTATCTCAACAGCAATCTTTACTTCTATCACACAACTTGCTAAACTGTTTCTGCCACTTCATTCTTGAATGGCCTCCCTTTGTTTTGTAGTTTGCAGTTGCCAGACCGCATCTCTACTATAACAGAGGGAGTTTTATTTTTCCTCATCG
>ENA-ORLW01002891-ORLW01002891.1-human-gut-metagenome-genome-assembly--contig:-NODE-2891-length-14334-cov-4.213649_pt1 | contig 14334 bp, 21 predicted proteins | sample MGYA00243017_ERZ508829 | MGnify/ENA primary metagenome ERZ508829 (study PRJEB26277, sample SAMN04329776) | human gut metagenome | biome: human-associated habitat | host: Homo sapiens | place: USA...
TAAATTTTTCTTATACAATCATTTATTTGATGTAAATTAAACTTATAAAATTGATTGTAAATATATTATACGAGGAAGAAAATTATGGAAAAAATATTACAAATTGAAAAAGAAGAAAAATTATCTATAAGAATAGACGGATTAGGAAGAATACATTTACCTATTTACATAAGTGAAAAACTAAATATACAAGAAGGAGATAAACTATATATTTATAGAAGTGGTATAAATATAATTTTAGAAAAATCTAATTTTAAAGTTGAAAAGAAAATAATTTTTAAAGAAAAAAAGATAATTAATAACGAAACGGAAATTTGTATTGAAATTAGTGAAATAAAAAATTCTATATTGGAAAATGAAAAGGGAAAATTGAGAGTGGTAAACGAATTGAGAAATTGTGTTATTCCAATAGAAATCCGAAATGAATTAGGCATAGTTGAGAATGATACTTTCAAACCACATATTAAAGGTAATAAGATTATTTTAGTAAAAGAGAGAAAAAGAAGATAATAAATTAGGAATGTTAAGAAAAGATGATGAAATTTGAAATAAAACAAAAACACTAATATAATATTAGTGTTCAAAAAATTTCTCAGTATCAGCATATAATTCATCAAGAGAAATTCCCAATGCTAGACAAATAGCCTTAGATTCAAAGTCTTTGACAAGCCTTTTGTTGTTTTCAATTTCATAGACATCTGCTTTATATAAGGTTACACCAAGTAATTCTAGTTTGCAACATAAATCATATTGAGAAAGTCCACGATCTTCTCGTATTCGTTTAAGATTTGTGCCAATGATATTAACATTATCATCTAATTTTCTTATAGTTCCCACGAATGTTTCTCCTTTCACAATTTTTCCATTAAACATTGTATAATATTTTTTTAATCTATTCGACAAACCCAGTTTGTCAAAAATAAATAGAAAGGGTGAAATTTTATGGTAGAAGATGAAACAATTTTGATTAGAGAAGAATTACTAGAACTACTAACCAAAGAAAAACTTAACAATAGTCAAAAAACAAAAATAATGGATTTAATAGACAAAGATGATACAGCCACAGAAAATGAAAAAGAAAGATTTATGTTGTACTATGGACTTAATATAAATGGTAGAAAACCTTTAAGATTTAAGCAAATTGCTAAATTATATGGATGTAGTGATTCAGCGATAAGAAATTCTGTATATAGTATGAAACGTAAGTTACTAAAATATACAGACACAAAAGATAATTTAATTGTAAAAAATATAATCAATGAGTGTAGAATGGAGATGAATAATAGTGGAGAGAAAAATAAAGGTAGTAGTTGCTGATGATATGGAGATAATAGTAAGAAATATGAAGTCAGTAATAGAGGAAAATCCAAATGTTGAAAAAATAGAAAGTGTTTTTAACGGAGAAGATGAAATAAATGCAATATTAAATTTAAAACCAGATATTGTATTTACTGATATGCAAATGCCTAAAAAGACTGGCTTAGAAGTTATAGAAGAAGTGATGACAAATACTTCTATTGAAAAGAAACCACAATTTATATTGGTAACAGCTGATAGGGATAGTTCGTTAGTCATTAAATCAAGAGAACTAGGGTTTTATATTGAATACAAGCCGATTAATGCAAGTAGAATAAATGAATACATAAATAATTTTGCAGATTCAGAAAAAGATGATGAAGAAAAACAAAAAGAATTTGAAACCAGGAGAAAAGAACCTAAAAGAGAAATTTTCTTAATTAAGTTTTTTAAATCATTAAGATAAGTAAAACAGAAAAAGGGTCAGTAGACTCTTTTTCTATTTCAATAAATGTGTTATTATATTAATGGAGGAACTTATGAAAGAATTAGAAATAACATGCCAAATATATAACAATGTTTTGGATATAAGAAAAGAATTAGAAAGAAAAAAATTTATTTTCAAAAAAGAATTTATTATAGACGATATGTATATGCACAATACAAAAACAGGTGATTTTTCAGTAACAAATGGGAAAATAACAGATTCATTGGTAATAAGGTATGTAAATGAAAATGATAAAAAAATAATTTGCAAGAAGAACGTGTCTAATAATATTGAAAAAACTATATTAAAAGTAGATAGTATTAAAGATGCAGAAATGCACTTAAATATGTTAGGTTATACAAAATTTCTTAGATTAACCTATAATAATTATATGTATGAAAATAAACAATATATAGCATATATTCAAGAAGTGAAAAACTTAGGAAACTTTTTGGAATTAGAAGCAAAAGATGGAGAAAATCAAAGTATAGAAAATTTAATAGAATATGTAAAAATGTTAAATTTAAAAACAGGGGAAAACTTTAATGTAAGAAAAGCAGAATTATTATATAGCAAAACTAGAAACTAGCTTAAAATCAATAAAAACAAGGAAAGAAAGTATTTACAAAATTGACATAATATGTTATAATAAGTGAGTAATTACTTTAGTTTTATAAAGTAAAATTGATTTTAGGAGATATATTATGTCTAATCAAGTAAGTGTAAATCCGAGCTTATACAAGACTTTTGTAATAGTAGCAGAATCAAAAAGTTATGCAGAAGCTGCAGAAAAAATGGATACAACAGATAAAACTATAAGTAATGATATAAATTCATTAGAAAAGCAATTAGGAGTACAATTATTTTATAGAAAGCATAAGGGGTCAAATAATGGACTAAAAATAACAGAAAAGGGAGAAGAAATATATCCAGAAGCTAAAAAGATAGTTTCACTATGTGATTTTATTCCCAATATCATCGAAAGCGGAAATAGTTTAGAAAATGGTAAGTTATCTATAGGATGTCCATCACATATAACTGAATTTTTTTTAATGCCTAAACTTATTAAACTAACACAAGACTTTCCTAATATTGAAATAAAGTTAGATACAGAATCTAACAGCAAAAAGATGATAGAAGAACTAAAAAATAATGAAATGGAATTTATTATTTTAGATACAATTCCAGATGAATATAAAGATGAAATTGAAATTGATGAAATAGAGAAAATAGAAAACATATTTGTATCAAACAAACCAATGGATATTAAAAAAGTTGAAGATATGAAGCATTATAGATATGTTTTAAGTTATGATGATAGAGTTTCAACAAATAGGTTATTAGACACATTAAAAGAATTTAAAATAGATATGAAAGTAACTTTAAAATGTCCAACAACAGAACAAAGAATAAGTGCAGCAAAGGGTGGGGTAGGGATAGCCTATGTAATGAAAGATGCTGCTAAACAAGCAATAGAAAATGGCGAATTATATGAAGTTAAAATGCCTATAAAGTTACCATCAAATAGCATTAATATTGTATATTTAAAAAATAGATTAACAAAAGTAGACAAAGCATTTATAAGGGATTATTTAAAAAAGAAAAATTAATTAAAATTTTTAGAATATCCATAGGGGGTATTCTTTTTTTACCCCTAAAAATGAAGGGGATTACTCCCAAAAGTTTCAATTTACATGGTCCATAACCTATTATATAATTTAAACACTATATTATATAAAATGAGGTGAAGACTATGTATTTTAAAATGGATCAGAAATTTAAAGATTATTTTAAAACAAACCTAAGACAAATATTCTTTTATATAATTGATGATTGTAATTTGAGATGTGAACAATGTTTGTATAAAACTGAAATAGCATTTCAAATAGAGAAAAAAGAAGTAGATTTTGATGATGCAATTAAACTATTAAGTGATTTTAGAGAAATGGGTGCTGTTAAGTTAACTTTAATGGGTGGAGAACCAACATTATATGGAATTAAACAACAAAACAGACCATTGTTGGAACTAATAAAAAAGGCAAAAGAACTAGGATACGAGTATGTTCGTATTGATACAAATGGACAATTCAATAGTAGTTTATTAGAGCAACCTGAATTTAAAATGTTAGACGAAATAACTTTTAGTATAGATGGACCCAACAAAGAAATTAATGATCCAATCAGAGGTTATGGATCATTTGACAAGTGTGTTAAAAATATTAAAAGAGCAAAAGAGCTTGGATATAATATTGATATAACTGCTTGCATTAGCAAATTCTTAATAGAAAGAGATGAAGATGGTAATCTATATCTTGATAGAATGATAAAATTTGCAGAGGATTTAGGAATAGAAAGAATAAATTTTCATAACTTATTTAAAACAGGAGTTCCAAGAGATTGCTTTAGTGGAAATCTTGACATAAGTATAAAAGACTGGTTTAGGGTATGGAATGAAATTGAAGATAAAGTAGATAATAATGAATATAAAATACCAGTTAGAATACCACAATCATTTACTACAAAAGAAAAATTTGATGAAAACCCAGCATATTATGGTTATTGTTCTTGTAAAACTGGTTCAAGAATATTAATACACCCAAACGGAATGTTAAGAGTATGTTCTTTAATGATTGGTACACCATACGCCATTGCCAGGTACTATGATGGAAAAATTGTATGGGATGATTCACCAACGAATGAATTAAGAGCTCATAAAATGGACGAAAACACTCCTTGCACAAACCAAAGTAAAAATAATAAGTATGGAGAATTTGTACCAGTATGTGTTTCATTCAAACCTAAACAACAAGAGATGATATGGAAGGAATTAAACTGGGAAAATAAAAGAATAGAAGATAAAATAAGAGTTATTGTCGCAGATGATAACGAAGAAACAAGAAATCAAGTAACAGGAATATTAGATAAAATTAATGGTGTCGATGTTGTAGCAACAGCTGATACACCAGAAGATACATATAACAAAATTATAAAATATGTTCCAGAAATGGTTTTTGCTAAATATGATTTTGAAGGAACAAATATGAACGGACTTGATATTATTAAAAAATCAAAGGAAACTTTAAATGAAAATGTACCAGCATTTAATTTTATTGCAAAAGAGATACCAAAAGAAGATTTCTTAGAAGCAAGAAGAATGATTGGGGACAAGATGAATACAATTATTAGAGAACAAACACAAGTTAGATATGATGGCATTATTAATGATTATAAAGATTACAAAAAAATGAATGTATAAAAAAAGGGCGGATTATTCTAAAATTTAGAACAATCTGCCTTTTTTCTTTGTGCGTATTAAATACAAAACTACTACCTCAAGGAAATCCTTTAATGAAAGCCTATAACCATGATTATGCAAAGCATCAAATAGTTCTTTTGGACAATTATAATCACTAGCATTTTTAAATGGTCTAATACAAGCATACATAGAATCTCTAACTTGTGAATATGTAGTATTAAATTCGTATGAAAGATAATTCAATATATTTTTAAGATATTCTAATTCTTCAGGTCTATAATAACAATATGTAATAGCCTTTCTTATGTATCTATAACCCCCAGAAAGACAATTAAAGTTTAAAGATTGCAATAATTCGTCAACCTCGCCAACCTCTAAATCTGGAGTATTAAAGTCTACTGCCATTTCTTTGACTACATTACTCAAGTGTTTTTCTACAAAAGGTTTATAGACAACTTGACTAATTTTTTCATATCTATTCATTTTAATATTATAATCTAGTGGTAATGTCAAAACTGTATTACATTTTTTTCTTTCTAAGGGATTAGAAGATAATCTCCTTACAACTTCTTCAATAGACATATCTGGTAAACTGTTATCTAAGATTAGTATGTCTGGATTTATTTTAAGATACTTAGTTATTGTATCTTTACCAGTATTAACATTTTCCACTCTATAATTTTTATCATTTGCAAGTTTTTGGTAAAGAATATCAAGTTCTGTTGTATTCTTACTACCGATAAGTACATTAACCATAATTAGCCTCACAAATGTTTTTACTATTTTTGCCAACATTATAGCATACAATTTATGTAAATTCAATAGAAAAGTGTAAGTTTTATCTATATTTTTTTCTTTTGAAACCCTCTCTATGACTGAATTGTGTCGTTTTGTGTCGAATAATGTCGAAAAGACAAACTGAGCCATACAATATAATATATTCAAAACAATATAAGAAATAAAATTAGATGATAATTTCATCTTTTTTTGTCCACATTTTCCTTTTTTTATACACATTTTTATTGATTTGAGAAAAACCATATTAATATACCCTCAGGAACTTTATATCAAAGTTTTAAGAGGAGCTACAAAAGTAATAAGAGAACAAAAGGTAAAAAAATAAATATACTTTTAAAATTTTGATATAAAGGTGGTGAAAATATGTAAGAGGGATTAAATTTATAATAGTTTGTTAAAATTTATTATTGCTCCTTTTTGAACTGATGATATAAATCATAAGTTCTTAGAAGAGGGAGTATTTTGTATATATTGAGCAATAAAGAAAAAGCAGCATTAATAACAATAGCAAGAAGAGCAAGATATGATTACTTAAGAAAAAATGACTATACATATTTAGAAGATGATATAGATATGATAGATGAAGAACTTTTAATAGCAGAAGAAAATATTGAAAAAACAGTAGCAGAAAAAATTGATGGGGATATTTGTGCCTCTGACTTTGAAAAAATATTTGATGATCCATATTTAATAAAAATTTCAAAAGCATTAACTAAAAAGGAAAGGTTAGTGCTTTTTTCTTATTATATGGAAAAAGATGAAAATGGAGAAATTACTGAAAAAACTGACAAAGTAGTTGCAAAGGAATTAAATATGAAACCAGACACAGCAAGAAAAACAAGAAAGAGGGCATTAGAAAAATTGAAAAAGGAATATTTAAAATTGAAAGGAAATGATAAAAATGATTTTTAAAAATTTTAATATGACAGATGATGAAGTAATGGAAATTATATATACATACGACAATTTATTAAATAAATATAGCAAAATAAATGGAAAAATTGATGAGGATTTAAAACAAGAAATTAAATTAGAAATATATAAAACACTAACAAAAAATAGAGAAAGACAAAAAAATTTAAAAAATTTTTTATGATTTGTCCGATTTTAGATAAAAACTTAAGACCTTAATTAATGAAAGGAGTTGAAAAGATGTATCAAAAATTAATCAAGAATTTAAGAAAGAAAAAAATACAAATGATACAAAGAAAAAGAATTAACAACTTTAAAAAGCGAATTTTAAAAGCTCAAAAACACAAAGAAAAAATGAGAAAAAACAGCTCATTAGTTTCATCGACTTAAAAAAGTGTTAGCAAAAAGTTAAGTAAATGGAGGAAAGATACTAATGAAAAATAATAAAGATACAATAATACATAAATATTTCATAGATAAATTAAAACCTGTAAATATAGCAAAAGAACTTAATATTTCTAAAAGTGCAGTTACACAGGTATTACAGAAAGACAAAAGATATGTAAAAGAAAAAAATAATAGAAAAACTAAAAATAAAGAAACTCATAATGAAAAGACCAAAAAGTATATGAAACATAAAAGAGAAGCAATAAAAAGAAAAAAAGACAAAGATAACATTGATTTAAGGAATATGCACAATCAAGCAACAGCAGAACTTTCAAAAAAGAAAAGAATATCTAATATGGCGTACCGAAATTGGAACAAAAGTGCATTTACCTATAATGAAAAAAGAAAAGGTTATGAATTTAAAAAAGAATTAGGAAGAAGTTATGATGTTCCAAAATTTATAAAAGTGGAGGTGTAAAGTGGGAAATTTATATAATTATGAACAGGTAGAAGCATTTGCATTAATTGGATTACACAATTTATTAAATTCAGCCAATAAGGATAATATTAACTTAAATACGTTTAAGATGTTTTTAAAACCATTAGAAAAATTACATAGCAAAGAATTTGCAGTAAATTATGCAAATACTTTATTAGAAGAAGAAAATAAAAAAGATAAAAAATTAAAAGAAAAAAATAAAAATAACGATATTCAGGAGTGATAATTGTGGCAGTTGTATTAAAAATAATAGTAATATTCTCAATAATAATAGCATGCTGTATGTATTTGGTAATAGTAGGTGGAAATATGAACAAAACAGATGAGGAAAAAGAATTAGAAAATCAAGAACAGATGAAGTTTTTACAAGATAATTCCAAATTAAAAGATTACCGACATAAAAACGAGGTGGTTTAGTTGAATTTTATAGATAAAGAACATAAGGACTTTTATGAGAAAAAATTAAAGGAATATGGAAATCTAAATACAGGTGATATTTACTATAAAGCATTAGTATATACATTACGGAATTTGTGAAACAACAAGAGAGCATTTTGGAGAAATATTTAATGAAAAAGAAAGAATCATAAATTTAGATTCTGTTGATACTGCATGGCAAACAAGTACTTCTTCAAAAGTAACAAGAATGGCACTAAACCTTTGGAATCATAGTATTATGTATGATAGTGAGGAAGATTTAGAAAACGGACATATTTCTAAAGAATATGCACCAAGTGAAATTTTTTGTTGTTCCTATGCACCATACTTTTGGGAAGCGATAAAAATTCGTTATCCAGAATATACAAGATTTGAAAGTAAAGAATTTAAAATTTATGAAAATTATAAGGCTGATAGGAAAGAACTATATGAAAATGATGAACTAACTGAAGAATTTTAATAAGAATATCTGCATAGTATTTAATAAAAATAGTAAAGAGGATATTTATATGAGTGTTGTAAAAGAATACAAAAATGATAATACAATGATAAGGATACACGATGATTATATAAATACAGATGAAAAAAATAAGGCTAAAGAAATAATAATAAGTTTAATAATAAATTTATTGAAAAATAATAACGAATAATTGAAAATATTGCTACAACGTGTTAAAATAAAAATATGTTGATAGAAAGGCAATATTCGGAGAAAGGAGGTCTCTTGAATAATATACATATAGGGTATTCTAACGATGTAATTATAGACATGATTAATGGAGAATATGCTTTGTATTTAAGAAAATCAAGAGCAGATTTAGAAGCCGAAGCAAAAGGAGAAGGCGAAACTCTAGCAAGACACGAAAAGATGTTGATAGAGTTAGCCAGAAGATATGGCTTTTCTATTGGTAAAATTTATCGTGAAATTGTAAGTGGAGAAAGTATTGAATCAAGACCAGTTGTTCAAGAACTACTAAGAGATGTCGAATCTGGAAGATGGAAAGGTGTTTTAGTTGTAGAAGTAGAAAGGCTTGCTCGTGGCGATACAATGGATCAAGGTAGAGTAGCAAAAAGTTTTAAATTTTCTGACACTAAAATCATTACTCCAATAAAAATATATGATCCAAATGACGAATTTGATGAGGAATATTTTGAATTTGGATTATTTATGTCAAGAAGAGAATACAAAGTAATTAATAGAAGATTACAAAGAGGTAGGGTCGCATCTGTTAAAGAAGGTAAATATGTAGGTAGTGTTGCTCCTTATGGCTATGACAGAATGAAAATTGATAAAGATAAGGGATTTACACTAAAAAAGAATGAGGAGGAAGCACAAATTGTTGAAAAAATATTTAATATGTATGCTTACAACGATATTTCAATAAATGAAGTAGCTGAACAATTAAATTCGGGAGGGTATAAACCACGCAAAGCTAATGAGTGGACGATTTCAGCTATTAAAGACATATTAAGTAATCCTGTTTATATTGGAAAACTACGATGGAATTCTAGAAAAGTTGTTAAAGAATATAAAAATGGGAAAATAACAAATACTAGACCAAGAAATACAGAATATATTTTGTGTGATGGATTGCATGAACCTATTATAGATTTACAAACTTGGCAAGTGGTTCAAGAAAAACGAAGTAAAAATACGCCAGCTGTAGTACATAATAATACAGTTCAAAATCCTTTAGTAGGAATTGTATATTGTAGTAAATGTGGAAAAAAGATGCAAAGGAGACCATATAAAGCAAAAGGAGTTCCAGATACTTTAATGTGTCCAAATAAACATTGTGATAATATAAGTGCAAAACTTTGTATTGTTGAAGAAAAAATAATTTCATCTCTTAAAGAATGGTTGAAGAATTATCATATTGATTATGGAGAATATGTAGATGAAATTAAAAGTAAAAAAAAGACAATATTAGAGGACAATATTAAAAATTTGAATAAAGAATTAGAAATACAAAATAAGAAGTTAGCAAATGTGTATGATTTTTTTGAAGAAGGAACTTATAGTAGGGAGATGTTTTCAGAAAGATGTAGTCTTATAACAGCTACAATAACAAATATTAAAAGCAATATAGAGGAATTTGAAAAACAAATTGAATTGGAAATAAAAAAGGAAGAAGGCAAAAAAACAATTATACCTAAAATAGAAAATGTACTTGATTTATATTCTAACTTACAAACAGCAGAGGAGAAAAACCTTTTACTCAAAACTGTGGTTAAACGAATAGAATACCTAAAAACAAAAAAAGCTATAAAAAAAGATTCAGATCCAACAGATTTTGAATTAGATATTTATCCAAACATAGGATAAATATCATATAATATAAAAAAGGACAAGTTTGAAAAACAAGAGGAAAAATCACTTTTGAGATAAAAGAGTAATAATTAATTAGAAGTTTATTTTTTATATAAATTTACCAACCACAACCCTGTTTGTGGAATATAAATGCACAGGTGAGAAGATGTTAACCGCAATCTATATGCGAGTATATAAATATATAGAATAAAAATAAACTTAGGTTAGATACGAGCCTTTAGATATGGTAAAATCTATAAACGAGTATCCTATAATACATTAGGCAAGGAACTAGCCTTTAGATTTTCTAAAAATAGTTCCAAAAATTTTTTTTGATAAGGTTTTGGTTCGTACGAATTAGCACACTTAGAAATGGTTGGAACAATAGTACATCAATTAACTGATGGTGTATGTCCAGAAGAACTAGAAAAAGCAGGACTTGGAGCATACTATACAGACCATGGGGTTGATGTATATCCACAATCAGCAGCAGGGGTACCATTTACAGCATCATATATTGCAGCAAAAGGAGATCCGATAGCAAATTTACAGGAAAACTTGGCTGCAGAACAAAAAGCAAGGGCGACTTATGAAAAACTAATAGATCTTTGCAAAGATGATCCAGATGTAATAGATCCACTTCGTTTCTTAAGACAAAGAGAAGTAGTTCACTTCCAGAGATTTGGAGAAGCTTTAAGAGGTGTTCAAGATAAACTTGCAGAAAAGAAATTTTATATGACAAAAATGAATTGTGATCAAAATGATTGCGGATGTAATATGAATAATAATACAATGATGAACAATAATTGTGGTTGTTAATTAGAATATAAATCCATAAAAGAGTTAGAATATGTTTGAAGTGAACTCTTCTATTAGAGCAAATATGTTTAATAAGGAGGTTTAACTTCAAATATATTCTATTCTTTTATAGATAAAGAGGCTTGAATAATTTATTTATTAGAATTATAATCACATTATTAATGAAGATTACAAATGAATAATAAAAGGAGATAAAATATGTGGTTATATTTATGTTTAGCATCTACAGTACTTAGCGGATTTACTTCAATAGCAATGAAAAAATGCTCGAAAAACAACAATACTATTATGTTAAGTTTAACTCGGTATGATAATAAGTGATATTGTATATATAATAATGGGTATTTGTATGACTGATGTTATTCAAAATTTTAGTATAATAAATTTAATAAAAATAGCACCGCTAACAATTATACAGGCTTTAGGATATATATGTGCAATATTAGCAGTTAAATATGCGAGTGTATCTACAGTAACACCAATAAGAAAGGGCAATACTGTGGTAACATTATTATTAGGAATTATAATATTAAAAGATAATTGGAATGCTTTACAATTGATACTTTCAACTATACTAATTATATTAACTATATTAGTTGCTAAAGGAGAAAAAGGACAAGTAAAAAGAACAGAAGAAAGAGGGATTATTGCAGCATATGGTTTTGTAGTGTTTAATGGAGTATCAGGATTCTTAAATAAAGTATATATAAATATATATTTTAATCCATTGATTGTAGTATTTTATTATGCTTTGATGGGATTAATCCTAGTAATTTTATATTGTCTATTTACAAATAATTGGAAAAAATTAGATATTAAAAAAATTAATTTAAAAGAATATTTTTTTCTACATGCTATTTTAGATTTAGGTACAAATTTATGTCAGAGATTTAGTTTAATAGATGGACAAGTATCAACAGTATCAGTAATTACTTCAAGTTCAATTGTTATTACAACTTTAGCTTCAAGATTTATATTAAAAGAAAAGATTACTTGGAAAAAATATCTCATGATATTTGGAATATTTATATGTGTATTAGGCCTGGCAATGCTAAAGTAAATTATATGAGTAATGATTCTCTGATAATTCTTGAAGAATTCTCTGTATTTTTTTATTATGTATGCCCTAGTATAAGGAATATACTAAAAAAATAAATAAAGAAATAATTACATTAAAAACTTAAAATAACCTAAAAAATTATGTTGAAAAAACATATTCCTTAATATATAATACAAAAATAAGAAAATAAAAAAGAAGGTAGGAAAAAATTTGAAAGAAAAAAAGAACTCATTTATGGGGAATGTTTTGATGTTAATGATATCACAAGTTGTCATACGATTACTTGGATTAATTTATAAATTAATAATTACTAATTTAGATGGTTTTGGTGATATTGGGAATGGATATTATTCAGCTGGATATCAAATATATACAGTATTACTATTAATATCTTCACAAGGAATACCTAATGCACTATCAAGATTAGTTTCTGAAAAAATAGCAATAGGGGAGTATAAATCTGCACATAGAATTTTTAAAATAGCATTTATTTTATTTGGAATAATTGGAGGAACATGTTCAGCTTTATTATTCTTAAGTTCAGATTTTATAGCAAGCAATATACTAAATGTACCAGATGTTAAATATGTATTAAGAGTATTATCACCAGCAATCTTTTTTGTATCAATTTCTGCAGTTATAAGAGGATATTTTGCAGGATTGGGAACTATGAAAGTAACTAGTACATCTCAAACATTAGAGCAATTTTTTAATTGTTTATTAAGTATTACATTTGTATATGCAACAATTGGAAGAGAACCTTATATTATGGCTGCAGCAGGAAATCTATCAACTACAGTTGCAATATTAATTTCTTTTACATACCTTGTTACATATTATAAATTAAGAAATAAAAAATATGCAGACAAGTATAAAAACGGAGAACAAAAAGAAAAAGCAAAACCAGCAAAGTCAATAGCAAAAACTATTTTAATGTATTCGATTCCAATGACAATTGGATCTGTTGTTACAGCTATCAGTACAATGATCGATACAGCTACAGTAAGTAATTGTACACAAATTGCATATAAAACCATATTAGGTTCTAAAGAAGCACTAGAACAAATGGCAATGAAGTTTACTGGAATATTATCTAAAGTTGATACATTAACTAATTTACCTATTGCAATTAATTTAGCGTTTTCTTCAGCACTAGTGCCAGCAATCTCTTCAGCACTTGCTAGAAACAATAGGGAAGAAGCATCTAAAAAAATATCGTTTTCAGTTACTGCATCAATTTTAATTATTTTGCCATGTTCTATTGGATTTATAGTTCTTGCAGATCCTATATTAAGAATGTTATATCCGAATGCATCAGATGGAGCACATATATTACAAATTGCATCAGTTACAATGATATTTATAGCTATTAATCAAACTTTAAATGGTGCTTTATTTGGATTAAATAAGTTGTATATTCCAGCAATTGCAACTACAATAGGTAGTGTTATTAAATTTGTACTAAATATGATATTAATTAGAAATCCAAATATCAATATTTATGGAGCAGCCATTAGTTCATTTATTTGTCAATTTATTTCGTTTTTCATTACATGGAGAGTTACAAAGAAAGAAATTAACTTAAAACTTGACTTTAAAAAGAATATAATTAAGCCTATTATATCAGGGGCTATAATGGGAATAGCTATTTTAGTAATATATAATTTATTAAAAACATCTATAAATAATGTAATATTAACATTATTTACAATTATTATTGGAGCTGTTATTTATGTTTTAGCAATAGTTTATGTTAAAGTTCTGGAAAAGGACGAAATATTGTCTTTACCAATGGGAGATAAAGCTTATAAAGTTTTAAAAAAGTTAAAAATATATGCATAATAAAATTGTGTAATAAAATAAGAATAGGGGAGTGCTTTTTATATAAAACACTTCCCTATATAAATAATATTTCTTAAATATCTTTTTGTGAAACAATTTTTCTAGTTATAAATTCTTTTGTAGATTCTAAAGACTTTGTTTCGATTTCGTAATTAGGATGTATATCTTCTGATATTTTAATACCTTTTTGCTTACATACAATTCTTAATATTTTTTCGGCAAACCAAGG
>ENA-ORLW01002892-ORLW01002892.1-human-gut-metagenome-genome-assembly--contig:-NODE-2892-length-14322-cov-3.306072_pt1 | contig 14322 bp, 18 predicted proteins | sample MGYA00243017_ERZ508829 | MGnify/ENA primary metagenome ERZ508829 (study PRJEB26277, sample SAMN04329776) | human gut metagenome | biome: human-associated habitat | host: Homo sapiens | place: USA...
AGCCTTCCGATGTACAGTAGTGATGGCGAATTCCTTGGAATGGGCGTTGGACAGTCCAGCTGCCTTCTGAAGGAAGTTAAAGAGTGTGTGTTTAAAGCGGATATCCCGTTGGAAATTGCACTTTCAACAATAACATCCAATCCGGCAGAAATCCTTCGCCTTAATGGAAAAGGAAAGATTGAAGAGGGCTATGATGCGGATCTTTGTATCCTGGATCAGGACCTGCAGCTTGTTGAGGTAATAGCAAGAGGTAAAACAGTGTATACAAAATAGAATTAGAAATATCCGGTATAAGAACAGATGTGTTCCGTACCAGATATTTTACTAGCATACATTCTAATAGATGGGGGCAAAATAATGCTGACTTATACATATGTTTCAAAGGGAAAATTTGAATTAATGGAAAAACCAAAACCAGTACTTATGCATGAACGAGATGCAGTTGTAAAGGTAACGCTTGCAAGTATCTGCTCAAGTGATCTGCACATTAAACACGGAAGTGTTCCCCGTGCAGTTCCTGGTATAACTGTGGGACATGAGATGGTAGGTATTGTTGAATCAGTTGGAAGTGCTGTAACTCATGTAAAACCGGGGGATCGTGTGACTGTAAATGTAGAAACCTTTTGTGGTGAATGTTTTTTCTGTAAAAAAGGTTATGTAAATAACTGTACAGATGAGAATGGCGGATGGGCTCTTGGCTGTCGTATAGATGGTGGTCAGGCAGAATATGTAAGAGTTCCGTTTGCTGACCAGGGACTGAACAAAATTCCGGAAGGAGTTACTGACAGACAGGCTTTGCTGGTAGGAGATGTTCTTGCCACTGGCTATTGGGCTGCACGTATTTCTGAGATCACAGAGGAGGATATTGTGCTGATTATTGGAGCTGGTCCTACAGGGATTTGCACTTTGCTAAGTGTTATGCTGAAGAATCCAAAGTGTATTATTATGTGTGAAAAAGATGAAAACAGAATTCATTTTATTAATGAACATTATCCGGAGGTTCTTACTGTCTCGCCGGAGGAATGCTTTGATTTTGTCCAGGACCATAGTGATTACGGTGGAGTTGATGTAGTTCTTGAGGTTGCGGGAGCGGAATCTACATTTCGTCTGGCATGGGAATGTGCAAGACCAAATGCAACTGTGACAGTGGTTGCACTTTATGATAAGGCTCAGGTACTGCCACTTCCGGATATGTATGGAAAAAATCTCACATTCAAAACAGGTGGAGTGGATGGATGTGATTGTGAGGAAACCCTGAAATTGATCGCAGAAGGTAAGATTAATACAGAACCACTTATCACACATACCTATCCGCTTAGCAGAATCGAAGAAGCATATGAACTTTTTGAAAATAAGAGAGATGGTGTGATCAAAGTAGCGGTAGAGTGTTAGAGCGTGTTTCGAAAACGATGTACTAGCAGGATTGCTGTAGATGAAATGAGCAGGTCTGTGAAAAAAATATCTGGAGCAGTTTCTTTTTTGAAAAAAAGGAATTAAGTAATGAGGAGATGACGAAGTCTTGAATAAAGCATATGAACAGGAAATAGAAATGTGGAATCAGGTTTTTAAAGAATGTACACCTGTAGATTTAAGAAAGTTAGATTTGAAAGTGGAAACCATGTTTGATGAAGCTTTAAAACTATTTGCGGAAAAAACAACAAATGTCCTGGATTTTGGATGCGGAACCGGAGATATTTCTACACATAAGGTTCTGGGGATTGATGCCTCAAAAGTGGGTATTCAATTTGCAAATGAAACAGCAAAACTCAGTGAGTATAAAACTGCCACGTTCTTAGAAGGCAGAGAACATATGATAAGTCAAATGGAAGAGAACTCTTTTGATGGTACTGAGGGTCGGTACTGAGGGTCTGACCATCTAACTAACCGATAAATAAAATAATGAATTAGTAAAAAGTTGATGAAAAGTCTATAAATGTAATGTGACATTGGAGTTTAGCGCAATAGAGTTTGAATATTGTGGATCGCTTGAATTGTTGGAAGAATTCTTTCATAAATATATTAATATTAGAAGTTGTCAGTTATTAAGGATTAATCCTGAAACGAAGAAGTGGAATTGCTCTATGGCAACAAGGGCGAATCGCAGGGAAACCGGGTATTTGCCGATTTTCTGCCTCATCTGATCAGGGTAATAGAAAATGCCGGAATGCTAATCATTGATGAATTTGGCAATAGTCTTCATAATAAATTGGCTGAAAAAATTATTGAATTCTTTATGGAGAATGTTGCTTTACGCTAAAATGGTTTCATGCTATCATTATTTTAGTTAAAAATTTTGATGGCATGAAGCTATTTTTGATTGGAGGCATGGAAGATTTGAACTTTAATTATTGCTATAAAATTATTTATGAATCAGGGGAAACTTATGACAGACGAAGAAATGAGCTGTCAGTAGAAATTTCAAAAGAAGACTATAAGAAAATTATAACAGGAGTATTACAGGAAAGACCGATTGATCAGATTGAAGGGATTTCGGATGTAATTGATAAAATGACGGAAAATGTTGAATTTGCGGATCGTTTTATGAATAAAAATGGTTCATTAAGAAAAACACCATTAAAGAAAAAAAGAGCTATTTCAAAACTTGAATTTTTTATTCCAGAATATGAGTATCGGCGATTAAAAAAGATGAAGGATCCAATAGAGACATTGGAACGCCCAGTGGAACATATGACTGTTTATCGGAATGATGGTTCCAGTGTGACTTTGACAGCGGAGAATGGACGTGTGAGTATTGTTGACTCCAGGGAGAAGAATGTAAGGCATATTATTGAGGCAGATTATTTTGTTTCGAAAATTTTGTAATAATTTATTATAAATACCATTGATGGTGTCCGTATGTATGCCAACGGATATTTAAAGATATTTGATGTGGATAGTAAACTATTAGACGAAAGAAAAAAATGAAAGGACATAAAAAAATATATGATTAGTTTTTATAAGAGTATTGTTGACCAGGACAGGGCTTCGATTGTTATATGCAACCTTAAGCATGAGATTATCTACATGAATCCGGCAGCTGTTAACAGCTATGCGAAGCGAGGCGGTGATAAACTTATTGGAAGAAGCCTGTTAGATTGTCATAATCAGGAATCCAGGGATAAAATACAGAAGGTAGTGGACTGGTTTGCGGCAGATGAGAGCCATAACCTTGTCTATACTTTCCATAATGAGAAGCAAAATAAAGATGTTTATATGGTGGCACTCAGAGAAGAGGGAAGACTGATAGGATATTATGAAAAACATGAATATCGAAACGCAGAAACTATGAAACAATATGATTTGTGGTGATGTTATGGCACAGGACGAATGGTGCAGGCAGTTATTCAAGAATGAGGAAATACGACAGAAACTCACCCGTGTGGTAAGAAGAAAAAATGGAATGAGGTAAGTAACAATATGGAATCAAAACAGAAAAGAACAGCTCTTGTCACTGGCGGAAGTTCCGGAATCGGACGATGTACTGTAGCAGCATTGAGTAAGGCTGGCTATATAGTCTATGAGTTCAGTCGCCGGGATGTTCCGGTAGAAGGCGTGAAGCATATGTGCGTAGATGTGACAGATGAGGCTTCCGTGCAGGAAGCCGTTGGGCAGATCCTTTTGGAAAGAGGAAGTATCGAGATTCTTGTAAACTGCGCAGGTTTTGGTATTTCCGGGGCGGTGGAATTTACAGAGTTAAAACAGGCGAAAGCACAATTTGATGTAAATTTTTTTGGAACTGTCAATGTAAGCAGAGCTGTTCTTCCTTCTATGCGCAGACAGCACAGAGGGCATATTGTCAATATCAGTTCTGTGGCAGCAGTGGCACACATTCCGTTTCAGGCATTTTATTCTGCCAGTAAAGCAGCAGTGTCTTCTTATTCCTGCGCGCTTGATAATGAAGTAAGTCCTTATGGTGTCAGGGTAACAGCAGTAGAACTTGGAGATATTCATACCGGTTTTACCCAGGCCAGACAAAAGATAGTTTTGGGTGATGATGAATACGGTGGCCGTATTTCACACGGTGTCAGTCAGATGGAGAAAGATGAACTAAGTGGGATGTCGCCGGAGATTATTGGTACATATATTGCGCGAATTGCACAGAAAAAGAACTGCGCACCAATTTGTGTGGCGGGTGTGAAGTATAAGATTCTGAGATTCTTATGTAAAATTCTGCCGTGTACATTACGGGGAAAGATTGTTGGTTCTATTTACGCAAAATAATTGAGATTATTTTATAGAATTCCGATATAGCCCGGGTGTCTGGATATATAACAGTTTTTTTCAGCTTTACGTTAAAATAGTTTCATGCTATCATTATTTTATTAAAAATTTTGATAACGTGAAGCTGTTTTTTGATTGTGGGGTGTAAGGAATGGGTAGATTTGTAAATCCTGATAACAGTGCATTTCAGGTGGCACTGAATTCTCCGATATATGTGGATAAAACCGGATTGTTGGAATATACAAACAGCGTACTTAATACAACAGAAGCTTATATCTGTAACTGCAGACCACGCAGGTTTGGAAAATCATATGCTGCAAATATGCTGGCCGCTTATTATAGTAAAGGCTGTAATTCCGAAGAAATGTTTTCAGGGCTGGATATAAGCAGGGAATCCGATTTTAAGACGCATCTTAATAAGTATGATGTGATTCATCTTGATATTCAGTGGTTTTTGGCAAATTGTGATAATGTGGATAATGTTGTAGCGTTTATTACGAAATCTGTACAGGCTGAATTGAGAGAGATTTACCCTGGTGTTCTGCCTGAAGAAGAGATAAGTTTGTCGGAAAGTCTTTCGCGTATTAAAAATATTGTTGGACAGAAATTTATTATAATTATTGATGAGTGGGATGTTCTGATCAGAGATGAAGCGGCAAATAAAAAAGTACAGGAAAAGTACATTAATTTTTTGCGGGCGATGTTCAAGGGAACGGAACCGACAAAATATATTCAGTTGGTGTATCTTACAGGTATTTTGCCGATAAAGAAAGAAAAAACGCAGTCTGCATTAAATAATTTTGATGAGTTTACAATGCTTGATGCAGGAGTGATGGCGCCATATATTGGATTTACAGAAGCTGAAGTGAAGGATCTTTGCGAAAGATATCACAGAGATTTTGAGAAAGTAAAATATTGGTATGATGGTTATTTGCTGGAGGACTATCAGGTATATAATCCTAAAGCAGTAGTAAGTGTTTGTGTGCGGGGCAGGTTTAGAAGTTACTGGTCTGAGACTGCTTCTTATGAAGCAATTGTTCCTTTTATCAATATGAATTATGATGGTTTGAAAAACGCTATAATTGAAATACTTTCCGGTGCTTCGATTAAAGTAAATACAGCTGCTTTCAAAAATGATACGGTGAATATACAAAGCAAAGATGATGTACTTACGTATTTGATCCATCTTGGTTATTTGGGATATAACCAGAATAGAAGAACTGCATTTGTTCCAAATGAAGAAATCCGGCAGGAATTGACAATGGCGGTTGAAAGCAGAAAATGGAATGAGATGATTACTTTTCAGCAGGAATCAGAACATTTACTGGAGGCTACGCTGGACATGGATGAAGAAGCAGTTGAAGAGGGAATTGAGAAAATCCATACAGAGTATGTTTCGAATATTCAGTATAATAATGAGAATTCTTTGAGCAGTGTACTTGCAATTGCATATCTGAGTTCAATGGAATATTATTTTAAACCAGTTCGTGAACTGCCGACAGGACGTGGGTTTGCAGACTTTGTATTTATTCCAAAACCAGAATACGTTTCCAGTTATCCGGCGCTTGTCGTAGAACTTAAATGGAATAAGAATGTCAAGACAGCATTACAGCAGATTAAGGAAAAACAATATCCGGATTCAGTTCTGGATTATACCGGAGACATTTTGCTGGTTGGGATAAACTATGACAAGAAGACAAAAGAACATCAGTGTCTGATTGAAAAGTATGAGAAATTATAAAAGTATTGATAAAAAGGGAACCATTTTCTATTGAGAGGTGACAGATAATATGGAACTAAAGGAGAAAACTCCACATACGATATTAAATGAAATAATTGAAGCGGCAAAAGAATGCGGACAGGTTATGCTTCAGGCGGACAGGGCGAATTTTGGCATTAAGGATAAGGCAGGAAAAGCAAATTTTGTTACGAAGTATGATTGCAAAATTCAGAAAATGCTGGAGAAAAAGTTGTCTGAGATTCTTCCGGAAGCGGAGTTTTGGGGGGAAGAAGAGGATTGCCAGATTAACAGAAATGCAGAATATATTTTTGTGGTGGATCCGATTGATGGAACTACCAATTTTATTAAAGATTATCATATGAGCTGTGTATCTATTGGATTGATTCGAAATGGAAAGAGATATATGGGAGTCGTGCATAATCCGTATCTTAATGAAACTTTCTATGCGATTTCCGGTGAGGGTGCATATATGAATGGAAATGCGATTCATGTATCGAAGGATGATCTGGCAAACAGCATTGTTTTGTTTGGTTCATCACCGTATAATACGGAGCTTGCGAAGGCATCCTTTGAATTAGCTTACGAATATTTTCAAAAATGCCTTGATATCCGACGAAGCGGATCTGCAGCACTTGATTTATGTGCCATAGCATCAGGAAGAGCGGAAATTTATTTCGAGCTTATTTTATCTCCATGGGATTTTGCGGCAGGTGCACTTATTGTTGAAGAAGCAGGCGGAATTGTGACGACTGTTGAAGGAGAAGAACTTCCATGCTTGGAAAAGAGTTCGATTCTTGCAAGAAATAAGTAGTAGTTCTGAAATCTGGAGGTGCACGGTGAAAAAGTTAACAACAGGGAAAATATGGCAGTTTGCAGCCGGACAGTTTGGATGGGCGATGTTGTCCGGGATTATTTCTAACTGGCTTGTATATTTTTATCAGCCGGATAAGACAGCCATCAGTCAGGGACAGACAGTGTTCATTCCACAGGGGCTGGTGGTCTTTGGCATATTTACTATTATTGGCGGAATTACAGCTTTCGGAAGGATTTTTGATGCTTTTACAGATCCAATGATCGCCTCTTTATCTGACAGATGTACGTCAAAGAATGGGCGAAGAATTCCGTTCCTGAAATGGGCATCTTTACCGCTGGCGCTTTCTACAATACTGGTTTTCTGGTCACCGGTTAATAAAAACAGCTGGATCAATGGAGTGTTCTTGCTGGTTATGATTCTGGCGTACTATCTTTCCATTACTGCTTACTGTACACCATATAATGCGTTGATTCCGGAGCTTGGACATACCCAGCAGGAAAGACTTAATATTTCCACAGTCATTTCCTTTACATTTATTGCCGGAACTGCAGTGGCGTATCTGGCACCTACGATATGGGGGATGTTTATTCCTGCTTTTGGCAGAGTTGGTGCTATCCGTATGACCTTTACTTTGATGGCGGCTATAGCGTTTATCTGTATGCTTGTGCCGGTATTTTGTATCCGTGAAAAAGACTATGTAGATACGGTTCCTGCAAAAGAGTCAGCTTTTGGATCTCTTGCAGCTACTTTTAAGAATGGAGAATTTCGCAAGTTTGTGGCATCTGATATTTTCTACTGGATTGCACTTACCATGTCTTCCATTTTTTGTTACCAGTCTTTTGAAGCTTCCGGAAACGATGACAACTTTGTACTTTGTGGGAATGACAGCGTTGTCTCTTGTATTTTATATTCCGGTAAATAAGCTTACTCCTAAACTTGGAAAGAAAAAGATGATCTTGTTTGCATTTGCAGTATTTAGCCTTGCTTATTTTTATACCGGATTTATGGGAAAAATGAGTTTTATTCCGGCATCGGTGCAGGGACTGATCCTGACAGTCGTGGCGGCCCTTCCTATGGCGATTTTCGGAATTCTTCCGCAGGCTGTTGTGGCAGATATTTCGCAGAGCGACTCGATTACATCAGGAAGCAATCGTGAAGGAATGTTTTATGCGGCGAGAACATTTGCGTTTAAACTTGGGCAGAGTATTTCTATGTTGATATTTACAGCAGTCTCGACGATAGGGGCAGCAGAGGGAACTGGTTATAGAATTGCTGCTTTTGGGGCAGCAGTATTCTGTTGTATAGGCGGAATTATACTGGTATTTTATAATGAGAAAAAGATTAATGGGATTATTAACAGGCACCAGTGAAGATTATAATACAGGTATGTATCGAATGGTGAAAAGCAGATAGCAACAGAATTATGAAAAAGTAACAGGAGTATATACAATGGAAATAATACATGAGAATGAATATGTGTATAAAATGAATGATGAAATAGAGCCATATCTTGCAACGCACCGTCAGGAGGGATACATTCCTGGTGCAGAGGATCATCTGCACCGAAAAGATATGGGGATAGTGGGGAAAATTCATGTACAGCGTTACCTGGCAGAGAAGCCGAAAGGCGTTATTATAATCAGTCATGGCTTTACAGAAGCAGCGCCGAAATATGATGAGATGATTTATTATTTTCTGAAGGCTGGATATCATGTGTATATGCCGGAACATATGGGACATGGACAAAGTTATCGTCTGACAGCAGATTCATCTCTTGTACATATAGATACCTGGAAGCGATATGTGAGAGATTTTTTGAAAATATGCCATGTAATTAAAAAAACATATCCTGAACTGCCGTTAGTTCTTTTTGCGCATTCTATGGGTGGGGCGATTGGCACAATTGCAGCTGCATGGGAGCCACAACTGTTTCAGAAGATTATATTGAATTCTCCTATGCTCCGCCCGCTTACCGGAAATGTTCCCTGGCCATTGGTGATTGCTATTGCACAGACGAAGTGCCTTTTGGGAAGGGAGGAAGACTATGTGGCTGGTCAGAAGCCTTATGATGGTGGTGAGACTTTCGAAACCAGTGGATGTACTTCCAGACCGAGATTCGAAAAATATAATGAGCTGTGTAAAGAGAATAAAAAATTCCAGGTTAGTGCAGCTTCTTATGGGTGGCTTCTGGCGTCTGTAAAAATGAGTTGGTACATAAAATATTGTGGATGGAAGAAACTGACAGCACCTGTTTTGCTATTTCAGGCAGAAAGAGATGATTTTGTACCTGTAAACGCATTGAGAAAATTTGCAGAGAAAATTAATCATAGAGGAATTACTTCCTGCGAATATGTTTACCTGCCGGGAACCAGACATGAGACCTACCGCAGCGATGACAGGACGATGGAAATGTATTTAGATAAGATTATGAAGTTTATGGATTCAGGCATGGTATCTGACAGTTGTACGTGATTCGTATCTTAATGAAATTTTCTATGCGATTCATGTATCGGAGGATAATCAAATAATGGAAATGGTTTTCTGTTATCAGCATCTCTACTAAGAGAACTGATAACAGGAAACCATTTTTATTATTTGGCTGAGTTTTTATTTAACAGCCGGAAACAGATTACAAAAAAGATAATTCCATATACAGTTGTGATAGGTGTCGCCATTCCAACATAAGTCAGAGATGTTTCCGGTAATCTCGACATAATGATAGATACCGGAATTCGGATGCAGAATGCGGAAGTGATTCCCTGGATCATAACAGGAATACTTTTTCCACAGCCATTAAAATATCCGATACTGCTGAAAAGTACACAAGTCAGTATACAGTCGGCAGAGAAACCTTTCAGGTAAGCGGCGCTCTGCGCGATTACCTCGGAATCATTGGTAAAGAAAGAGGATAATACTCCGCCTCCGAAGAATCCTACCATAAAGATGATGATTCCAACGGAACATCCGGTAATGATTGCAGTGTAAAAACCCTTCCATGCCCGGCTTTTCTTTCCGGCACCGATATTCTGCGCAACAAATGCTGATACACTCTGCATGATAGAGGACGGAACCAGCATAATAAAGGAAACGATTTTCTGTGCAATTCCATATCCGGCAGATGGCATCAGACCCATCTGATTGATAACAGAATTTACGACAAGAAATGAAATCTGAACCGTTGTCTCCTGAAGTGCAATCGGCACACCTACGTTCAATATTTTCCCTAACTCCTCCTTATAAATCCGACATTGTTCTCTGGAAAATTCTATAGGCATATCCTGCTTTCTTAATACAACGACAGAACAGACGACAGAGACAAACTGTGCAAATACAGTGGCAATGGCGGCACCCGCAACATCCATGTGAAATACTCCAACCAGAAGCAAATCTCCCAGAATATTTATGACACAGGCAATTCCTACGAATAGAAGTGGAAGGTTTGCATTTCCCACACCTCGCAGCACACCGCTGATTACATTGTATGCAATGATAATAACGATACCGGCAGAACAGATTCTGATATAAAGAATTGTTTTGTCAAAGGATTCAGCCGGTGCCTGTAAAAGATGCGCAATTCCTCCGGCGGCAAATTCCAGTACAAATGTCATGATGACAGCAATGATCAGAAAAAGAATGATCGTAGTTCCGACCGCATTTCCTGCTTCTTTTGGTTTTTGTTCTCCGATGTGATGCCCGATTATTACGGTGGAGCCCATTGCAAGACTTGTAATGATAAAAGTAGCCATCTGCATAAAGGAACTTCCTGTTCCTACTGCGGAAATACTCGAGGCATTTCCGAATTTTCCAACAATCAGCAAATCAACTGCGCCATACGCAGCCTGCAGGATCAATGCTCCAAGCACGGGAATGGCAAACCGAAGCAAAGATTGGAACACAGGTCCTTCTGTAAAACTTATTTCTTTTTTCGACATTTTTTCCTCCTGAGAATGTGGATTGAATGCTTCAGATAGTAACGAGTGTACCAACAAATTGTGACGCACATTTTACAGAAAGCATTTTTCAAACACACTCTATTGATTGCTTGTTATCTAAAGCATTTAGATATTATCAGTATAACATAGTTATTGCGCACATTCTACTGTCACGTTGATAACCTTGTAAGTCTTGGAGTTACTGTGTTACTGTTTACTCAGTGCCTTGTAACAATCGTTACTGTTCACTCCGTTCACAGTAACGTAGCCAAAATTCATTCCAGATTGCCTGCGGCAATGGAATTTTGGCTTGTATGTCTCGGGATAGTGATGTGTGAACAGTAACTAACAATCTTTTTCCATATCAAATAAGCTCCATATTCTGATTGCGAATATCAGTTGAAGTATGTTACTATGAGAAAAAACATAGCTATATCATATGATTTTTGATGAAGTAAATCAGATGGCTGGTGACACAGAAACATGATAAGAAAGGCAAAAAACATGGCATCAGAAAGAACAGAAGAACTATACAGGGTTTTGCTCAGCAAGGGCTATCCGAAGGAGCTTTGTGCTGAGATTGCATATAAAAATATGAATACAGATTATACTGCAACCAGAATGCTGGGTTATTTATATCGGTATACAAATCCTAAAATCGAAGATCTGGTAGATGAGATGCTGGCGATTTTAAGTGATCGGGCGCAGATAATAGAGAAAAAGGAATCTGAACATGCGCAGGCAGTGATCAGTGAAATGTACCGGAAGGGATTATAAGTGACGAAGAACTTGGAGATAAGATAACAATGGAGCAATATTATTACAACCATATGAATAAGGCGCAGCAGGCTGCATATCACAGCATTCTTAGCGGTGTGAAAAACCTGGCGGATGAATTTCAGATTCCGGCATTAGAGGGAGAAGAACTTTATAATGTATTTTTTCAGATGCGTCTGGATCATCCGGAGATATTTTGGGTGAGCTGTTATAAATACCGGTATTATAAAGACTCTCCGAATCTGATTTTTATTCCGGAGTATCTTTTTGATAAAAAGAAGATTTGCGAACATCAAAAGGCTATGACTGCCAGAGTTGAGAAGCTGATTCGTCCGGCTCAGAAGCTGTCTGAGTGGGAGAAAGAGAAGTATGTACATGATTTTATCTGTGAAAATATCCGCTATGACAAACTGAAAAAATCATATTCCCATGAAATTATCGGACCGTTGGGGCAAGGCGTTGGTGTTTGTGAGGGAATCGCAAAAGCAGTAAAGGTTTTGTTAGATGCACTGGGAGTCTGGTGTGTGATTGCAATCTGTGGAAATAATCCTGAGAAGGGAATTAAGTATCGCCACACATGGAATATTGTAAAAATAGGAGGTACATATTATCATCTGGATGCGACCTTTGATAATACCCTGGGGAAAGATCGTGAGACTTCTGAAATCCGCTATGATTATTTCAATCTGGATGATTCACAGATTTTCAGGGATCATGAGCCTCTTATTGCGCCGGCGCCTCACTGCGGTGATCATGAGCACTTTTACTATAAGGAGAAGAAGCTTTCTTTTACTAAGAAAGAGGATGTGTATAAACGTTCTTTGCAGGCGGCGAAGAAAGGCAGGGTACTTATTTTTCACTGGAGAGGCGGTTATCTGACAAAGGAAGTACTGAAGGAATTGCTGGAGCTTATCCGGAAAGCAGGAGATGAGAAAGACAAAACAGCAATGGTCAGCATAAACTGGCCGCAGGCAGTTATTCGTGTTCAGTATACGGATATGCAGGTACAGGAGAGTGTGACAATAGAGGAAGCGAATGAAGGGGAAAAATAGATGTAATAAACAGCTTAACTTTTTCCGTGTGAGGATAGAGCAGGAACAGTATGATAAGGCAATAATTTTGTTTGAGGGACTTCCAAGAGATTATGAAGATGTCAGAAATAATTTCAGGGAATAAGGGTGAAATAAATGAATCAAAATTGCATGATTACACGAGAAGCAGCGTTGGAATTCGGTTTATCATTTCAGAATACATATACGGAAAGACCTTTCCGTGATCAGAACTGGCAAGTGGTAAGAGCGAGGGAAAACAAAAAAATTTTTTTATGGATCTATGAACGAAACGGTTATGTTAATCTGAATGTAAAAGCAGATCCGAAGTGGCGTGATTTTTGGCGAAGTGCCTATGAATCTGTACAGGCTGGTTATCATCAGAATAAGGAACATTGGAATACCATTATTCTAAATGGGACGGTACCGGATAAAGATATTAAAAGAATGATATCCGAAAGCTATGATCTCGTAACATACAGCCCGACAAAGAAGATTTATGAGGCAGTGAAGCAAATTCCGAAAGGATGCGTTGCAACTTATGGTCAGGTTGCCGAAATGGCAGGGAATCCGAGAATGTCGAGAGCGGTAGGGAATGCCCTCCATAAGAATCCGGATCCGGAGCATATTCCCTGTTATCGGGTAGTGAATTTCAGAGGAGAACTGTCAGGGGCTTTTGCCTTCGGCGGTAAAGATGTACAGAAAAAGCTACTGGAAGCAGATGGAATTGAGGTTGTCAATGGAACGGTGGATTTAAAAAAATATGGATTGACGCAAAGAGATGATAAACTGTGAGAAAACAGATACGGATGATTACCTATTTACCTTATTATCATTTGGATGCTGCTTTTGATAACGGCCTGAGAAAGGATTACGGAAATTCTGAAATCCGATATGATCATTTTTATTATAAAGAGAAGAAGCTGTCTTTTACCAGACAGGAATTTTGTAATACTCATCAGTTTATTGATCTTCGGCTGACATTGGAAAAAGATGGAAGCGGGTGCCTGTCACTGCGTGACAATGGGGTGAAATTTAATCCCCTGGAATACAGAAACAGGGATACACAATATGGACTTGCTATTATCAGGGGGATTTCAGAGAAAATAGATTACCATTATGTGGCATCCATGAATTGTCTGAATGTGATGATCAGGTGAAGGATCATATATGAGGAATATGAAATGAATTACAGGAATGTAAAAATATCACAAGATGCGAGGATTGCGAAACAGTCAGTAATTGTGGGAGATGTAACAATTGGGCGTGACAGTTGTGTTTTATATTATGCTGTGATCCGGGGCGATGATGCACCGGTTGTGATCGGTGAGGAGTCAAATATTCAGGAGAATTGTACGATTCATGTAAACCATAACAGACCGGTATATATTGGAAATAATGTGACTCTAGGGCATAATGCTGTGATCCATGGCTGTACCATCGGTGACAGAACTTTGATCGGAATGGGAGCGGTAATCCTTGATGGAGTAAAGATCGGAAAGGACTGCATTATAGGTGAAGAAAGCCTGGTTACCAAGAATACTGTGATACCGGATGGTTCTCTGGTAATGGGCAGTCCGGCCAGGATCAAACGAAATCTCACCTGGGAAGAGAAGCTTGGTATTATGGAGAACAGTAAGGAATATGTAACGGTATCTCTGGAAATGAAAGAACAGGGTGTGTTATAGAAAAAAGAAAGTCCGGCAGAAAAAAACAAGTAATATGTTGAGTTAGAGCTTGAATGAAAAAGTAAATTCTACATTCTAATATACCTTGATTTTATGCGGG
>ENA-ORLW01002899-ORLW01002899.1-human-gut-metagenome-genome-assembly--contig:-NODE-2899-length-14296-cov-4.418665_pt1 | contig 14296 bp, 6 predicted proteins | sample MGYA00243017_ERZ508829 | MGnify/ENA primary metagenome ERZ508829 (study PRJEB26277, sample SAMN04329776) | human gut metagenome | biome: human-associated habitat | host: Homo sapiens | place: USA...
TGGTTCCGCAAGCACCTCTGCGTCCGCTTCAGCTGACTTGACAACTTCTTCAGCAGCCGTCGGCGTTTCCAGCGCTTCCGCCGAGACCTCGGGCTTTACACTCTTCGAAGCCGGCTCCGTCGGCACTTCTGCCGCCTCATCCGCCGCTTTTTCCGAACACTGCAGAGCAGCCTCGTCAGCATGCGTTTCTGCCTCATTGGCTACTGATGCAGCGGGGGCAACATATTCCCGACCTTCTAGCGCCGCAGCCACTTTAGGAAGCAGTTCCTGAGCGCGGGCGGCATTGAGAACGCCTACACGCAAACGGCGCCAAAGAATATCCTCGGCAGTACAGGCTCCTTCGAAGTCACGCGCATAGAGGGCATATTCAATCACCTTGGCATCATTCTCAGGTCCCTGACAAGCCGCTTCTTCAATGGCTTCAGGATTAAACGTTTCGTCCACGAGAATCGGCAGATCCTTCGTGATGCAAAGCCGAGGCTCAATAAGATGACGCAGCGTTGCCTCGAGCATGGCATCCTCGGCCATTCGGCGGTACGACGTCCATTTGCCGCCCGCAATCGTGATCATGTTGCCGAATTCCGCAATGACGGAATGGCTTCGCGAAGCCTGAGCGGTTGAGGCTTGACCTGCCGGCACCCGCAGAAGCGGACGCAGACCAGCAAAAGCAGCAAGCACGTCGCTGCGATAAAGAGGCTTTGCCAGATACCCAGAAGCCGTCTCGAGAATAAAGGCAATCTCGTCTTCTGACGGCTGCGGATCGAACTCTGCCTCGCGGACCTCAACATCTGTGGTGCCGAGAAGTACTGCGTTGTGCCAAGGAATAGCAAACAACACGCGGCCATCCCGTGTTTTCGGGATCAGCATGCCTGCATCTCCCGGCAGGAATGAACGGTCGACGACAACATGAGTCCCGCGGGAGAACCGCAGAAGCTGCGCAGCCTGCGGATCTGCGAGACGACGAATCTGATCCGCCCAGACACCCGCACAATTGAAAACCATCTTGGTGCGGATGCGGTGCGATTCACCGGTGTGCTTATCTTCGACCGTCACCGACTGAATCAGACCGCCGATCCGTTCAAGTCCGACCACCGGCATGTAATTGAGGCAAACGGCTCCGTGTGTGGCTGCTGTACGAATGAGCGCTATGTTGAGGCGCGCGTCATCGAATTGAGCATCGAAAAACTCCACGCCGCCTAAGAGCCCCTCGGTTTTGACGCCGGGGAGCACTTTTTCAGCTTCTTCGGGCTTAAGCATCCGCGTACGGCCAATCTGATCCTTCCCAGCCATTGCGCCGTAAAAACCAAGACCGGCCATGTAGATCTCACGCTCCCACTTTTTAAAGCAGGGCAGCACAAAAGGTTCGGCATGCACGAGCTGCGGGCAGTTGTCAATCAGACGCTTGCGTTCAACCAGCGCATCGTGCACCAATCCCCAGTCTCTGGGATTTTTTAAATAACGCACGCCTCCGTGGATCAGCTTTGTCGAGCGCGACGAGGTTCCTGCGGAAAAATCCTGCGCTTCCAGAAGCAGCGTTTTGAGCCCGCGCGAAGCAGCATCAAGCGCAACGCCGGCGCCGGTAGCGCCGCCGCCTACAACCACGACGTCCCAAACGGGGTCCTGCATAATCGATGCCAGAGCTTCTGTGCGGTTGAGCCCTTTGACGGTCGGTTTTACTTCTGCTGCTGCCATATCACTGGTTCCATTTGCGGGCACGGCCGACGGCTCGAGCCCATTGGTTCATCAAAAATCCTCTCTGATCTTCATTCATCACAGGTTCAAAGACCCGCTCAGCCCGCCAGAGTGAGGCAATTTCGTCGGTACTTTGCCAAAAGCCCGACGCCAGTCCAGCCAAAAACGCGGCTCCTAATGCCGTCGTTTCCGTCTGAGCCGGTCGAATAACAGGGACGCCGGCAATGTCAGCCTGCATCTGCATGAGGAGATCATTTCTTGCTGCGCCCCCATCAACGCGAAGTTCCCGCACTGGGCGTGTTGCATCCTTGGCCATAGCCGTGAGCACTTCTGCGCTTTGAAAAGCTATCGCCTCTAATGCTGCCCGAGCAATATGTGCCCGAGTGGTTCCGCGAGTGAGACCAATAAGCATGCCTCGAGCATCCGGATCCCAATAAGGGGCGCCCAGGCCAACAAACGCCGGGACAAACCACACACCGCCCGAGTCAGGCACTTCGCGGGCAAGCGCTTCGATTTCCGAAGCGGATTTAATAAAGCCCATTTGGTCGCGAAGCCATTGCACGACTGCACCGGCAATAAAAACACTGCCTTCGAGCGCATATTGAGTCGGCGCGCAGCCAAGCTTCCAGGCAGCGGTGGTAATCAGTCTGTTTTCACTTGGGCGAGGCTCCCCGCCGACATTCATCAGCAGGAATCCACCGGTGCCGTAGGTGTTTTTCACGGATCCCGGTGCGAAACAGGCTTCGCCAAAGGCCGCAGCCTGCTGATCTCCGGCAACGCCTGCAATCGGGACAGCGGCACCGAAAAGCGACGGATGCGTGCAGCCGACCACACCGGAACTCGGTTCGATGCGCGGCAGCATGGCTCGAGGAATGCGAAAGATGTCGAGCAATTCGTCATCCCACTGACCGCTGCGGAGGTCGCACAACAGCGTTCTGGAAGCATTGGTCGTATCGGTGACGTGCTCGGCACCGCGCGTTAAATTCCAAATGAGCCAGCTGTCCATCGTGCCAAACAGGATTTCGCCTTTTTCCGCTCGCTGGCGGGCACCTGGCACATGATCGAGCAGCCATTCGATTTTCGTGGCAGAGAAGTATGCGTCCAGCCTTAAGCCGGTCTTGCCGCTCACCAAAGGACCAAGCCCCTGAGCCTCCAGGGCCTCAACGCGATCGGCCGTTCGACGATCCTGCCAAACAATCGCAGGGGCGATGGGTTCTCCCGTAAAGCGATCCCATAGAACGGTTGTTTCACGCTGGTTTGTAATGGCGATTGCCGCAACACTCTTAACATCCGCGCCGGCATGCTCAAGCGCCCTGCGGGCAACGGCATACTGCGCAGACCAAATTTCACGTGCATCATGCTCGACCCATGCCGGTCGAGGATAGCTCTGCCGGAACTCCTGCTGCGCAAGGGCCGCCACCTCACCCGCAGCATCAAATAACAGTGCGCGGGAGCTGGTAGTGCCTTGATCGAGCGCAAGAATGTACTGAGGCATGTAAATGGAGCGAAAAACAGAAAGCCCCGAGAGATCCCGGGGCTTCCTTGGAACGAACGGGACAATACATATCCCATTCTAAGAGTGATTAGGGCCGCCGCCCCTTAAGAACTTTTCCGACGTAATGGAAAGCTGCATCAAGCATTAACGGGCGCTTCAGCCAAAATCCAACCGACAAAACTTACTTGTCGGCCTTGTCCTCTTCGGCAGACACTTCGTTGCTGCCTTCCGTGTCGGCATCATCGGCACTGTCGGCCGCGACGTCACCGTATTCGGAATCCTCTACATCGTCGTCATCGATATCGGTCTCGCCGAAGATTTGAGCGGCAGTGGCGGGTTCGAGTTCTGCGTTCGACGTCTCTGCAGCGGCCTGCGGGAATTTCACAGTGCGAGCAGCATCGATCAGGAGGCGCAGAGCCTGGTTGACCGCTTCGGGACTGCCAAAGAAATCGGCGATGTCCGAATCAATCTTGACCATGGCATTGCGGGCAAATTCAGAGCGTTCGGCAAAGCGGCGCGTATCGTAGGCACGAGCGCGCGGTCCCGAACGGGTGCCGAAATCCTGACGCGGTCCGTCAAAGCGATTGCGGAAAGGCTTCTTGTTGTCAAAACGCGGACGGTCACCAAAATCGCGGCGAGGACGATCGCCGAAATCGCGCCGTTCAGAGCGGTCAAAGCGATCAAAACGAGGACGGTCGCCAAAAGGCTTACGGTCACCGAAGTCGCGGCGCGGACGATCACCGAACTCGCGGCGATCAGAGCGTTCTTCACGGTCGAAGCGGTCAAAACGGCCAAAGCGGCGGCGTTCTCCGCCCTCATCGCCATCAAAAGAACGGCGCAGACCTTTGTCCTGCCAGGGCTTACGATCCATCATGGTTTTTCCTTTAAATATCAATAAAAATCGCGCTTTCCATTCAATAGCATGCCGGTCAAAGCGCATTTAGGGTTTCAAAAAATCAGCGTCTTATTGCTCAGGCTGGACAGGTCGGTTTCGCGGTTGATTGCACTGCGTGCTGCAACTGCACGTTAAAAAAACTCGACGCCTCAAAACGACAAGGCCGTCGAAAGAGTGGAAACGAATAAATCCACGTGCACCATTCATTATTCAGGCACACGCTGCCTCAGGTTCATCCCGGGCATTCAATCAAAACAATCTGGCTGGGCGGAGACCGGCCGAAGAACCCCATTAGAAATGCTGCGCACTGCTAATGAACGTCGGCAACGCACGAATCAAAAATCTTCAACGACGGCTCAGAGCATCTTTAGTATGCATTTAAAAAGTTGTCTCTTAGCCGTCATCAACGGTCAACCCGCATAAACAGGCCGCATGCTTGGCCTATCGTGCGCGAGCGCTATTTTACCCGATTGCACTTGACCATACACGGAATATTCGGCCACCTGTCGACTTGGGATAAGCTCCAATCATCCGCCCATCTCAGAGCGGGCGGAAAACTATACACTTAAAGCAAGAGGAAGGAACGCATTACACAAGCAATACGATTCCATCTTCTGCAGAAAACAATAACCAAAAGCGAGGTTCCTATATGACCGCTCAGATCGTCTTTCATGGCATCAATCGCTCTGCCGCCGTTGAAGCGGCTGTGAATGAAAAGCTCGAAGGGCTCGCAAAGTTCGACAACCAAATCGGACCCTGCAAGGTTACGGTGACACAGGAAGGGCACCAAACGATGGGACCTTTCACCATCCGTGTGGATCTCGTCGCATCCGGGCGCAATTTGATCGTTACACGCACGAATCAGGACGTCATGGCTGCCCTTACGGAATCGTTTGATACGATCCGCCGCAGCGTAGTTGAGGAAGCCGACAAGCGCCGTCAGCATTGATTAAGCGGCGCAGCAGAAATAGCGGCCGGTAAAGCCGCTTGCAGCCGATCTTGCCGCACGAACGAGTACGTGCGGGAGATCGGCTTTATTTTGTGCAAAATATTAATGCGGCAGTAACGAAAAAGCCCGCAGCAACACACCTGCGGGCTTTGGGCGTCATATTGGCGTCCCCACGGGGATTCGAACCCCGGTACCGACCGTGAAAGGGTCGTGTCCTAGGCCTCTAGACGATAGGGACCCTAGAAACTTGGTGGAGGATAGCGGGATCGAACCGCTGACCTCTTGCATGCCATGCAAGCGCTCTCCCAGCTGAGCTAATCCCCCCTGAATTGAGAAAAGAGATTATGCCGATGGAATCTATTTTTAGCAAGAAAAATAATGCATAAATTTACAATTTGTTTCATACATCTATTAACAGCCCCTCCACGACCTCTCGCACAGAGAGCTGGCGGATTCGCTACGCTTGTCACTGCATATTGATGCGCAGACAGATGAAGGAATCATGCCGCAGCAGACCCAAAAACCAGCCGTCCGCCGACAACCGCAGCAGCAGCCGATGCCGCACCGGCCATCCGTATTCGCGGCGCCGCGCAAAACAACCTCAAGCACCTCAATCTCGATATTCCTATCGGCAGCTTCACGGTAGTCACCGGTCTCTCGGGCTCCGGGAAATCATCGCTTGTCTTTGACACGCTTTATGCAGAAGGACAAAGACGCTACGTTGAAACTTTCAGCCCCTACGCCCGACAATTCCTCGACCGCATGGACCGGCCGAAAGTCGATGCCATAGATGGTGTCCCGCCCGCTATCGCTATTGATCAAAACGCTGTTATCCGCACATCACGCTCGACCGTTGGCACGATGACAGAGATCAATGATCGCTTGAAGCTTCTGTTTGCCCAAAAGGCAGAGGTTTATTGCCCTCACGACGGTGCACATGTTGCGAATTTCACACCGGCGAAAATTTGGGAAGATTTTAGGAACCGAATAAACGCCGAGGGGCTTTTGGAAGCCAAAGCCGCGGTAGCTTTTGAACGCCGCGTACCGCACTCCATGCCGCTCGAGGAAGCCCTCGCCGCCCTTTCTGCGCAGGGTTTCACACGCATCCTCACACAAAAAGAAACCCCGGACGCGGTAACGCTTACCGTTGCCGCCGATCGCTTCCGCCCGAGCACTGTCGAACGAGCGCGGGCCATGGAAGCGCTTGAAACCGCTCTGGAGAAGGGAGCGGGCGAAGTCATTTTTTGGGTTGAAAAAGAAGGAATCTGGACGCCTGTTGGACGCTGGCGTCGCGGACGCATCTGCCCGGAATGCGGTGAAAAATTCCATGCTCCCCGTCCTTCGGATTTCAGTTTCAATTCCCCCGTCGGGGCCTGTCCCGTTTGCCGCGGATTCGGCCGAGTGATCACCACCGACCTGAATCTCGTCATCCCAGACCGTACCAAGAGCTTACTCGAAGACGCCGTCAAGCCTTTTTCCACGCCGACCTTCCGCGAATGCAAGGAAGAGATGCTCAACGCCTGCCGGCTAAACAACATACCGCTCACTCAAGCCTACGAAGATTTGTCTGAAGATGCGCGCCGCTTCATTGAAGAAGGGGACCCGCACTGGTCGGGGGACTGGCAGCATCAGTGGTACGGTATTCGCCGTTTTTTTGAATGGTTAGAAACCAAAAACTACAAAATGCATGTTCGCGTGCTGCTCGCCCGTTACCGCAGCTACCACACCTGTGAAGCCTGCGGCGGCGCACGCCTACTTCCAGAAGCATTGGTCTGGCGATTAGGCACGATTGACGATCGTCAGAATGCTGCCGCCGCCCTCGGCAGCGACATGCCTTCCGTGGAACCCATCGTGACTGGCCAACAGCTTTCCCCAGCTGCTTACAAACGCCTTCCGGGTTTCAATTTCCACGAGCTTATGCTTTTGCCTGTCAGCGAGCTGAGACATTTCTTGGAACGTCTTGCCGGCAGACCGCACGATGAGGCTGAAGATCTCGTGCTGCGCGAAGCGCTCTCGCGAACACAGTTCCTTTGTGATGTAGGTCTGAGTTATCTAACGCTCAATCGGCAGGGGCGTACGCTTTCCGGCGGCGAAGTACAGCGCGTAAACCTTACGACGGCGCTGGGCACCAATCTCGTCAACACGCTCTTTATCCTCGATGAACCCAGTATTGGTCTCCACCCTCGAGATATGGACCGTGTCAACGCAATCTTGCGGCGCCTGACATCGGCCGGCAATACACTCGTAGTGGTTGAACACGACCCTCAAGTGATGCTTGCCGGCGAGCGACTCATTGATTTAGGTCCCGGGGCTGGAGCTAATGGCGGTCAAATCATTTATGAGGGATCGACCCGCGGCGTACTCTGCGCCGCTACAGAAACTGGCGCTTATCTTTCGGGGAAAAAACGCATTAGCCGCAAAGCGCTTCCCATTGACGATCAGACGCCTTTTTTCTGTATTGCCCACGCCAAGCTCAACAATTTGAAGGACATCTCTGTACGCTTCCCTGTTGGGCGGCTGATTGCTGTCGCCGGCGTCTCCGGATCTGGGAAGTCATCGCTCATCGCCGAAACGCTTGTTCCCCTTATGGCTCGCACGCTGGGAACGGCCAACAGTGCCGCGAGCAGCGCCGGCGAAGACGCGGGCGATATTTCTTCCGCCGTTCTTTCCGGCGATCTGCCGTCCTCCGTGGAATTTGTTGACCAGAGCTCGCTCGGCCGTACAGCTCGCGGCAATCCAGCCAGCTACACAGGCGTATTCACATCGATACGCGAATTTTTCGGCACCAGTTCAGAGGCCGCAGAGGCTGGAGCCTCACCCGCGGATTTTTCCTTCAATTCCGGCAAAGGACGATGCCCGCACTGTGCGGGAACGGGATGGGAGCACGTTGAGATGCAGTTCCTGTCCGACATTTACCTTCCCTGCCCCGTCTGCCGCGGCCGTCGCTGGCAGGACTGGATCCTTGCCGTTCGTCCGGAGCTTGACGACGGGGTACGGCGTTCGATTGACGAAGTGCTGGATCTTACGGTTGAAGAAGCCGCCGCTGCCTTCGCCAATCATCCGGCCATTATGAAGTCTCTGTCGCTGCTGTCACTCACTGGATTGGGATATCTCAAGCTCGGGCAGCCGCTCTCCACCTTGTCTGGCGGTGAAAGACAACGCCTCAAGCTTGCTGCGCGTATTGCCGAAGGCATCCCGCAAAAACATCGCCGTTCAGATGCAGCATGGAACGGACCGCTTTTTGTTTTTGATGAACCGACGACGGGGCTGCATTTTGCCGATACGGCGAAGTTGGTCGACATCTTTGACCGACTGACGCATTTAGGTGCCACCGTTATTGTGATCGAGCACAATCTTGACGTGATCGGCGCAGCCGATTGGGTAATTGAACTCGGCCCCGACGGCGGCGCAGCCGGGGGCAGCCTTATTTTTGCCGGAACCCCCGTCGACATGACCGCTCAGGGAACTCTCACAGGAAAGGCCTTGTCTGCCTGGCGAAGAGCACAAAACGGCGATCAATCGCGTGAAGATTTTTTCAACTTGCCGCCGCTCAATCCGACCCGGAACGCCGATACGCTGGCAAGAGAAGCCAGCGCCATCGTTATTGAAGGCGCTAAAGAACACAATCTGAAGAATCTTTCCGTAGACATCCCTCGCGATGTCTTTACGGTCATTACAGGCCCTTCAGGATCGGGCAAATCGACGCTCGCCTTCGATATCGTTTTTGCGGAGGGCCAGCGCCGATATCTTGAAAGCTTGAATGCCTACGCACGTTCCATGGTGCAGCCGCCCCCAGAACCCGATGTTTCCAGCATTCGGGGTATTCCGCCCACTGTAGCCATTGAACAGCGCACAACACGCGGAGGACTGCGCTCTACCGTCGCTACGATGACGGAGATTTATCATTTTCTTCGGCTTCTCTATGTCAAACTGGGTACCGAATATTGCCCAAACTGCGGTATTCCTGTTGAGACACAGACGCCCGGATTGATCGCTTCTCGACTAAAAACGCAGTTCCGCGAGGGACGAGTTGCACTCCTCACACCGATAGTGGAGTCCCGCAAGGGCATTTTCCAAAAAGAGCTTCTGACACTGCGCCAGAAGGGCGTAACGACCGTTCGCGCGGACGGCCGATTTCTAACACTCGATCCCGAGTTGCCGAAACTCGCCCGCAACAGCCTCCACACCATCGAAGCGCTTGCCGGCTTTGTGGATGCAGCCGCCCCGGCCGCCGACATTGAAGAAACACTCCAGACAGCGCTTAACCTTGTCGGAGCAACGCATCTTTGCGTCGTGCGTGCAGAACTGGTCGCACCAACACCTGCGGGCGCTCCCGCACTCACTATCCCTGCCGCGGACACTGCCTTCTATTCGCTCGATCGGGCTTGTCCGAAATGCGGGCTCAGTCTTCCCGAACTCGACCCTCGGCTCTTCTCCTACAACTCTGAAATGGGCGCCTGTCCCAAGTGTTCCGGTTACGGCATCATCACCGATGCCATTCGAAAGGCCATTCGCAAGGGAGAGGCAATGGGAAGCGAAATGCACGCCGCTGACGAGACAGAAATCATCTGCCGCGCTTGCGGAGGTACGCGCCTCAACCCCATCGCAAGGAATGTCCGCTGGGCCGGCAAAACCATTCCAGAGGTCTGCGCCATGACAGCTCAAGAAGCATCGTCATGGTTTGAGAATCTAGAGCTCGACGATCGCAGCCGAACCATTGCCAATGATGCACTGCTTGAAATACGTTCCCGGCTCAATTTCTTGACTGAAGTCGGACTCGAATATTTGACGCTTGACCGCAGCGCTCCCACGCTTTCGGGCGGCGAAACACAGCGCATTCACCTGGCCAGCCAGCTGGGTACGAATCTCCGCGGGGTCTGCTATGTCTTGGATGAACCGACGATTGGCCTGCATCCTCGCGACAACGCGATGCTCCTTTCTGCCATTGAACGATTAACCCAGAAAGGCAACACGCTTTTAGTGGTTGAACACGATGAAGAGACCATCCGCCGTGCAGATCACATCATTGACATTGGCCCTGGTGCCGGCATTCGCGGCGGGCGTCTGATGGGCCAAGGCACGGTTGAAGACCTCGAAGCCAACCCCGATTCACCCACCGGGCGAATGCTGGCACATCCGTTGCCCCATACCGGCACTCCCCAAAGACGCGTGAAGTTAAACGATCCAGAATTGAAAACGCTCGTCTTCCGCGGTATCCAAGCTCGTAATCTGCAAATTGATGAAATCACCGTGCCGCTGCAGCGCTTCACGGTAGTTACCGGAGTATCCGGCTCAGGAAAATCTACCTTCTGCCGTGAAGTCCTTTTCGCGAATCTAAGCCGCCGCCTTAAAGATGCCCAGGCTCCGTTGGTGGGCACCGATCAGCTGACTGGATTCGAAAATGTCGGTCGCGTATTAGAGGTTGACCAAACGCCAATCGGAAAAAACTCTCGCTCCTGCCCTGCTACTTATGTCGGCATCATGACGGCAATTCGCGATCTGTATGCTGCCACCAATGAAGCTCAGGCTCGAGGTTACGATGCCTCACGCTTCAGCTTCAACAAGGCTGTCGGCGCGTGTCCTGTTTGCGCCGGACAGGGACTGAGAACCGTGGAGATGAACTTTCTCCCTGACGTCAAAGTACTTTGTGAAGCCTGTGCAGGGAAGCGATTCAATCCGGAAACGCTGGAAGTGCTGTGGCGCGGCAAATCCATCGGAGACGTATTGGAAATGGAAATTGACGAAGCTGTAGATTTTTTTGCTTCAATGCCGTCAATTGCCTATCCGCTCAAGTTAATGCAGGACGTTGGACTGGGTTATCTAACCCTAGGGCAGCCTTCGCCCACCCTTTCTGGCGGTGAAGCTCAGCGACTCAAGCTCGTCACTGAACTAGCCAAAGTTCGTACAGACGGATCGTTTGCTGCACGTGCGCCGCACACGCTCTATGTCCTTGATGAGCCCACGGTCGGACTGCATATGACTGATGTGGATCGGCTCTCCAAAGTACTTTCACGACTTGTAGATGCCGGCAGTACTGTTGTCGTCATCGAACACAATCTCGACATAGCGGCTGACGCCGACTGGATCATCGACCTGGGCCCTGAAGGCGGCGCCAAAGGCGGTAAGGTGGTTGCTCAAGGATCGCCGAAAATGATTGCCCGAAAAAACACCGCCACCGGCATTGTTCTAAAGGCTTTCCTTGCCGAGCATAAGCCAGTCAAATCGGCATAGCCTGTCAGGCGCTGGCAGACGAACCGCCTATTGCCCAGATGGCAATAGGCGGTTCACAAAAGCTTCTGAATCAGCGGCGCTCAAGCCACCAAAGTGAAAGCGCTGCGGCAAAACACATCAATATAGAAGGCAGAGCTGCCATCAGCGCAGGCGGCATGCTGGATAGAACACTCAGGTACAGGAAAATGTTGTTGAGCGCGTAAAACGCAATACCTACAAGTACGCCGCAGAAGATCTTTACGGCCATACCACCCGAACGCGCGTTCATATAAGCAAACGGCATAGCCACCGCGAGCATCACGAGACAGATGAATGGATAAAAGGCTTTAGACCAGAAAACGGAAACATAGTGCTCAGTGTCCTGATGCACCTGATCAAGATGCTCAATAAAGCGGTTAAGTTCATCCATTGACATGCGATCAGGCTTTGTCGTCATCACGCTGAGAATATCGGGATTAACGGTAGAGGTCAGCTTCAGCGCGTCGACGTGTTCTGTCGTCACACTTCCCTGCTGAGGCGCATCCTTCGTTGCCGTCACCGCAGGGTAGTGAATGATCACTGCGTTGGTAAGCTCCCAGCCCGTACCCGTCCAACGACCGCTTTCGGCACGAACCAAGCGGAGCAGCCGGCCATCGTCACGATTGAATTCAAACATACGCCAGGCCCCCGTCAGCTGCCGATCAGAGGCTGAGAGGTTGCGTACGTTGATATAGCGTTCAACCCGACCGTCCTCGGGCGAATTAATAACGTCTCGTACCCAAGCACCAGATGCAAATCCGCGGATCGACAATGATGCATTGGTTCCCGAACGCACTTCTTGAGCAAAACGCTGAGCTGCAGGGGCTACGATCTCGCCTAATCCGTATGTCGCCAGCACGCAAATAACCCCCGGAATAAGCAAGGACCGTGCAAGGCGCCACGGAGAGCATCCGGATGCGCGAAGAACAGTGAATTCTGAAGTGGATGCCCACTTTGACATCGTATAAACCGATGCAAGCAAAACTGCGAGCGGCATCACTTCATAAGCACGCGACGGCAGCGTCAGTGAAGTCGTCAAAAAGGCTCTGCCAATGGTGTAGTCCGCGCCCAAATCATCCAATTGCCCAATCAGATCGAAAAACGCAAAAAGTGCAATAAGTACGATCAGTACAAAGATCGTTGAAAGCAAGATGTCTTTGGCAAACTGCCGAGAAATGACGCTCATGCTTCACCTCCCTTGGAGCGGTGAGCCAGCATTTCTCTAAGCCGCCAAGCAGAGCACCAGCTCGGCAGCCAACGAGTCATCCAAGTACGGCGTATAAAAAGAACGACCGTCAAAATCAAGAGACTTCCGTTCAGTACTGCGTAACCGCTCCAGAAAGTCAGCGCCTGCTGCTCAATCTTTGTTTCGACAATAGAAAGTGCATTCAAATAGAGAATAAAAACGAGCGCAGCCATCAACAGATTCAGACTGCGTCCTGCCCGCGGTGAAGTACAAGAAAGCGGAATAGCGAGAAGTGCAAGCAAAAGTGCGGCTACGGGCCATGAGAAACGCCAAAGCAGTTCTGCTTGATGGTCTGGTGTCGGAGATGCGATTAAAAGCGCAATCGGCATGGAACTGGTTTTGGTAGAGGCAAATGCACGATCAATGCGAATATCCAGACGTACACCGTAACTGCCAAACTCAACAATTCGTGTTTTGCCAGAGTCAGTTTGGGCCTCATAACGACGACCATTGCCAAGAACGACGTAGCGATCCCCCTCCGCATTCACCTCAATAGTGCCTTTTTCGGCAGTAACGACGGATTCTTTCCCCCAATCGCCTTCAGCCATAAAGACATTTCGGACTTGATTTCCGCCTTCCTCGGCGGACTCTACGAAGAAGACGCGTTTGCCGCCCATGGCTTCAATAAAGCGTCCAGGCGCAATAGCATTCACATCTTCACGTGCAGATACGCTGTTGCGCAGCCGATCGGTTTCAGCCCGAGCCCAAGGCGAAATAACAATCGAGAGCAGTGCAATAACAACAACGATCGGAAGCGCAAACTTAACTGTCGGTTCGATCCAAGACAGAATAGAACGGCCTCCAGATGAAAACCAGACGACCATTTCATTGTCTTGCCAAGAACGCATCAGAATCATCAGTGTCGCAATGAAGAGCGAAGCTGCAAGCAGCGGAGGCAAATTCACTAATGCGTTGTAAAGCACTAGCTGCACAACCGTTCCATGCTCAATAGAGCCGCCAGCGGCCATATTGAGAAATCTAACCATGGCGACAGCAAGCACGATCGTGAAGAGCACCGTGAATACGGCTCCGGCGAGGTTGGCTAATTCAGCAATCAAGGAGCGCTTGAAAATCATCTCGTCTACTTCACCATCAGCGCACTATAAATACATGAATCCAGCATCCGACAATTATGAACGCCGATTCAAGCAAAGATATTGATTGTATAGAGCTTCCCTGCAGAACGAAAGTCTGACAGTACCCTCTTGACAATACGTTTCTTAAATCCATAGCGAAAACCCCCGCAGACCGAAATCTGCGGGGGTTCGTATAGGGAGCCTGGCGATGACCTACTTTCACTGGAAATACAACCAACTATCATCGGCGCAGAGGCGTTTCACTGTCCTGTTCGGAATGGGAAGGAGTGGGACCGCCACGCTATGGTCACCAGGCTTAAAAAGGGCGGAAAAGTAAAGCACTCTTCTTTCGGGGCTGCGATGCAGTCACCATCCAATTCGCTTGAAGTCTTCTTTGAACTTCCTGTTCAAGGCTTCACGGTTATAGGATCAAGCTTCACGAGCAATTAGTATTGGTCAGCTCAACGCCTCACAGCGCTTGCACATCCAACCTATCAACGTCCTGGTCTCGAACGACTCTTCAGGGAGGTCAAAGCCTCCAGGAAGACTTATCTTCAGGCAGGTTTCCCGCTTAGATGCTTTCAGCGGTTATCCTTTCCCCACATAGCTACCCGGCGATGCCACTGGCGTGACAACCGGTACACCAGAGGTGAGTCCACTCCGGTCCTCTCGTACTAGGAGCAGCCCCCGTCAA
>ENA-ORLW01002900-ORLW01002900.1-human-gut-metagenome-genome-assembly--contig:-NODE-2900-length-14271-cov-2.454770_pt1 | contig 14271 bp, 10 predicted proteins | sample MGYA00243017_ERZ508829 | MGnify/ENA primary metagenome ERZ508829 (study PRJEB26277, sample SAMN04329776) | human gut metagenome | biome: human-associated habitat | host: Homo sapiens | place: USA...
AGATCGAGGGCTTTGAGGGTGCGTCTGCCGACGAGACGCTGATTGGCGCCATCGTGCCCGAGGGTCAGAATCAGGCTGTCCAGGCCGAAGAGTTCAATGACGAGGTTCCCACTGCCGAGCCGGCGGAGGAGCCTGTCGCGGCCGAGCCCGAGCCCAGGCTCTATCGCAATGCCGCCGGCAACATCCGCTTTGGTTCGGATGCCATCCGTGCGCTCGGAATGCTTCCCGAGTCCTGCACGCTCGATTACGAGGAAGGCGAGGAGCCGACGTTTGAGCCCGAGCCTGCCCCCGTCGTGACTGCATCTGCGCCCGTTGTCGCCGTGGATGATGAGTCTGCCGCGGTTGCCGCTGCCGTTGCCGAGCCCGAGGCGGTGTCCGCGATCGATTCCGCGGCAGGACTGGACATTTTGGCTCCCGCCGCGCCGGCGCAAGACGTTACGGACGAGCCTGACGACGATTACGCTGAACAGCCGAGGCGCGTGTCTTACGAGAGCGATACTGATTTCTCGGCCGAGATTCCCGCGGCAACGCCCCATGCCGATATTGCATCCGCGTTCTCTTCGATTGGCGCCAGCGCTTCCAACTTCTTTAAGGGTGCGCTTGCAAAGGGCAAGAAATTTGTCGACGATTTCGAGGAGAATCGCGCTGCCGCACGCGAGGCTGCCGAGCAGGAGGCTATCGCTCAGCAGCAGGCAGCCGAGGCGGCACGTGAGCTCGCGGCGCAAGAGTTCGAGCAGAACGAGGCTATGCAGTCCGCGCCCGTCGAAGCCGCCGAAGCTACAACGTCCTTTGAGTCCCAGCAACCGGCGTCCGCGGATGTTGTTGAAGCGACGACGTCTTTCGAGGCTCAGCAGCACGTCGATAGCACCATGTCGTTTGATGCCGCGCAGTTCGATTCCACGATAACGTTTGAAAAACAGGGCACCTCGATTGCCGAGCCCCTTCCTGTTTCCGATGAGCAGGGCGACGCGGCAGACGATGACGAGCCTGTTGATGCTGCCGAAATCCAAGATGCCGCCGAGGACGAGCCCGTCGAGGCCAACTCTGACGAAGAGCAATACGCGGCAGCCGAGCAAGATGATTCGACCGAGGTCGAGCAGGAGGAAGTGCCTGCGGTTTCCGAGACTCCCGAGACGGATGAGTCGAGGCCTTATTCCACGCAGATTTTCACCATGCCGACCCCGAGTGGTTCCGGTGCCACGGTTGCCAATGTCGCTCCCACCCAGGACGAAACGGTCGATTCCCTTATGGCCCAGATTTCCTCCCAGGCATCGCCGCGCCCGCAGATGAATGTTCCCGATCCGGCGTCGGCACCGTCGCCTGCACCTTCCTCGTCTCCGCTGGCTTCGGTCCCCGATCCGTCGCTGCCGTCTATGAAGCAGGCAAACGTTGCGTCTCGCACGTCGCTGTTCGACCTTCCCGACCCCTCCGCACAGGTCAACGATCCCTTTGCTACTGCCCAGGGCCCCGAACCCACATCGGCACCCGTTGCGCCTCCTATGCCCGTTGCGTCGGGCGCACAGCCGATCGAGACCATTTCGGCTCCCGCCCCGGCGGCACCCAAGTCTCGTAAGCGCGGCCTGGGTGGTCTGTTCGGCCGTAAAAAGAAAAACGAGCAGGACAGCATGAGTGACTGGCTGGGCGTCGAAGACGATTACGATGCCAAGAAGTCCGGTCGCGGTATCGGTTCGTGGGATAACTTCGAGGACGATAACGATGGCTGGAAGGGTGGCGCTACGTCTTCCGATGGCGCTTCTTCCGAAGATATGCTCTCGGCTGTCGCCTCTATGGGCGATGATGAGCTGCTCGGTCACGATATCTGGTTTGTGGCAACGGGCGCCTCGGATTGTGATGGCGCTGGCATGAAGGCCTTCTTGGCTTCGCATCGCGATAAGCTCCGCGGCGTATTCTTTATCAATCTTGAATCCGTCGGCGCCGGTAGGCTTTCGGTGGTGACGGTCGAGGGCGAACAACAACTGCTCAAGGGCGATCGCCGCATCATGAACCTGGTCAGCAAGGTCTGCAAGTCGTTCCATGTCGATTGTGGCGCGCTCGAGATGCCCTATGCCAAGACCGATGCCTATGCTGCGCTCGAGGCGAGCCGCCGAGCCCTTACCATCGCCGGCGTGGACGGCACGCGTCTGGCTTGCGCTCGTACCGAGGACGACCTGCCCCACAATGTCAACCCGACGAACATTGCTACGGTATCCGAGGTCGTGACCGAGGTTATCCGCCGTTCGTAGACGGAGCTCTAAGGAGTCAACGTGTTTTCGTATATTAAGCGCCATTGGCCTGTCTACGTGATTTTGACCTTGATTGCCATTGCGTTAGGATTTGGGGCTGCCTACATCGTGGGCGCAAAGGGCTCGACCCCCGCCTCCGCAATCAGCGAAGAGGTGGAGCAAGAACAGAGTACGGGTGCTGATGGGATTCCTGAGTCCGAGCAAGCAATCGTTGATGGTGGATCTTCGTCTGCAGAGTAGATACGGCAATTTACATGATTGAAAGCGGGTGAGCCGGGGGACTGGCTCGCCCGCTTTTTGATCGCGCTAGCGCTTCTTTGGGATCGACCTAAGGCGAGCGAACCATAGGGCTGCGGCACCCGAGGTCAGGAACGCGGTGATGCAGGCGGCGATGGGAACTGCTCCTGTTGCCGGTAGGTCCTGCGGTAGGGTACAGCGTTGAATGACACAGTCCTCGTCATGTGACTCAAGTTTATCGCCGCCGCCGTTGCGGCAAAGATCGACGCGTGCGCTGTTGGTGAGTGCAGTTTGGGGCGTATAAGCCGACGTTGCCTGCATGTGCACGACTGCGCCCCGAGCGTCTGTGCCAAGGATTGCTTTGGCATCGTCAAGGTCGTCGTGCTCATCTTTGAGATCATCGCGGGTCCAAGAATCCGCATCGCTTCGAGTCGTAAAGTCGGCGGCTACCGCACCGTATTCAATTCGAATGCCCGTTACGACGGTATTGGGTGTAAGGTCGAGCTCTTCCGCCTCGAGTGTGGTGGATTCCGTGGTCGAGACATCCGCCTTCCAGAGGCGCCAGCCGTCGTAATCGACGAGGCGACAGTCCTCACCAAGGCTCTCTTTTACTTCGTCGGACTCAAGCCAAGGATTTTCGTGCCCATCGTCAAGTGTCGCGTTTGCCGGCTCACCGACGTCTGTCGAGTCCAACGGCGTCGTGCGATACCATACGTTGCACAGACCGTTGAGGTCGCCGATGGCGACGGGGGTTTCGATTGAGATGAATCTCGCTGTGCCGTCTTTGGCGCACTCAAGATCATCGGTAATCGTAAACTCATCAACCCAAGTAGCGGAATCGTTTCGAGCATCGATGGTATAGGAGAAAAGCCCATCACTATTGGTTTGCGTCGTGGCGCGGTTTTTACCATCGCCGTTAGCCAACAGGCCCTTTTCGATAGGTTGGACAAGTTCCTGACGCTTGTCGACCTGTCCCTTGATCTCGATGGGCGCATCCTTCATCGCGACGGTTTGGACTTCTCCCGTATCCTTTATTTCAAACGCTATTTCCTCGGCAAGGTCATAGGTCCGCGGAGACATCATTTCGCGCAACGAGTAGGTGCCGGGTGCAAGATGTTCGACGCGGTGTGGCTTGTCGGATGAGGTCCAGGAGTCTATTTCGGTTTTATCGGGACCATATAAGGTGAGTTGTGCGCCTTCCACTTCCTGCTCACCGCTTGCATCGACCTTGGAGATATCAACCTTGGTGTAATCGTCGGATACGTTAAGCCGTGCTTCTACAACGGGTGTTTTCTGGTCGGCATAAGTAAGGTCGACAATATGGGTTGTCCGATCGAGCAAGAAGCCTGCCGGCGCTTGAGTCTCGACAACCTCGTAGCGTGCGGTGCCAAGTCCCAGCGGGAGGTTGTCCGCGCGTGCTTCTCCAGTTTCATCCGTCGTGACGGTCGCGACAGTCTCACCGTCGAGCGCGGCAATGCTACCGTCGGGGCGCACGATATCACCCGAGGCACGGATCTCAAAGACGGCGCCCGCGAGGCTGCTGCCGTCTATGGCATCGGTTTTAACGATCCTGATGTTTCCGGTCGCGGCGTGGTCATAATACGAAGCGACTGCAACGGGCGTTAGGTTCATGTCGGCGGGTATGTTTACCTCGATCTCTTCGCCGACAAGATAGGGCTCTTTGGCCGAGGTTTCGCGTACATAATAGGTGCCCGGCACGAGCGATTCGGGCAGTGTGACGGTCCCGGTCGCGTCAGTCGTAAAGGTGTCCATTACGTCATGTGCTGGATACCAGCAAGTTTGTGAGACAGGTTCGTGATTGCTGTCGAGGAGATGGAAGGTGAATCCGGCTAGGGGAACAGAAGCGCCTGTTTGGGCATCGCGTTTTACAATCTGGAGATGCGTCGACAGAGCGTGGTTGTCCACGATATATTGAAGCTCGGCGCCGTCGGAAATCTGATTGGCCCCGACGGTCCATTCCCCTGCACGTTTAAAACCCTCGGGGACGGTTTCCGGAACCTCGCGAACCGTGTAGCCGGCACGGTCGTATGGGACGGCTCCGTGGACACCGGCGGGTCGCTTGCCTGTGCCGAACCATGCTTCGGGCTGATCTTTGGTGGAGGCAAAGCCATAGATGTTTGTGGTCAGTGTGCCAACAACCTGCTGAGAGCTGTTGCTGACAACCTCAAAGACAACACCACCCGCCGGCTGCTCCAGGCCGGATTGGTCGCTATTGCCGTAATCCTTGAATTTGGAAATCTCAAGGTTAAACGCAATGGGGATATCGGAAACGCGAGATTCGATCTCGACCACGCCTGAATCGCCGAGCTGGTCGGCTCCAACGGTATAGGTCCAGCTGTCGTTGGATGGCAGGTAGCCCTCGGGGGCTTTTGATTCGTAGATGGTAAAGGTTCCTAAGGGGACATCGGCGAGGGTGGCCCGACCGCTTTCGTCGGTCGTGAGGATTTGCGCCCATCCAGGGGTTGATTGCGACACACACGTGAACTCTGCTCCTGCGAGTGAAGAGCCTACCTGGGGGCCGGCATTCGTCGCGGTATCGAGTTTTACGATACGCAGGTTGATGGTGCCGGGCTGTTCATCAATGGCGCCCCGCCCGCCGTCATGCCCCGTGGTAAAGGCGATGCGATCGTGGCGGGGGACATAGCCGGCCGGCGCCTTCGTTTCAACTAGGTAGTATGCTGTGTTGGGCAGAAGTGTTGCTTGCGCCCGACCGTTGCTGTCCATCTGGATGGTGCCAACACGTGCGTCGCTGGCGCTCTCAAAAACATCGAATGTTGCCCCGGCAAACTGATAAGTATTGTTTCCGCTGGTAATGGCAGCGTTTGCAGACTGCTTTTGGAAGGAAACAGAGACCGCCGGCAGTACATAGAGCATGTCCTGACGTTTGCTGCCGCCCGATACGGCTCCTAGATAGCGCCGCGCGCGGTGCGGAGCGGCTTTGATGCTTCCTGATTTTGCGCTGTCGTGGAGCCACCGCGCCGCCGCCACGACTTCATCGTCGGCGGTAAAGTGCCCGCTCTTGGTTTTGCCCTGAGCGGTCGTGTAAGAGTAGGTACGACATGGGTAGTGCCGTTGAGCATCCATACGGCAAGCTGGGTTGCGGCGCGGGCGCGATCGGGTGAAAGATGGTAACCGCCAAACGACGTGGCGGTAGGATATCCGTGACAAACGATTGCCGCGAACTCGTCGTCGAGCCACACCCAGCCTTGATCAAAGTTGAGCCATGGGCCGCCCGGCTTGGTGGGGCCGGGGCGCTCCTGGTTCATGCAGTAGGCAATCGAGGTGTCTTGAGCTTCATACTTGCCGATGAGGAAGGGCCCACAATCATCGCTAATAGTGCGGAAGCCGAGCTGGTCGTAGCCATCGACGGCAAATGCGGCTCCCGGTGCCAGGCAGCCGAAAAGCAGGAAGAGGAGCAGGAGCAGCGGACCTGTTGCGATTGCGCTGTGGACAGAGTGCGTGGGTGCGTTGGACATGGCTGCTCCTTATCCCTCGTGCGCCGCACGGGGAGGCTGCGACGCGTAGGATGAGGCTACCCCCGAGGTTCATGCGGGTAAGTACCGGAGCCTGACCAAAAGCTTGCCCAATTCCTGACAAATTGAGCTCAAATACAACAATCAAGCAAAAGTGCAGGTAGAAGATAGGGAGAACAGGAAGACAAAGGTCCTCGTCTCCACAATTGGCGTGATTTTCAAACGAATCTCCACAGCTAAAACAAGCATCACCACCCTTGTATCGAACAAGACAACCGCGTTATACTAGCCAACACACAAGCGGGCATCGCCAAGTGGTAAGGCATCAGCTTCCCAAGCTGACACTCGCGGGTTCGAGTCCCGTTGCCCGCTCCAGCTAGAAGCACAAGCACGGCACCATTACGGTGCCGTGCTTTTTTCAATAAAGCGCCGGGACTCGAACCCGACAGGGTGCGAGCGTAAAGCAAACGCGAAGCGTTTGTAGCGAGCAGGCGAAGGCGCCGACAGGCGCCTGAAGCCGGTGCGGATTTGCGAAGCAAATGCGCAGACGTCCCGTTGCTCGCTCCAATTCCAAAATGTTAGGTTAATGCCTGCTGCCCATACTTGCACCTGCGCACGGTACAATGGTTAGGTTACGACCAACGTGCCAATAACCAAAAAGGAGCCGCTATGATCGATCGCTATACCCGCCCGGAGATGGGACACATCTTCTCCCTCGAGAACAAGTACGCCATTTGGCAGGAGATCGAGGTTCTGGCCTGCGAGGCCCAGGCGGAGCTCGGCAAGATCGGTATTTCCAAAGACGAGGCCCAGTGGATCCGCGACCATGCCAACTTTGAGAAGGCGAAGGTCGATGAGATCGAGGAAGTCACGCGCCACGACGTCATTGCCTTCCTGACCAACATGAAGGAATACATCGATGCCGATGTTCCCGAGGGCGACCCCAAGCCCAGCCGCTGGGTTCACTATGGCATGACCAGCTCCGATCTGGGCGACACGGCCCTGTGCTACCAGCTCACCCAGGCCTGCGACCTGATCATCGAGGACGTCAAAAAACTCGGCGAGATTTGCAAGCGTCGCGCTTTTGAGGAGCGCAACACGCTCTGTGCCGGCCGCACTCATGGCATCCACGCCGAGCCGATGACCTTCGGCATGAAGTTTGGCTCTTGGGCCTGGGAACTCAAGCGCGATCTGGATCGTCTTGAGGACGCCCGCAAGAATGTTGCCTTCGGTGCTATCTCGGGCGCTGTCGGCACGTACAGCTCCATCGAGCCGTTCGTCGAGGAGTACGTCTGCGAGCACCTGGGCCTGGTCCACGATCCTCTGTCCACGCAGGTCATCAGCCGCGATCACCATGCCTACCTTGCCGGCGTGCTTGCCACTACAGCGGCCACCTGTGAGCGCATCGCTACCGAGGTTCGCAATCTACAGAAGACCGATACGCTCGAGGCCGAGGAGCCGTTCCGTAAGGGCCAAAAGGGCAGCTCAGCCATGCCGCACAAGCGCAACCCCATCACCATGGAGAAAGTCTGCGGTCTGTCGCGCGTCGTGAAGTCCAACGCCCAGGTTGCCTTCGATAACGTCGCCCTGTGGCACGAGCGTGACATTTCGCACTCCTCTGCCGAGCGCGTCGCCCAGGCCGATAGCTTCATCGCCCTCGACCACATGTTCCAGTGCCTCATCCGTGTTATCGACGGCCTGCAGCTGTATCCCGCCCGCATGATGGCCAACCTCAATAAGACCCGCGGCCTCATCTTCTCCTCCAAGGTGCTGCTCGCCCTTGTCGATACGGGCATCACCCGCGAGGACGCGTACGCCATTGTGCAGGAGAACGCTATGGCAACCTGGCACGAGGTACAGGATTGTGTCTCCGGCCCCACCTTTAAGGAGCGTCTCGAGGCCGACCCGCGCTGCACCGTCAGTCAGGAGAAGCTCGACGAGATCTTTGATCCGTGGGACTTCCTCACCCGTATCGACACGGTCTTTGATCGTCTGGAGCAGCTGAGCTTCGAGTAGGCTCGGGCATAACGTTAGCTTTTTAGGGCGCTTTGCTGGTAATGTGTGTTGCCGGCAAAGCGCCTCGTTGCATTTAGGGAAAGACGGGGATAATAGTCGTCTCGAATAACATTCTGAGAGGGGATCGCATGATTTCGTTTGATTACAAGCCTCAGGGCGTGTGTGCTCGCAATATTCACCTTGACCTTTCCGATGACGGCAACAAGGTGATGGGCGTTGAATTTACCGGCGGCTGCGACGGCAATCTCAAGGCTATCTCCAAGCTGGTCGAGGGCGCTCCTGCCGATCGCGTAATCGAGGTTCTCGCCGGTAATACCTGCGGTATGAAAAAGACCTCCTGCGCCGACCAGCTTACACGCGCTATCGAGGCCGCTCGCGCCGAGATCGCCTAATGGGTATCGCCGATCACATCAAGAACGGAATATCGCGTCGCGGCTTCGTACTCGGTGGGGCTGCTGCGGGCGCTGCCACGGTACTTGCCGGATGCTCGAAAAAAACGGGCACCAGCGATGATGCCGCCGGCGAGCCGCAGGTTATCAAGGACGATTCCAAGATCATCTCGATTACGGATGAGTACGAGGCAGTCGACATCGATCTTGAGCCGGCTGCGTCGTGGACGCTGCCTCTGGGTACGCTGCTGTACTACTGCGACGGCGATTACGCCGCGGCGATGATGGCGCCCGCATCGGCGCTGCACGCCAACACACTCGGTGTGCTCAACCTGGGTGATGGCTCGCTTACCACATTAATCGAGGATCCTATCGAGGGCACGGGATATGCATTCTACGATGTCCGTGCCGGCGACGGCGTATTCGCGTGGGTTGAGATGAACTTTGCCAATTCATCGTGGAAGCTCTACGCTCAAAATCTGTCGGGCGCTTCGCTCTCTGGCGACGTGGTTGAGCTCGATCGAGGTGGCAAGGACTATGATCCGCCCCTGTTCACGGCGTTCGGGTCATCGGTCATCTGGTATAAAATGCCTTCGGCAGGCGGCAATAAAACGAGTAGTGATTCGTTTTGCTATCGTCGCTCGCTTGATGAATCCAAGGCCGAGGTAATTTGGAAATCGACGGGCCGCTTTGCATCGGCCCCGCGCGCGAGCGACGGCATTTTGACCATCTCGCCGCGTGTCCGCAACGACGAGGGCGTCTACTACGGCATAACGGCAATCGATCTGACCGACGGCAACAACACCAAACGTGCCCAGCTAGTTCTTCCCTCGTCAGTCTCGCCTTTCGAGGCCGTATATATGGGCGATACCTTCGTGTTTTCTATCGAGGCGGCCTATAGTGGCGTGGGCAGCCTGGGCAACATGGGCACGTATATCGGTAATGAGGGAGGGCCGTATCTCTTCCTGTCCCGCGAGCCGCTTGCATGTGCGGCTGGCAAGAAGAATAAATACCTTGTTAAGGTACAGGCGTCGCATTTCCTGATCGACACCTCTGCCAAGACCTATGGCTCGCTGCTGTCGCCCGACCGCGCTTTGGAGTATGGCGATTATCCAGCTACGGCGGGAAAGTCGGACTCATTTCTTACGTACGCCACGGTGCGCAACAGCCAGGGTATACCAGAGACAGTCACTGCACGCCTATTCTCTCTTTAAGCTTAGAGGGGTTAAAAAGGCGCCAACAGGGGAATAAACGCGTTGTAATTGTGAGTACCGCCCGCCGAGCTGCCGCGTCATAGCGGCATCTGGCGGGCTCAGGTGCGTTAAAATGGGCTTGTTCTTAGCTAATTGAGACAGGGGGGCCGTGTTATGGCTTCAGATGCAAAAAAGATTCTGCTGGTCGAGGATGAGAAGGCAATCCGTGACGCCGTCGCTGCCTATCTCGAGCGCGAAGGCTACTGGGTTGTGGGCGTCGGCGACGGCCAGTCCGCGATCGAGGAGTTCGAGAAGCATCAGTTCGACCTGGTCGTGCTCGACCTTATGCTCCCCAAGATCCCCGGCGAGCGCGTTTGCCGCACCATTCGCGATACCTCGGATGTCCCCATCATCATGCTGACGGCTAAGGGCGAGATCGAGGACCGTATTATCGGTCTTGAGCTCGGCGCCGACGACTATCTGATTAAGCCGTTCTCGCCGCGCGAGCTCGTCGCCCGCGTTCGCGCTCTGTTCCGCCGTGCCCATCAGGCCGACGAGCCCGCCGTCGAGGTACTCGACTTCGGCGATCTGGTCATCGATATCTCGGGCCACAAGATCTTGGTCGAGGGCAAGGAAGTCGATCTGACGGCTTCCGAGTTCAAGCTGCTCACCACGCTTGCCCGCCATCCCGGCCGTGTGTATAACCGCATGGAGCTGGTCGAGAAAGTGCTCGGGTATGACTTTGAGGGCTATGAGCGCACCATCGATAGCCACGTGAAGAATCTTCGCGCCAAGCTGGGCGATGATCCCAAGAAGCCCAAGTGGCTCTACACCGTCCATGGTGTCGGCTATCGCTTCGAGGCTCCGGCCAAGACCGATAAGTCGGACGAGAAATAGGGAAATCACATATGACACCTGCGCGCTTTGAAATCGGACAAAAGCACAAGCAGGAGAGCGAGGCGGGTTCCAAGGCTAGTTGGAACACGCCTCGTTCCGATTCACGGCCAACGATGAGCTATCCCTCGCGCATGGCACTTGCTTTTGCTCTGACATCGCTCATGACAGTATTGGTGCTGGTGGGCGTTGTCTCTGTTGTGTGGGGCACAGTCTTTTCGGATTACACACGCTCCAATATCGTCGAAATCGCAAATTCCGCTGCCGAGAAGTTGGCGACCTCATATGAGGAAAACGGCTCTTGGACCGCGGGAGAACTGCGCACGGTCGCAACGTCGAGTTTGGTTTCCGACGATCTGGGCATGCAGGTCGTCAATAAAAAGGGCGTGATCGTTTATGACGATTCCTGGCCCTCGGCAAGCGCCACCGCCGATGTACGCGAAAACCAGGCTACGACCGACGACACGAGCGGCAAGAGGGCATCGCATAGCCCGGTCTCGTCTGCTCCAACCGACTCCGATAGCGTTGCTAACGTCGAGATTGTAACGTCTTCCGGCGAGCATGTCGGACAGGTAAAGCTGTGGGCCATCGGCTCCGACGCTCTGCTCACCAAGGCGGACTCTGCGTTTAGGGAGAAGACCTTTAACGCCATGGCCCTCGCCGCGGTTGTTGCAATCTGCATTTCGGTCGTTATCGGATCGCTCGTGTCGCGCATGCTCACCAAGCCGATTCATCGCATCACCAGTACCGCAAAGCAAATCCGTGACGGCGACCTGTCGGCTCGCACGGGACTGCGCGGTGATGACGAGATCGATCAGCTGGGTGAGACCTTCGATGAGATGGCCACTTCGCTCGAGAAGGATATGAAACACGAGAAGCGCCTGACCTCAGACGTTGCACATGAGCTTCGCACGCCGCTTATGGCCATGCTCGCAACGGTCGAGGCCATGCAGGATGGCGAGTATCCCACCGACGATGAGCAATTGGAGACCGTTGCTTCCGAGACGCGCCGCCTGGCTCGTCTGGTGCAGCAGATGCTCGACCTGTCGCGCATGGAAAACAGCACGGCTCCGCTCAACCTTGAGCCGGTGGACATGGTTCCTTTCGTGCGTTCCATCGTCAATGCCCAGGAGCGCCTGTTTGTCGACCGCGATCTGCGCCTGCGTTTTGCGGACGAGACCCAGGGTCACGACGATGTCGTCGAGGCCGATCCCGACATGATCACGCAATGTGTTATCAACCTCATGAGCAACGCCATGCGCTACACCCCCGAGGGCGGTTGGGTCGTGGTGTCGGTGCTCAGTGACCGCAAGCACGTCAGCATTGCCGTTTCTGATACCGGCATCGGTATTGCCAAGGACGATTTGTCGCGCATCTTCGGGCGGTTTTGGCGCGCCGATGCCAGCCGCGCCCGCGAAGCTGGCGGCCTGGGCGTTGGCCTCGCCGTGACCAAGCAGATCGTCGAGCGTCACCATGGCTACATATCCGTGGAGTCGGAGCTTGGAAAGGGTACGACTTTTACAATTCATCTGCCCCGCGAGCACACGGCAGACGCGGCATCTACTACAATGGAGCACTAGCTTTTCGCTATTCGGTGAAGGAGGGGCCGCGTCCCTGCCGCTCCGAGTTTGCGAAAACATGCGGGAAAGAACCCGCATTTCTGTCGTATTTAGGTAAGGAGTGACTCACGTGACAACGATGGAGCGTCGTCCGGATTCCCGTGGCAAGGTTCGTGATATTTACGATGCCGGTGAAAACCTGCTGATGGTCGCCACCGACCGCATTTCTGCGTTCGACTTCATTCTTCCCGACGAGATTCCGTTTAAGGGAGAGGTACTCAATCGCATCTCGGCATTCTGGTTCGATAAGTTTGCCGACATCGTCCCCAACCATCTCGTTTCCATCGACCCGGCGGAGTTCCCCGAGGAGTTTGCTGAGTATCGTGACTACCTCGCTGGCCGCGCCATGCTGGTTAAGAAGGCCCAGACGATTCCTATCGAGTGCATCGTCCGCGGCTATCTGACCGGTTCGGGCAAGAAGACCTACGACGAGAACGGCACCGTCTGCGGCATCCAGCTGCCTGAGGGCCTGACCGAGGCTTCCAAGCTTCCTGAGCCGCTGTTCACGCCGTCCACGAAGGCCGAGATCGGTGACCACGACGAGAACATCTCGTTCGAGCGTTGCTGCGAGATCGTGGGCGAGGACATCGCCACGCAGATTCGTGACCTTTCCCTCAAGATCTACAAGGCTGCCGCCGAGTACGCCGCGACCCGTGGCATCATCATTGCCGACACCAAGTTCGAGTTTGGTGTTATTGATGGCAAGGTCACGCTGATCGACGAGTGTCTCACGCCCGACTCCAGCCGTTTCTGGCCTGCTGCCAGCTACGAGGAGGGCAAGATCCAGCCTAGCTACGACAAGCAATTCGTCCGCAATTGGCTCAAGGCCAACTGGGATATGACGGGGGAGACCCCGCGCCTGCCCGCCGAGGTCATCGATGGCACGTCCGAGCGCTATCGCGAGGCCTTCCAGATCATCACGGGCTCCCAGTTCACAAGCATGAAGGAGAACGCATAAGTGAGTACCCGTAGCGCCACGAACAAGCGCACGCAATCCCACGAAGTTACCGGGGTTGCGCGCAAGTCTGCCGCATCTGCTAAGCCCGCCCGCCAAGCAGCGAGCTCCGTTCGCGTCGTGCCGGCTTCGTCTAAGGCACGCCGCAAAGAGCTCGAGAAGGGCGAGAACCTCGAGGGCCTCTCTAAAGAGGAGAAGCGCGCCCGCAAGGCTAAGCAGCGCGCCAAGGAGGACCGCATCTATACGGTGTCGAATATCCTCCTCAAGCAGGACGAGGACTACACCAAGCGCCGTCGCATCTGGTGGATTGTGCTCGCCATTGGCATGGTGCTCGTCGTGGCAATTTGGGCCTCGCTGTACTTCGCTCCCGCTGGCATGGTGTCCAGCCCTGTCCAGATGGTCGGCATTGTTTTGTCCTACGTCATCATTTTGGGCGACTTTATCTATGACTTCGCTCGTATTCGTCCCTTGCGCAACATGTACCGCGCGCAGGCCGAGGGCATGTCCGAGAACAAGCTCAACGCTCTTATTGAGCGCGCGGCTGCCGAGGAGGACAAGAAGGACTCCAAGAAGAAGTAGCGTTTGCATACATACTTATCGCTAAGATATAAGGCGCGTCGTTTTTGCGGCGCGCCTTTTTACTGTTCTATAGATAGATGGAGTGGCACATGATTCGAGCTGCCCTGACGGTCGAAGAGGCTCTGGAGGGCATGAAGGCCCTGGAGCCCAAGATTAAAAACTACGCGCGCCTGGTCGTCCGCAAGGGCGTAAACGTCAAGCCCGGCCAGGAGGTCGTCGTTCAGTCTCCGGTCGAGTGCGCGCCGTTTGCGCGCGTGGTGGTCGCGGAGGCCTATGCTGCCGGCGCCGGCCACGTGACGGTTATTTGGGCCGATGATGCCGTGACGAGGCTCACGTACGAGCATGTCGAGAAAAGCTATTTTGAGCAGACGCCCGAGTGGAAGCGCATGCAGCTGGATTCCTTGGCCCAGGATGGTGCCTGCTTTGTCTTTATCGAGGGTGCGGATCCTGCGGCCCTCAAGGGCATCGATCCAGCCAAGCCGGCCGCGGCATCAAAGGCGAGGAATACGCAGTGCAAAGTTTTCCGCCGTGGACTGGATTACAACATCAATCCGTGGTGCATCGCCGGCGCTCCGGTCGTGGCTTGGGCGCACGAGGTGTTCCCGGGAGACGCCGATGAGGTTGCAATCTATAAGCTGTGGAATGCGATTCT
>ENA-ORLW01002902-ORLW01002902.1-human-gut-metagenome-genome-assembly--contig:-NODE-2902-length-14265-cov-3.326191_pt1 | contig 14265 bp, 19 predicted proteins | sample MGYA00243017_ERZ508829 | MGnify/ENA primary metagenome ERZ508829 (study PRJEB26277, sample SAMN04329776) | human gut metagenome | biome: human-associated habitat | host: Homo sapiens | place: USA...
TCATGAGAGGGAAAGAAGCAGATCTTCCAAGCTACAGCCTCTGCCGGTTTCCGACCGGGAAGCAGTACAACTGCGACCTGAACGCATCTTATAACATCGGTTCCCGATATTATATCCGGGAACTCTTAAAGACCCTTCCGGTAACGGCAGGGCAGGCAGTTGCGGCAAAAGTACCGGAACTTGCCCATCGAAGTCAGTGTACCTTATCCTCGTTAATTAAGCTGAATGCGGTGCTTGCGGCGTAACGCGGCAAAGTAACTGAGTTCAGCCTGTATGGAGGAAGGGCAGCCCGGGAGCCCTAAAGGCTCCAACCGGACAGGAAATCCGGCTACCGGGACACTTTCATGGCAGAGCTTTTCAGGAACGGGATCCGACCGGATACCGGAAGCTCGTGGCTTCAGTCATGAGAGACGACTTCACGTGCCGTGTTACATGGATCAGGAAGGCTGGTATTATTTCGATGAAAATAACGGACAGAACGGATTAAATCTGTATACCGGAGCATGGAAAAATGAAAGCAGTGGCGAGGTATGTTAAAAAAACGAGCAGAACAGGAAAACTGAGCCTAAAGTAAAGGAGAAAAAAGATGAAAGTTGCAGGAAAAGACTTCAAAGGTTATGAATACGCGGATGGAACGCACTGGCACTGGGGAGAAAAGGAAGTTGCCATCATCAATGACTATACAGCGGAAATTGAGTGGTGCTGCCGAAAATCCAGTCTGCCTGATGATGTTATAAAAGCAATCTATGACAGAAAACCAAAACCGAGTGGCAAGTGGGTGATTGAAGCTGATCGCATTAACATGGGTGCAACACAGGGGGAAATTCTTGTGCGCATTAATGGACAGACAGTTGCCTGCTTTGGTGATGAAAAACATCTGAAAGACGGAGAATGGACGAGTTCCTACCCAGATGAAAAACTTGGCGAATTGATCATCAACACTTTGTGGCATAAACATGATGATCTTTATCATTTCAGTGATAAGGTGAAAGCTGTGCTCATGCTGGGAACAGAACATGACGGGAAAAGCGCAAAAACACCGGAACCGGTAATATATGTGGAAACGCCGGTGGGTATTATGCACGCTTACCCGTCCTCCGATCCGGATTACCCAGGAATTTTTGTGGATTTGGAACGGGAAGGAAAGGTAATGTCGGCTCCGCTTTTGTTAATCGACTTTTCACATACGGAATTTCCGGAATGCAAAAACCCGGAGGCAGCTGAAAAGGGTGTACTGGTATGCCGCTGCTGGCAGGATGTCCGCCAGGAAGATTACAAGGAACAGGATCGTACGGTCTTTACCGGGTACGACGAATTCTTTGCTGAGCAAGGCAATGGCAACAATCCATGATTTCCATCATAAGAGACAGATGTACAAAAAAGAGCAGGAGGAAAAACGATGACTTATTATAATGAGGGAACTTTTGTAACCAAAACCATGGAAGATATGAGCAAGCTGGTGGAGATTTTAAATCATGAAGAACTCGATCCGTATGGTTTTGATTCGGATGATGCTTATGAATCGAATGGACAATTCTGTCTGGAGCTCAATGACTGCAACGGTGACATCGAGCAGCAGATTGATAAGATCGCGGAAGCGTGCCAGAAGAAACATTTGGATGTGGACTTCGAAATCCATTATTACGGTGATGCGGAAGGTGCTTATCTGTTCCATAACGGAGTGTATGAGCGTCTTGGTGAAGAAGAATACCACGCCCATCAGATGGATGAAAAAGTTCTGTTAAAAGAAGTCTATCGCCGTGGCCTGAACCGCAAGATCTGTAACGATGCTATCCGCAGTTTTATGCAATCTGAACTGGAAACCCAGTATGGCATGTATGAGAAAGATGCAAAAAGAGCTGCAGTTTTGGCTTTTGAACGTTATGTAAATACGGAAGATGCGAGTCAGTATGATGGAATCCAATGGGCCGCAGAACGTTATCGTTCATCTATCTTAATTGAGGTAAGTAGAGAAACTCTCCCGGAATATTGGGATGATTTTGCGATTGTCATCGCGTTACCTGATGGAACTAACGTACTGGCGCAGGAAAAACATTACACATTACATGACTGCCTACACAAGCTCGATAGCGTGAAATTTTTCATTGATGGAATCGATGTAGGAGGACAATGTGAGAACTAACAGAATTTATGAGATCCGACTGATTGTAGCCGGATCCCGTACCTTTCATGATTATAAACTGGCAAAGGAAAAGTTGGATCGAATCGTGTTTGGACTGCAGGAAGATTATCCGGGTGCACATATTGTCATTATTTCCGGCGACGCAAAGGGAGCTGACCAGATTGGCATCCGGTACGCCATGGAACGAAAATTGCCACTCCGCAGATTCCCAGCGGAGTGGAATAAATATGGGAAAATGGCAGGACCAATGCGTAATGCCCAGATGATGTCATATGCAAAGGAAGGTATTCCGGCACTTGTCGCGTTCTGGGACGGGAAAAGCCGTGGGACTAAAAACATGATCAATACCGCAGATAATGGACGTACATTTGTCCGGGTTATCCGGTATGATTCCTAGCTCTCTAAAACAGGCAGCATAAAGCTGTCTGTTTTTTTGCGCAAAAATCCAAAAAACTGCCTGTTCCTTCCATAATTGGCTTAGTCAAAAAACACCGTATTCTGTGGATATCTGGAAGGAGAACATTATGTCAGAACACAAGAAAAAATTCTATCAGGTACCGTTCAATGATGCATTGGTAGGATTTCTCTACATACTGGCCCATGCTATGTATTTTGAATTTTTACCAATACTGTATCGCAAAATCGTGGACCCATTGGCACCGTTCGATGTCAGATGGTTATTTTGTTCCTTTGTGCTTGGTGCATTTGGATTGGTATTTATTGTAATGACACTTTGGAAAATAGCAGATAAATTGCCATTCGGATTTCTCTCTGTGTTGTGTCGTTGTCTCGGAGTAATCGTTGGTATACCATCTGTAATTTTGATTGCCATACCAATGATCCATCTGCTTGTTCCCTATTACATCACAAGATTCTTTCTGAAAATTACCGGGCATACAGCGGCGAAAAAAGCTCAAAAAGAAAAAGAGAAACAGTACCAGGAAGATACAGATCGAATCAACAGGATGGTTTGGGAAGCGCAGCAATATTATGAGGAAACGGAACAGGAAGAGGCCAGACAAAAGGCCATTCAGCAGATACAGGATTACGCGAAATCTCTGGGTTTTTCGCAGATCCCATCAATGGAAGAATTTAAGCACGCACGTAATGCGTACCTGAAAAAATACCATCCGGATAACGGCGGAACCAATGAAGAATTCATTCGGGCGCAAAAAGAAATGGAGAACATGGAAGAGATTGTCAAACTGTGGCACGCAGGGCATCTTTACGATGATGTGGAGTAGGAGGGGCGTATGCAGAATAAGAAGTGGAACAGATTAAAAATATCCTTTGTGGCTGTTCTGGCCGTCACATGGATTCCTGCCCAGTTATGCAGCGCATTCCCCGTATATGCGTGCGAAGCAGATACAACTGCCATGCTCATTCAAAGCGCAAAGAAACAGACAGATATATCCCAGACTCAGACATTGACTGATACGGGACACGGGATTTTTCTATGTGGCCCTAATGGTGCCCGGGAAGGGTGGGGTATCGACATGTCCAATGGCGAACTGTATTACACCGCACCAGGGTCACAAACCGGCGTTGCAACAAATCAGAAACAGGATGACTCCTACCTTGCCGCAGACGACAGAATGATCAATGGTGCCAATCTGAACCAGGAAGAAAATCTTGTTAGAAGTATTGCGTATGAAAATGGCGAGGCACTTTCATTTGTAACAGACCAGGCGCTGATCGACTGGGAAAGTTATTATGTGCGTCAGTACCGGATGACAGATGAAGACGTTCCCGGTATCAGCCAGGTCATCGGACCCGCTGCTCGAAAAGTGAAATGGATAGTTCAATGGGAGAAAACTGCGGATAAGCAAAATGACTGTAAAAACAAAATCATCCCCAGACATATGGAACGATTAATGGATGTTCCAGGCTCGCAAAGGTGATCCAGGCAGTGCATAAATTGGATGATACCACATTTGATGAAAGTTATATCTACGCAAGCCTCGATACTGCGGTGGAACGGAAACGGATGGTCTGCTGGCAGTTCGCCCGTACAGTACGCACCATTCTGAGAGAATCCGGCATGGAAACTGAGTGCCTGGTGGTACAGCGGTATTCTGACGGCGCTTTCCATACTATGTTGCGGTGGCGGGACGAGGAAGGAATCTGGCGCTATACGGATCCGACTATGTATGTGGAAACAAAATCGGAACTTTACTGTGATATGCCGTATTCCTTGTTTCAATCATCGTATCACCCGGTGGAAAGTATTCGATTTGGGAAAATTAACACGTAAGAAATTTTGTTGCCGCTGAATATCACCTTCCATAATTATTCCAGTTTGATACAAGGAATTGGAGCCATGAAAACAACAATGGTTACAGCAGAAATTCTGCTGACAGAATGGAAAGGTGCATCCGGCACCGACGCATACAGATTGTTTCATAAAAAATCACGTCAGACCGTCGCAAAGATGACGGCTGTCTTTTATGAGGGAATGCTGTATTGAACCGACCATGTCAATGGTCGTTTATATACTGGTCAATCCGTTGCATTTACGGATGAACAACCGTGGATTTGGAATTTCAGGCGCATTCGGCGCAACGCATACGGGTTTCCACGTAAAAAATTATGGCAGGCTGTCACAAGATGGCAGCTGTCTTTTATGTTGGGGATGCCGTATTCAATCAGTCGTGCCGTGCGCATGGACTGTGATTTATACAGAACATATCAAAAAAACACATGAAGAAGGCATTGCGTTGCGCAATGTCGTAAGGAGGAAAAAATTATGAAAAAAATAAAAAAAATTAACACCATTTGCAACCGCGCAGCAGCACTGGGATGTGTGGAAGATATTCAGATTGAAATCAAAGGAAACTATGATTTCTTCTATGAATATCTAAAAATGTTCCCACAGCGCAGCATGGTCAAAGCCCTGCGTAGTGCTTCCCTTCTCGGTAAGATTTTTGTTACCGGAATGGAAGGCGATACAGCACCGACATACCAGGCATATGTTCTGGGAGTGTTAAAGGCTCTCCAGAAATATGACTGGGATGATCGCACACAGGCACGACTCTGGCGTGCGGGCGCAGAAGACGAATGGTGTATCGCGAAAGCGTACACCATGGGTCGCAACGCACAGGTGGTTTCTTCTGACGGGAAGACCATCAATGTGTGGCTTGGCGCCGGCGAAGGGTACGATGGCGACCACAACGACATTTGGTTGTGGTTGACCGTTGACTACGATTGGGAGCACCTGTATTGGCGTTTCCCTATCGGCCACGCCGGTACAGAGCGCGCCCTGGCAGCGTATGAAGCGGCCTGTAAAAAAGTCGCGGAGTGCGAGTCTTCAGTTCTGAAAGAGGAACTGAGGACGCTGCTTGCGTAGCCCGATAACAAAAAAAATAAACCGATGAGGAAGGTGCCCGCGGTCGTACGGGTGCCGTAAGGAGAAAAAAAATATGGCAAAGATTTATTATACTGGGGATTTACATTTCGGTCATTTTAACGCAATCAAGTATGATTGTCGGCCGTGGCCGGATGTAGAAACCATGGCGGAGGGACTGATCGAGCGCTGGAACGCCCGCGTGCAGGACGATGATCTCGTATACGTGCTGGGTGATGTCTGCTTCCAGAGTAAATATCCGGCGTGGCATTATCTGGAACGGATGCGCGGCAGGAAAGTTCTGATCGTGGGTAACCATGATGCGGAACTGTTAGCGGACGAGCGCTCTCGTCGCTATTTCGATGAGATTCAGTATTATCTGGAAATCAAAGACAGCGAGAAGCAGATCGTCCTCTGCCATTATCCGATGGCAGAGTGGAACGGCATGAACCGCGGATGGCGGCATGTTTTTGCGCACATTCATGCGCAGACAAACAGCACCTACAGCATCATGCGGAACCTGCCGAAAGCGTTGAATGCCGGTTGTATGATCAACAACTTTGCTCCGGCAACACTGGACGAGCTGGTTGTAAACAACCGGATATTCAACGAAACTCACTAAAACAAAGCAAGACGCACACGGCGTCATAAGGAGGAAAAAAATGAATTTTTTAAGCGAGACTTTCAAAAACGGTGTGGTGGTAGTAAACACCACGCCGCACAGCGTTACATTACAGGATATTGGTGGCACCTTAAAACAGGTGCCACAGTGCGGCGTTCTGGTCAACGCGAAGGCCGTAGAAACGCAGGTAAATGACCTGTACGTATCTACCAGCTTTTGTGGCGACGAGGCCGGCCAGCAGACCATCGCTGGCATTAAGCGTTGGTTTGAAGAGGTTAAAAACCCAGGTGAACGTCTGGTGATCTTGGGCAGCATCATCGCAGCTCAAGCTTACCCGGGCGACGTCGTAGCCATGGTACCTGTAACGGGCTATGAACGTGTTGCTCCGCCAGAAAAGAGAATGCGGTGTGATAAATTCACCGTGTTCTCTGCCAAATAGTTTTCAAAAGAGCGAGCATAGCTTCATGTGCCTGCTCTTTTTGGTAATCAGGGCACCAAAGGTACTCAGAAAGGAGAAATATGGGAATCACGATTTATGACTTGCGTACAAGCCACAACCGGCATCCGGAATTCGGTGATTTTGTTATGTGCCAACACTGCGGACGATATATGCTTGTCAACTTTGGTGAAGATGACTGCCCGATCTGCGGCGAACATACGCTTCAGTGGGCAGATTATGGGCACCGTCAGGTGAATCTGGAGTATTTCGCCCAAACGGAACGTTATATGGTTAGTACACTGAAAACAGATGATCTGCGTGGTTGCGTTGGCAAACCAAAGTCACCACAAACGCCTGAAGCCAAGAAAACACAACCGGAGAGAACAGGAAACAAAACAGTGGTCTGGCATAAGGAACGCCTCAACCAGGAACCTAAATGTATAAAAAATTAGAAAAAAGGAGAAGGACACTATGAACACATTGATCGTTGGCAGTATCATTACCGTAGCTGTTATGATTGCATTTCTTGATTATTGCTGTGTTGCGTCCAAGCGCGACAGAAAGCAGGATGACCAGGAACAGCTTCTGTGGATCGAGGAACATTGTTGATTTAAGACCGCCAATGGCGGTCTTTTTTGCGTATGACGGGCATGCCATCAGTCTGTGGCAAAAGTCCGCAAAGGGCGTAGTTGCGATGTACTACATAACAACTCACATGGTTTGTGTCGTGAGATGTGGCGAAAAAAAGAGATGCAATGATACTGTGGATAAGCAATATGCCATTTTTTCGAAAGATATTTTTCGCAGGACATCTTCTTCCATAATTTCCATGAAACTGTTAAAGACACATGGAGGTAAAAAATGGGAAGAAAAAATAATGGACTGAATTATTTCAGTAAAAGGAAAGAAAACATGGAAAAAGCACAGGAGATCGTCCAGTGGGAAGAACGCAACTGCAAGGAGGAAATTAAAGACCTTGTAAAACGAACGGAACTGATTCAGGATACCGGAACAATGCATTCCGGCCCGTGTAAGTTTGAGCAGCCGGAAGTAGAAGTTGTGCAGTGCTCCACGGTAGATGCCATTATGGCGGAATATGCCAAGGGGAACCGTGTATGTGCATTAAACTTTGCATCATACAAAAATCCAGGCGGTATGTTTCTGGATGGTTCCATGGCACAGGAAGAAAGTCTGTGTCATGCATCCTTGTTGTACCCGGTCCTGAACAGCACACAGGCCAGAACAATATTTTATGACCGGCACCAGGGCAATCTGAACAAAGCATTATATCGTTCGGACATGCTTTATACACCGGATATTCCGTTCTGGCAGCACGGCGAGGAGGCTAAAGCATCCATTATCACCTGCGCGGCACCGAATAAAAAAGCAGCGCAGAAGTATCAGGGTGTGCCGGATGCCGTATGCAAAGAAGCGATGGAAGAGCGCATTGCGGCTGTACTGAACGCTGCACATAGCAAGGGCGAAGAAGTTCTGATCCTTGGCGCATTCGGCTGTGGCGTTTTTGGAAATGATGTCCGAGAGGTAGCGGAGATTTTCCGTGATGAACTGAATCTGCTGTTTTATGGAACATTCCGTCGCATTGTTTTTGCCGTTCTGGACGAACCGAGCTGCAAAATTATGAAGGAAGTGCTGATACACTAATGAGAAAGGAGAGCGGGTTCGCACCCGTGGGATAAAAAATGAAAGAATTAAAAAATATGTTAATTGTTGACGTAACAGAATGCAGTGATCATGCAAAAACCAGAATCGGCCGCGTGATTGAGCTGATTGCCATGCAGGAACCGGATACTGCTATCATGTGGTATCCGGAATGCGGTGACGGATTGAAGCGCAGATTCCGTTTGTCCGGTGTGACTGTGAAAAAGAAATTATTTTCAAAGACCGTGATTTTACGGACGGCGACCGGAATTTACACACTTCGTCCTGCAACCAGGGATGAAATGGAACATGCACGCAAGTATGCAGAATATCGTTCCGTGGTAGATATGGTGACCAGTGCATATGGGGAAGATGTCTGCTATATGTCACCGGAAGAAGTAGTGGCACTGGCAAAAAACCTGAGAGGAGGTAATTATGCTGCATTATGAGTACAAGCTCAGATTCTATGAGTTATCAGGATCAAACAAAGGCAATCTGCGAACGGAAGAATTTTTCGCAAGCCGCGAAGGCTTATTGAAGCGTTACAGAGAGGCCTTCCGAAAAGAACTGTATTCCCTTAATCCTACTGCGTGGCAGTATGTGGACGGAGAATGGGAACGTATTTTGTTGTAAGTATACGGAGGAAATATGTTAATCACAGACACAACGCAACGGCTCGGCATGAACACCATGACGCATCTGTTTCTGCAAACATTTTTTTGCGGGGACTGGTATGGTAAATCTATTACGGATGAACTTGAGTGGGTTGTAAAAGAATTGACTTATGAAGAACCGGACAAAAAAACTGATGATGGAGTTAAGGATCGGATTATGTCACGGTGGATACGTCCAGAATAAAACAGATGTCATGTTTGCTTATGCCATGCAGAAATTAGTAGAGTTTTATGGATTGCCACTATATAAAGCAAAAAAAATCTGCCGCCGGCTTCAGAGCCTGCTGCCGGAAAACTCAAACAAAAATTAAGGAGAAAAAATAATGGAAGCGATCGAGAAAATCATGGAAGTAATTAGAACAAAGCTGAGCGGGTATCGTGTGGAAACAACCACAGTTCAGGATGTACCGGAACCTGTCATGTTAATCACAAATCCAAAGACCGGATACGCATGTGGATATCTGTTTAGTAATATTCAGGAGCTGCTATCCCAAGGGCTGCGCCCGAAGGAGATTGCGGAGCGTTTCTGTGATGGTATTTTGGAAACAGAACAGACGCACATATACCTTGAAAGCCAGATGGAAAGTTTTGAAAAAGTCAAAGATAAACTTTTTTTTCGACTGGCAAGCCCGATCACGGAAAGAGAAGTATTGCAACATGTCGTACATACTCCGTTTCTGGATATGGAAATTGTATTTTATGTGGAGCTTCCAGATCCTGAACGTAACGAATATTGTACCCGTCCACTGATCAGTACAACTCTTGCCGGTCGATGGAAGAAATCTGCTACAGAACTGTTTCAGGTCGCCGTTAAAAACAGCATGGCAAAAAAGTCGGCAACACTGAATACAGCAATGGAATGTCGGGAACAGGCACTGAAAGCGCAGCCGGATATTGACAAGGAGCTTGGCCTTTCCGAAGAGGAAATATGGATGATGTCACACGATAGAACCATGTATATCCTGACTTGCGAAGGAGGTTACGGTGGAGCTGCATGCATTGCATATCCGGGTACTTTGGCTTTGATCGCGGCAACTTTAAAAGACGATCTTTATCTGTTGCCTTCTGGCGTGCATGAATGGATGGTGATGTCAGGCCAATATTGGACCGATGGCATGGAAAACGGAGCGGCACAGGCATTTATGTCCCTTGGGATTCCAAAAGAGGAATTTCTAACTGCGAATGCTTATCACTACAAACGTGCCACGGACAGTATCGAGATCGTGCCGTTACCAGTTCAAATTGGTTTTTAAATCAAAAATACAAGGAGAAAAAAGATGAAAGAATATACATTTATTTGTCCGCATTGCGGAAAAGCTGTTGAGGTTGATGAGAATGGATATGCTGCAATTATTAAGCAGATCCGTGATGACGTGTTTCAGGCGGACTTGGAAGAGCAGAAACGTGTCATGGAAACAGAACGTGAAAAAGCCGTGGAGCTTGCAAAAACGCAGGCTGTCATGGAGTTCCGCGAAAAGGAACACGAACTGGATTCCCAGATGCAGAACCTGCGCAGTGATCTGAAAGCAGCAAGGGAAAATGCAGAAACTGCTGCAAAACTTTCTGCCAGTGAAGCAGAACAGAAATACGGAGCCATTCTCTCAGAAAAAGAACTGGAAATTGCAAAACTGCATGAACAGGTACGCTCCGCAAAAACAGATACAGAGCTGGCAGTAGCCAAAGCGGAAGCAGAGGCGAATGAACGCTTCACAAAACAGCAGGAAATGGTTGCCGATCTGAAGGCCAAAAATGAAATGGCCGAAGCACAGGCAAAACTGCATGAGCAGGAGCTTGTGGCCCGCTATGAAGGACAGTTAAAAGATAAAGACGAGCTTGTGGAATATTACCGTGATTTAAAGGCCCGTCAGTCCACCAAGATGATCGGCGAAACTCTGGAGCAGCACTGCGAGGCAGCGTTTAATCAGGTGCGTGCCATCGGATTCCAGAATGCATACTTCGAAAAGGACAACGAAGTATCCGCGAGCGGCAGTAAGGGAGATTTTATCTTCCGTGACTATGATGAAAACGGAATGGAATACGTTTCCATTATGATGGAGATGAAGAATGAGAGCGAAACCACGGCCAGCAAGCATAAAAACACAGATTTCCTCAAGGAACTGGATAAGGACCGCCGGGAAAAAGGCTGTGAATATGCAGTCCTGGTAACCATGCTGGAGGCGGACAATGAATTTTACAACAACGGAATCGTGGATATGAGCCATGTATACCCGAAGATGTATGTAATCCGTCCGCAGTTCTTGATTCCATTTATTACCATCATCCGTAATGCGGCACGAAGTTCCATCGCTTATAAGCGGGAACTTGAGGAGCAGAAAGCACAGAATATTGATGTGACAAACTTCGAAGCCAAACTTCTGGATTTCAAGGACAAGTTTGGCCGCAATTATACACTGGCCAGCGATCGTTTTTCCAAGGCAATCGATGAAATCGACAAAACAATCGATCATTTGCAGAAAGTAAAGGATAATTTGTTATCCTCAGAGAACAATCTGCGGCTTGCGAATAACAAGCTGGATGATCTGACAATTAAACGTCTGACGCGCGGAAACAAGACAATGCAGCAGATGTTTGCGAATGCACAGACAAAGGCAGCACTTTCCGTATCAGACAACACATAAGAATATTTGCCATTTAAAACAGGATCGCCTTTTGGCGGTTCTGTTTTTTGTATAAAACCAAAACCAGCACATTTCTTTCCATAATTCTCCTGTGACAAGACGAACGTATTTTGAAAGGAGTTTTATGAACAACAGGGAGCATCGTAACAACTACATGCCGGGGAGTGCTTCGCACCTGACAGCGGAATCTTTCAAGGCAAGGGCAATGCAGGCCGCCAATGAAATGCTGGATGACATTGAAAACATGGCGGATCTTGCAATCCTGATTGAAAATAAAGTTAAAGAGATCGTGGGGAAATTTGATGTTGATTTTGAGGATTGCGAGTTGGATGAATGCAGTGCTGTGGCATTTATGAACAGGTCAGAATGGGAATTCGACCCGAACGAAAATGTATGTACAACGCCAGAGCTGATGTATTCCTGGAAAAAGAATGCGTATATGTACGCACTGACAATCTGGACGCGGATATCCGATAATAAAGATGAGACATGTTATAGGTATAGGCTGAACAGAATGTGCAGTGGAAAAACACCTGAAATCCTCAGTTCTGCAACTGGCAAATGGACGATTGATCTCCCGGAACCGACCAGCCTGGATATTGCAAGGGCATTTCTTGCGGAGTGCCCGGAGGCAGAGGAGCAGGATCTTGATTTCTTGGATAACGCAGCAACGGTTTCCGGTGCCCGCGATGTACAGGATTTACGCCGGATTATGGAAAATTCCATGAAACTGATGCAACTGTATCGACGGATATCCGACTTCATGGATATAGACTGTATCTCGGAAGATGATAAAGAACCGTATCTCATGCTGATTCCGGATGATCCCTTTAAATGCGGATGCGCAGTATGCGAAAGGGAAGGACAGTATGTGCTGCGCCAGTGCTTCTGTGTCGCGGATTTGCTGGATATGGATCCAGATGATGACTGGAATCAGGAGATTTCGGACGAAATGATGGGTACTTTTTTTGTAAACGAAATCGCCGCAACGGACAATGCTGAAGAACTCGCGTATCTTCTGGAGGAGATGTTTGGCGCTTACAGAAAGGGCGGTTATTGCGTGCTCCCGTTATCCATGCAGGCATATTGCTGCATCGCACTGCCATTCGATGCGGAACCGGAATTTTACACTTTAAACAATCAGGATCTTACCAAAGAAGAAGTTGAAAATTTTCTTCATGGAATTGACGGACTTGCGAACATTTTGCCTGAGTAAGATCCATCTTTCTAATTATATCACATTATACAAGCCCAGCATAAGTGTGCTGGGTTTTGTACTGTGTGCGTGTTAATCGCAACAGATTGGAGAACCCTGTGCGGATCTACATAGAAATAATTTTCTCTATTCTGCTTCCATAATTTTCAAGAATCAATAAAAAGACACAAGAGACAAAAGGAGGAACAAACATGCTTAGATTATGTTTATTGGAGCTGGATATTCTGTTTTTCGCCCATGCTGCGGCTTTTTGCATCATGGAATGGCTGTATCCAGGCTGGTGGAAAAAGCAAAAATCAAAATCCACACTTCAAAAAAAGACACAGACAATTGCGCCAGGAATGATTATCCGGTTTTCAGAAACTGCATCAGGTCATACTTACAAAGTCCATTGGATTCGGACGGTTGCGCCGTTTCAGGAAGCGGAAACACTCACTATCCTTTCTAATGCGGATGGATACGTGCTGTTTCGCAGAAGCGCCGACAACGGTGTATATGTAATGGATTGCGTGACAGCGGAGCAAATTGCAGTCGTAGAGACAGAACGGGAGGTGGCTTAAAAATGATAAATTTGTCAAATGAACAGCAAATTTTCATTCAAAAAGCTATGGATGGGAAGAATGTCCTCGTAGATGCTTGCATCGGAAGCGGAAAAACGACGGCTATTCAGGAACTATGTAATGCACTCCCGGCATATAAACGGATTTTATATCTGACCTATAACCGACTGCTCAAGCTGGATGCGAAAGACAAAATCCATAACCGGAACGTTCTGGTTCAGAACTATCATGGATTCGCTGCATATACCCTATACAGGGCCGGCATGAGAGCGGCAAACCAATCTGATTTAATTCAGACATTCTTAAGACAGCAGCCACCTATCGCCCACTACGACGTTCTTATCATTGATGAATATCAGGATATCGAAGAAGAACTGGCAAAGCTGTTGTGGAGGGTCAAGGAAAAGAATCCATCCATTCAAATTATCGCCGTTGGCGATATGCAGCAGAAAATTTATGACAAGACAACCCTGAACGTACCTGCATTTATGAACCGGTTTTTAGGGGAACATTACGAGACCCTGAATTTTACCAGATGTTTCCGCTTATGCGCGGAGCATGCAAAAATGCTCGGCCGGATCTGGGAAAAAGATATTGTCGGAGTGAATCAGGGCTGTCAGATCAGTCACATGAAAATCGAGGAGGTCATAAAATTTCTGCGGGAACAGGAACCAAAGGACATTCTCTGTCTTGGTTCACGAACTAATGGAGACATGGTCCGTGTCCTGAATACCCTGGAAATGGAATATCCGCAGAAATTCAACAAGAATACCGTGTATGCGAGTATCCAGGAGGTTGATTCTGCCGGAAAGAAAGCGACGCCGGATAATTCCTGCGCCATTTTTACCACATACGATTCAAGTAAGGGTCTGGAACGGCCAATATGCGTGGTCTTTGATTACACGGAAGATTATTGGTCAGTCCGGCTCGGACAGCCGCAGACATCTTATGAAATTCTGCGGAATATTTT